>Ga0070671_100001770_pt1 | contig 16415 bp, 16 predicted proteins | sample KBSS73metaG_FD_65341 | JGI IMG/M metagenome (GOLD analysis project Ga0070671, IMG submission 65341) | Switchgrass rhizosphere microbial communities from Kellogg Biological Station, Michigan, USA - KBS S7-3 metaG | ecosystem: Host-associated > Plants > Roots > Rhizosphere > Soil ...
TGCCCATTCTGCGCGCACGAAGACAGCCAGGTTAAGGATAGCCGCCCGAGCGAAGACGGCGCAGCCATCCGCCGCCGACGGCAGTGTGAAGCTTGCGGAGCCCGGTTCACCACCTTCGAGCGGGTGCAGCTGCGCGACCTCACCGTCATCAAGAAGGATAGCAAGCGCGAGCCGTTCGATCGCGACAAGCTGGCTCGGGCCATCGGCCACGCCTGCCGCAAGCGCGACATCGATCCCGCGCGCATCGACCGGCTCGTCAGCGGCGTGCAGCGGCAGATGGAAACGCTTGGTGACGAGGTGACGACGGCGCGCATCGGCGAGGCGGTAATGGCCGGGCTCAGGGCGCTCGATCACGTCGCCTACATCCGCTTCGCAAGCATCTACAAGGATTTCAGCGAGCCGGGCGACTTCGCGGAGATCGCCGAACGCGTGGAAAAGGAAGCGACGCCCCCGCCGGGTCACGACAAATTGCTGTGAGACCTGACGCAAAACCAATCATCGTGCTCGTTCGTCCGCAGCTTGGCCAGAATATCGGCAAGGCCGCTCGCGCCATGCTCAATTTCGGCCTGACCGAAATGCGGTTGGTCGCGCCCCGCGACGGATGGCCCAATCCCGACGCCGGCCCGTCCGCAAGTGGGGCCGATGCGGTTCTGGAGAAAGCGCGCGTCTTTCCGACCGTCCAGGACGCGATCGCCGGTTGCAGCCTGATCTTCGCGTCCACTGTGCGCCGCCGCGATCTGGTCATGCCGGTCGTTGGGCCGGAGGAGATGGCCGATCGCATCGCGCACTCCAAAGGACGCAGCGCCATCCTGTTCGGTCCGGAAAGATCCGGGCTGGAGACTGGAGACGTGGCCTTGGCCAATGCGATCGTGACAGTGCCGATCAACCCCGAATTCGGCTCGCTGAACCTGGCCCAGGCAGTCATCCTCCTCGCTTATGAATGGTCGAAGCGAAGCTCGCTCAGCCAGCCGACCGTCAAGGAGCTTGAAACGGCGGCGCCACATGCCGAGCTCGACGGCCTCGTGACACAGCTGAACGAAGAACTGGCGGCGAAAGGATATTTTCATCCGCCGTCCCGGACCGAGGCCACAAAGAATACCCTTCGGACGATCTTCACCAAGACCGGTTGGTCATCGCGCGAGGTGAAGGCGATCCGCGGTGTCATCAGGGCGCTCGTCGGCCCCGCCAGGGACCGCGCCTCTTGAACTGCAGTTAGCGGTTGACCCGTTGAAATTATTCGGCTTTGTCCCGCTCCGACCGAATCCGGGAGGGTATGAATGTCTTTGATGTTTCTCGCTGCGATGATGATGGCCCAGGCTCCTGCCGGGGCGGCGCCGCAGCCCGCAACCGCTGCCCAACCCGCGGCCAAGAAGCAGAAGCCGAAGCAGGTCTGCGAATATATCGAGCTTACCGGCAGCCGGTCGAAGCGCCGCGTCTGCCGCGACGACGACGGCAACCTGGATATGGGTCCTGGCATCAAGAGCGGGGCCTACGACAAGACGTCGAACCAGCAGTCGGGTGGTATCCCCGGCGGATCCAACTAAGCCACCAGCTAGTCCTTACCGCGGTTGACCGTGCGCCGGGCTTCGGCTAGGCGCGCGGGCCACGCAATTGATCCCGCATGCCCGGTGAAGCGGTGATCGCGCTGGACGCAATGTCCAGCGGTGCGGTCCCGGGCGTTAGATAACGCGAATTGGAGAACGAAACGTGACGAAGCGCACCAGCGCCAAATATAAGCTCGACCGCCGCATGGGCGAGAACGTCTTCGGACGGCCCAAGAGCCCGGTCAACCGCCGCGAATATGGTCCCGGCCAGCACGGCCAGCGTCGCAAGGGCAAGCTCAGCGACTACGGAATTCAGCTCCGCGCCAAGCAGAAGCTGAAGGGTTATTACGGCGACATCACCGAGAAGCAGTTCAAGAAGAACTACACCCAGGCGATCGCCATGAAGGGTGACGCTTCGCAGAACCTGATCGGCCTGCTCGAGCGTCGCCTCGACATGGTCGTCTACCGCGCCAAGTTCGCGCCGACGATTTGGGCGGCCCGCCAGCTGGTCAGCCACGGCCACATTCGCGTCAACGGCGTGAAGTGCAACATCGCTTCGCGCCGCGTGAACGTCGGCGACGTCGTCGAGCTCGGCTCGAAGGCGCAGGAGATGGCGCTGGTGATCGAGGCCCAGAGCCTCGCCGAGCGCGACATCCCCGATTACGTCGCTCCCGACGGAACCTCGAAGGTCACCTACACCCGCGTTCCGAAGCTGGACGAGGTGCCCTATCCCGTGCGGATGGAACCGAACCTCGTCATCGAATTCTACTCGCGCTAGGATTTAGTCTCAGCGTCGAAGAAATGGGCGGCAGGACCTTTGTCCGAGCCGCCTTTTTCTTATGGGCCCCGAATTTAGTGACCGATGGTCCGATCGAGCAACTGACCTACCTTCAACAGCAGTGTGGACCTGGCATTGCTGTCGGCCAGCTGGTGATCGAGACCCTTGAAGCGAAGGTACTCAACCTCTTTACCCGATCGTTTGAGCGCCGCCTGCATCCGGTCGGACTGTTGAACACCGACATTGGTGTCGCGATCACCATGGGCGAGCAGGACCGGCGCGTTGATGCGCTGAGCGCCGTTGGCCGGTGAGCCTTCAGTGACATGCGGCCCGGAGCCAATGAAGTTCGTGACCTCCTTCCTGCTCGTGAAGTATCGCGACTCGTCCTTGGTCAGCTGGAGGTCGGTCACCGGCGCAACGGCGACGACTGCCTTATAGAGAGACGGGTCGGTTTCCGCCGACTGGAGGGCGGCGTAGCCGCCATAGGACCAGCCGAAGATCGCGATGCGGTTGGCATCGGCGATGCCCGATGACGCCAAATAGCGTGCCGCGGCATTGACGTCGCCAATCGACGTCCGCCAGCCCTTAAAGCCATTCTCGTTGAGCCAGGCCTCGCCGTAACCAGCTGACCCGCGATAGTTTGGCTGGATGACGGCATAGCCACGCGCAGCGAGGAACTGAGCGAGCCAATCAAATCCCCATTCGTCCCGCGAGCTGGGCCCCCCATGCGGCATGACGACCGCAGGCAACCCCTTGGCCGCCTTGTCGGGCGGCAAGGTAAGATAAGCCGGAATGTCTGTTCCGTCCGACGCCTTGTAGGTGATGGGCTTGACCTGTGCGAAGGTCCGGCCAGCCAAGTCGGGTCTCTCGGCGAAGATCTCCGACAGCGTCTTCTTGCTGTCATCGAAAAGATAATAATGGCCCGGATCGCGGTCGCTGCTGGCGAATAGGAGAAGCCTGCTCTCACTATCGCTGGTGCCGACAACGCCAACCATCGGCAAGTTGGGCAATGCCTTGGACAAGGACGCAGCGAGCATCTTGTAGCGCTGGTCGGTGTAGACGACGTTGCGCTTCTCTTCGGCATAAGCATAGCCAATGACCCGACGCCCTTCGCCGACGGTCACAACTTCATCAATGTCGACCCTGGAGTTGGAGGCGAGCTGCTGCTCTGCGAGGCTTCCATCCAGCTTGATGGTGACCAGGACGGCGCGTCCGTTGACCTTCTTCTTCGCGTAAAGCGAGTTGGTTGCCGGATCGATCGCCAACGGCGCGAAATCATCCTCATCGACATACGAAGAGGTAAGCTGCATCCAGTCTCGGCTGTCGGTCGTCCGGTAGTTGTACTTGTACTTGCCGGTCGTGAACTGCCCGTCGGTGACGCGCTGGGCGATCCCGGTGAGGCGCACGTTCCCATGCCCGTCAGTCATCGCAAACCCCGGCGTCGTATCGACGCGATTGCTCTTCAGCGTTCGCGTGTTGACCCTCTCGATCCCACCTCCACGCACCATCAGGACATTCTCATCGTCGCCCGGCAGCCAGTCGATGATTCGGCCATCGAATTGCCAGGCCTCGCGATTGCCGATTTGCTGAATGTTTGAGCCGTCGGCATTCAGGGCGACGGTCCTTGTGAACGAAACCAATGTTCCTTCCTGCGGGATATTGGCCGCATACTGGCAGATCAGCCGCGAATTGGAGACAAACCCACACCAACGAAGCCTGTCGGCGTCCTCGGTGGTTCTCAGGACCGGTCTCGAGGTTCCGGCAGCTAAATCGGCGACATAGGCGAGCTGTATGTTGCCCGGCCCCGGCCCGACGTAGACGACCTTCGTTCCGTCGGGCGACAAGTCGACACCCGGTTGGGCCGTCCCCAGCGCGCCAAACGCCTTCGCGTCCTGTTCGAGCGTTGATTGACCCTGCGCCGTGACGCAGCTTCCCCACACCACGGCGACCGCCGCAGCGAGTAACAATTTCCCCTTGCTCACGCCTCACTCCCCCTTCTTCAGTGAACGTATAGTGCACGTCAAAAAGCGTCACGCAAGACGCCGACTTGGCGCTGGCGCAACAGCCTGTTAGCGCGCCGCCAATGACCTCCTCCCCTCCCCGCCCGCCGCTCCCCGAGTGGGCGCCGCATGAAGCGGTATGGATCGGATTTCCGAGCGATCCGGCGCTGTGGCTCGCCGACCTGCAACCGGCGGAGCGCGAGGTAGCGGCCTTCGCCGAGGCTGTTCATGCCGGAGGCAAGGGCGAGAAGGTCTGGCTGGTGGCCGCTCACGAGGGCGCGGCAGAGAGTGCTAGGAAGCTCGCGCCTTTCGCCGAAGTTGTCGTCGAGCCATTCGGTGACATCTGGCTGCGGGACACCGGACCGATCGTCGTCGGCAGCGGCAAGGACCGGAGAGCGCAAGGCTTCGGCTTCAACGGCTGGGGGGGCAAATATGACCTCGAAGGCGATGAGGACATCGGAGAGCGGCTCGCCAGGAGCGCGGCGCTGCCCTTCAATAAGTCGGACTGGGTCCTTGAGGGCGGGGCGATCGACGGGGATGGATCGGGCACGGTGCTGACCACGGAGCAATGCCTTCTCAATCCCAACCGCAATGCGCTGGCCCGCGAGGAAACGGAGAGGCGGCTGCTCGACGATCTCGGATTCGAGCGCGTCCTGTGGTTCGGCTCCGGCCTGATGAACGACCATACCGACGGCCATGTCGACAATCTCGCCCGTTTCGTAGCGCCGGGGCGCGTTGCCATCCCGACCGCGGCGAAGAACGACCCGAATGAAGCGATCTACAAGGATGCCGCGCGGCGCCTGGGCGAGGCGCATCTCGATATCGTCACCCTCCCCTCGCCCGGTAGGATCGAGAATGAAGAAGGCGACGTAATCCCGGCGAGCTACATGAACTTCTATATCGGCAACGCGTCCATCGTCGTTCCGCAATATGGGGCGCCCAATGACCGGGCCGCGGTCGATGTCGTCCAGGCCCTGTTCCCCGATCGCGTTGCAATCGGCCTTCGCGCCGACCACATCCTGACCGGAGGCGGAAGCTTCCACTGCATCTCCCAACAGGTTCCCGAATGACCAAGCTTACCGTCGCTGCACTGCAGCTTGCGTTCACTGATGACACCGATGCGAACATTCGCGCGGTGAGCGAGCTCGTGCGCGAGGCGGCGGCCAAGGGAGCAGAAATCGTGCTGCCGCCCGAGCTGTTCGAGGGTCCTTACTTCTGCCGTGTCGAGGACGAGACCCTATTCGCGACCGCCCGGCCGACCGCCGAACACCCATCGGTCCTCGCAATGCAAATGCTCGCGGAGGAGCTGAACGTCTGGATCCCGACGAGCTTCTTCGAGCTGGAAGGCCCGCACCATTACAACTCGCTCGCGATGATCGGACCCGACGGCAAGGTCGCCGGCGTTTACCGCAAGAGCCACATTCCGGACGGTCCGGGATATGAAGAGAAATTCTATTTCCGCCCTGGCAATACGGGCTTCAAGGTCTGGCCGGGCCCGCATCGCTCGACGCTCGGCGTCGGCGTTTGCTGGGACCAATGGTATCCGGAAACGGCACGCGCCATGATGTTGATGGGCGCGGACATCCTTTTTTACCCAACCGCGATCGGCACCGAGCCCCACGATCCCGACCTCGACACCTCACGACTTTGGCGCCGGGCGATGATCGGTCACGCAGTTTCAAACGTCGTTCCTGTAGTGGCCGCGAACCGCATTGGCACGGAGCATGGCCAACGTTTCTACGGGCACAGCTTCATTTGCGACGAACGGGGCGACATGCTCGCGGAATTCGGCGCGGACGAAACGGGAGTTCTCGTTGCGACTGTGGATCTTGCTGAAGCGAAAAAGCATCGCGCGGCCTTCGGCTTCTTCCGTGACCGCCGGCCCGACCTTTACGGGCGTCTCACCGAGGACATTTGAGCTCGAGCGCACGCGCGAACACGCTCTCGAACATGGCGGCGTCGAGCCGCTTCGTGTTCTGGTTGTATCGTGAGCAATGATAGCTCGACAGGAGGACGCGGCCGTCGGCCGTCTGCACCTCAGCACCATGGCCAAATTTCGTTGCTGCGGGCGGCAGGCCGAGCGCGCGGGCCCCTGCCACATGCGCGATTTGTCCGAGTGCGATCATGACCTGCACCTTCGGCAAGGCAGCGAGCGCCGCTTCGAAATAGTTACGGCAGGTAGCAATTTCGCGCGGCTCGGGTTTGTTTGCCGGCGGAAGGCATTTAACGGCATTGAGGATCACGGCCCCGCGCAGCCGAAGCCCATCGTCCGGATTGGCGCGATATTCGCCTTCGGCCAAGCCGAACTTGAGCAGGGTCGCGTAGAGCAGGTCGCCCGCGAAATCGCCGGTGAAAGGGCGGCCGGTTCGGTTGGCGCCGTGCTTCCCCGGAGCGAGACCGACAATCGCCAGCCAGGCATCGGGGTCGCCGAAGGCAGGCACGGGCGCATTCCACCAATCTGGGAATTCCGCGCGACACTCCTTCCGGAATGCGACCAAGCGCGGACAGAGAGGACAATCGCGCGGCGCCTCGGCCTGCGGAAGCGGTGAACGGTCGGCAGGGCTGGCGAACGGCATGATCGTGACCTAGGCGAGACGCAGTGGCGCAAGCAACGCACCTTTACGCAATCGCAATCGGCTCGAACCGGCCTCACGGGCGTTACGGTCGCCCCGCGGCGGTCGTCGAGACCGCAATCGCGAGGCTGGACGAGGATTTCGGCCTCTTCGACGCCTCCCCGATCGTCCTCAATGCCGCGACGGGCGGCGCTGGCCGCGATTTCGCCAACGCTGTTGCTCTGGTCGAGAGCGGCTTGGAGCCATCGGAGATGCTCCGGCGCCTCAAGACCTTGGAGCGTGACTTCGGGCGCCGCCCGGGCAAACGTTGGGGTCCCCGCGTACTCGATCTCGACATCGTCCTGTGGAGCGGAGGAAAGCATCAGGCGCGTCGCCTGAACATCCCCCATCCGCAGCTCCCGAAGCGGGAATTCGTTCTTCAACCGCTTGCGTCAATCGCGCCGGGCTGGCGTATCGGCCCCTTCAGCGTACGCCATCTCGCACACCGCCTTGCCCGACGCGCCCCACAAGGCTAACCGCCGCTCGGAAGCGTGGGCCCATAGCTCAGTCGGTAGAGCAACTGACTTTTAATCAGTAGGTCGCTGGTTCGAATCCAGCTGGGCTCACCAGCACCACCCCTGCCCTGATGCGGCATGCGGGATAGTCCCGATTTGGTCGCCTAGCGGGTGAACCTAGTGAAATCCCATGTCCGTGCGGAAGATCTCACTTGTTCAAGGAGGAAGCTGTGCTCCGTTAAGCGTCGAGCAACTGGAGGTCGGGCTTCGCGTCCTCGACGATCGTAGAAGCGACCTCGATCTGTTCTGGGAACAGAACATCGACGCCTTCCGGCACACCGTCATTTTCGCGATCCGGGAAACCTCGGACGCGCTTCTATCCCCGATGATTCCGCTCGGTTGGCGGGTCGAGCTCGAAAGCCAGCTCGAGGATCTCGTTCGCTACATCGAACTTGCGGATCGCTATATTGCGCGCAGGTCCGTCAATTCGAAACGAGCGGTCCTCGCATTGGCGCCTGCGCGGTCCCAGATTCACTAGCAGGGTCGGTGCTAAGCAGAGCCGCCGAATGCCTGGCGATCACGCGCTCCTCGTCCGTCGGCAGCACCCAGATGGGAATGGTGGATGAGCCGTCGATACGCTGCTCGCCGCCGACATTCGCTTCCTCGTTGATGGCGGCGCCCAACCATGCGCATCCCGCAATCACCTCGCGCCGCGTCTTCGCGTCGCGCTGGCCAATGCCGCCAGTAAACACGATCCCGTCGAGGCCGCCCAACGCCGCAGTCAGCGAGCCGATCTCGCGCACGATGCGATAAATGAAGAGGTCGATCGCCTCGCGGGCTCTCGGATCGTCGGATTGGCGAAGCTCGCGCATGTCCGAAGTGAAACCCGAGACACCCAGCAAGCCGGACTTCTTGTAGATCAGGTCTTCCACGCCGCGCGCGTCGAGTTTCTTTTCATCCATCAGATAGATGAGCACGCCAGGGTCGATCGAGCCGCAGCGCGTTCCCATCATGAGGCCCTCGACGGCGGTGAACCCCATGGTCGTCGCGACGCTCTTTCCCTGATTCATCGCGCAGAGGCTTGCCCCGTTTCCGAGGTGGGCGACGATGATGCGCCTGTCCGCATATTCGGGCGCAACCTTGCGCAGATAGCCGCTCACATACTCGTACGAGAGGCCGTGGAAGCCATATCTCCGGACTCCCGTATCCGTGATCTCGCGCGGCAAAGCGAAGGCCTGTGCCAGCGGAGCCTGGGTCTGGTGAAAGGCCGTGTCGAAACAGGCAACCTGCGGGATGTGCGGCGCCTCCGCCATGATCGATTCGATCGGGGCGATGTTGTGCGGCTGGTGAAGGGGCGCGAGCGGGATCAATGACTTCAGCGACGTCAGGACCGACTTGTCGACGAGGGTCGGTTCGGTGAACTTCGTCCCGCCGTGCACGACGCGATGCCCAATGACTTCGATCGCTTCACCGCCGAGGAGACCGATCGAGGTCTGCAGGATGATTTTCGTCGCCGAGTTATGGTTGAGGTCGCTCGCGCCCCAATCATTCTCGACCAGCGTTTCTCCGTCGGGTCCTTCGACCTCCAGGTGCGGAGCGACCCCGATCTTTTCCACCTGACCGCGGAACATCAAACTCTGGTCGGCATCATCCTGGAAGACGGCGAACTTGATGCTCGAAGAGCCTGCGTTGATGACTGCTACCTGTCGCGACATGAGTTCTTGTCCCCCGTTCAGCGGAGTGCTGGCCGATTATTGAATTGCCGCGTTGGCGTCCGCCCGACGCGACGCGGCCAGCAATTGGGCAACTGCGCAGGATGCGAGCCTCGCAATCTCCTCGTCGGCGCGGCTCGTCAGGATGATCGGAACCTTGGCGCCGAGCACGATTCCGGCCGCATCGGCATCGGCAAGGAATGACAGGCTCTTCGCCAGCATGTTGCCGGCCTCTAGATCGGGCACGACAAGGACGCTTGCGCGGCCGGCGACCGGTGACGAAATTTTCTTGATCGCCGCTGCCTCCATGCTGATCGCATTGTCGAGCGCCAGCGGTCCGTCGAGCATCGCACCGGTGATCTGGCCGCGATCAGCCATCTTGCAGAGCGCCGCGGCCTCGAGTGTCGACGGCACGTCGGGATTGACGCTTTCCATGGCGCTCAGGACTGCCACCCTCACCTCTTTCTGGCCGAGCGCGTGAGCGAGATCGATGGCATTTTGAGTGATGCTTACCTTCGCCTTCAGATCCGGGGCGATGTTGACTGCGGCATCCGTGATGATGAGCGGCTGGTCGTGCCCGGGAACGTCCATGACGAAGCAGTGGCTGATCCGCCGCGAGGTGCGTAGGCCAGTGTCGCGCTTGACGACCGCGCCCATCAACTCGTCGGTATGAAGGCTCCCTTTCATGAGAGCTTCAGCCCGACCCTCACGAACCAGCTCGACGGCTTTCGCGGCTGAGTCTTCGCTAAATTCCGCGTTGACGATCTCGAAACCGCTGATGTCCACGCCTTTCTCTTTGGCGACCGTCCGGATCCGCTCTTCCGGTCCGACGAGGATCGGCTGGATTAGCTTCAGCTTGGCTGCCGCGGCGACGCTTTCAAGCGACACCTGGTCGCACGGGTGAGCGACCGCGACCTTTAGCGGCGCATACTCCTGCGCCTTGGCGACCAGCCTGTGGAACTTGTCGTGGCTATTCTGCCGGACAGTCGGAGCCTCGGCCTCGAGCGTCGCCATCTGCGTCCTCCTTGTGCCTTGTCAGGTCAGGATTTGCGACGGCAATTCCGGCGACCTTCCGCGTCGGCATATGCAAAGCTTAACCGTGCGACGATCAGGGCATGTCCCGATATCGCGCCGCGCCACTGTACCGATATCTCCGCGCAGCAGGGGTCATCGAGATCAGCGACTGCTGGAGAGTCCCATGAACATCCAAAAGCACGAGCCATTCCGGGCCACGGACGCAAAAGGATCGGCCGAGGCCGAGCCCAAGGGCAAACGCGCAGACAAGGCGCAGCGCGAGCCTGAAAAGCTTTCGAGCAAGGCCTACGAGAAGCAGTTGCAGAAGCTTCAGGTGGAGCTTTGCTACCTCCAGGATTGGGTGCGCGAGACAGGTGCTCGCGTGGTCATCATCTGCGAAGGCCGCGACACGGCCGGCAAGGGCGGCTTGATCAAACGCATGACCGAGCGGGTCAGCCCACGCACTTTCCGCGTCGTCGCGCTGAGCGCCCCGAACGAGCACGAGCAAAAGCGGCTGTTTCTGCAGCGCTACGTCCAGCACCTGCCAAGCGCCGGCGAAGTCGTGATCTTCGATCGCAGCTGGTACAACCGCGCCGGCGTCGAACGAGTCATGGGCTACACGAAGGAAGACGAGGTCGAGAAGTTCCTGGAGAATGTGCCCAAGTTCGAACGCTGGCTCGTTGAATCCGGGGTCATCCTCATCAAGCTATGGCTCGAGGTCGGGCAAAAAGAACAGGATCGGCGCTTCCAGCAACGCATCGACGACCCGCTGAGGCAGTGGAAGCTAAGCCCGATGGACGTCAAATCCTATTCCCGCTGGTACGACTACTCTCGCGCCCGCGACGCGATGTTCGAGCATACCAGCCGACCGCTGACGCCGTGGTACGTGGTGCACAGCGACGACAAAAAGCGCGCGCGGCTCAACAGCATCAAGCACATTCTGAGCCTGATCCCCTACAAGAAGATCAAGCGCGAAAAGATCAGTCTCGGGAAGAGGTCCGACAAGCGTCGCTACGACGACAAGATCGACCTGCATAAAGTGAAGCTCGTCCGCGAGCTCTACTAGCCTGACCGATCTCGAGGCAGCGATGTGATGACGAGCGTCGCGGACAAGGACGGCGTGACCCTGCAGCATTCCGGGAGGGCCGATCGCTGGCTGGACTGGCTCCCTGGCCTGCAGACCCTTCGCGGCTATCAGATCTCCTGGCTGCGCAACGATTTGGTCGCGGGCATCGTGCTGTCGACGATGCTCGTGCCGGTGGGGATCGCCTACGCAGTCGCTTCCGGCCTTCCGGCGATCACTGGTCTTTATGCAACGATCATCCCGCTCATCGCTTACGCGCTGTTCGGTCCAAGCCGGATCCTGGTCCTCGGTCCGGATTCGTCGCTTGCGCCGATCATCCTCGGCGTCGTTCTGCCCTTGGCGGCGTCGGATCCTGCGCGCGCGGTCGCGATCGCCGGCGCCATGTCGATCGTCGCCGGTGCGTGCTGCATCGCGGGCGGAATCGCGCGGCTCGGCTTCATCACCGAGCTGCTCTCCAAGCCGATCCGCTACGGATATATGAACGGCATCGCGCTCGCGGTGCTGATCAGCCAGCTGCCGAAGCTGCTCGGTTTCAAGATCGAGGGCACCGGCCCGCTTCGCGACCTCTGGGCAATCGGGCAGTCGGTCGCGGACGGGAAAGCCAATTGGGCCGGCACGGCCCTCGGCGTCGGGACTCTGCTCCTCATCCTGGTCCTGAAAGCCCATAAAAGAATGGGCGCGATACTGGTCGCGGTCATTGTGGCGACCTTCGCCGCCGCCTGGTTCGACCTGTCCGAGAAATATGGGGTCAAGGTGCTTGGGCCTGTTCCGCAAGGCCTGCCCAAGTTCGCGATCCCCTGGGTGCAGTTGAGTGATATCGGTCCGATCCTCATGGGTGGCTTTGCAGTCGCGATCGTGGCGTTCGCGGATACGAGCGTGCTGTCCCGAACCTATGCGGCGCGAACCGGAACCCGGGTCGATCCCAACCAGGAAATGATCGGTCTCGGCGCAGCCAATCTAGCCTCTGGCCTCTTCCACGGCTTTGCGATCAGCAGCAGCTCGTCACGCACGCCCGTAGCCGAAGCGGCGGGAGCCAAGACCCAGGTTACAGGAGTCGTCGGCGCCCTGATCGTCGCCCTGGTCATTGTCGCCGCCCCAATGCTGTTCAAGGACCTGCCTTATTCGGCGCTGGCGGCTGTGGTCATTGCCGCGGCCATCGGGCTGTTCGAATTTTCCGACCTCGCACGCATTTATCGCATCCAGAATTGGGAGTTCTGGCTATCCATCGTCTGCACCGCCGGTGTCGCCGTGTTCGGAGCAATTACCGGCATTGGCATCGCAATCGGCCTCGCTGTGATCGAATTCCTCTGGGATGGCTGGCGGCCGCATTCGGCGATCCTGGGCGAGCCAAAAGACGTCGAGGGTTTTCACGACATCACCCGCTATCCGGCAGCCACCAGGATCCCGGGCCTAGTGCTGTTCCGTTGGGACGCGCCATTGTTCTTCGCGAACGCGGAGCTGTTCAGCCAGCGCATTCAAGACGCGATCAGGGAATCGCCGACACCTGTGAAGCGGATCGTCGTAGCCGCCGCGCCGATCACCAGCGTCGACGTGACCTCCGCAGATGCGCTCAACGATCTCAACGAGATTCTGAAATCACAGAATGTCGACCTCTGCTTCGCGGAGCTGAAGGACCCGGTGAAGGACAAGCTCAAGCGGTTCGGCCTGTTCAGCCTCTTTGGCGAAGGCCGGTTCTTTCCAACCGTTGATTCAGCCGTGAACCATTATCGTCGGGAAACGGGCAAAGCCGCCTTGGTCGCGTCGGGTATCAAGCAGCCGGCGGAATAACCGCTACAAGGCGATGCCGATCCCAAACTTCGCGCGTGGTGAATGAAAGGCTCCCGCGAGCGGACTCTACCGCTTCCTCGTCCGATGCCGCCTCGATCAGCTTGACGTCGGGTACGACGCCGCCGGCACGGAAGAAGCACAGGCTGTACACATGGCTCACGGCCTCGGGCCGACCGCCTGCCAAACCATGACCTCTCGCGACCTGCTGCATAGGGCAGTCACTTATGCCGCTGTGTTTTCTATAAAATCCGGGATTCTCTCGATCCCTACCGCAAAACCCAATCAGTCATTGGATGAACCTATCTTCGGGGTTGACCCCGATACCTTTGCGACAGTCCCGAACTGATAGCCCGAGAGGCGCTTATGACGGCGCTTGGGGATGCCGGCAGCGACCCGTGCGTCGCCTTGGATGGAGGCCAAGAAGATGGACAGTCAGTCACCGAGCGAGAATTTCGCTCTCCCCGAGCTGGATTATTCCGAACCCGCGGCTGGCTCTGATCGCCGGTCATTCATGATGCGCAGCGCCATGGCCGCAGCAATCGTCGCGTTAGGCGGGACGGCCAATCCCTTATGGGCACAGGCTCCAGCCGGTCCGCCGTTGGGCGGCGGCGACGTCGATCCCAACCTTCAGGTGATCAAGGACACCAAGGGGCCCGTGATGACCCTGGTCGACGAATTCTACAAGGTCGGCCCAGGACCGTCGTCTTCGCACACGATCGGCCCGATGCGGATCACTTACGATTTCTACCAGCGGGCATCGAAGCTGCCCGCCGCCCAGCTTGCGCAAGCGACGGCGCTCAAGGTTCACTTGTTCGGAAGCCTGAGCGCGACCGGCAAGGGGCACGGCACGGAGCGCGCGGCTCTGGCCGGTCTTGCGGGCTACGAGCCGGCAACGATCGACCCGGCGATCCTTGATGACCTGATGGTCCATCCGGACAAGCAGTTCCCGGTGAAGCTTGGACCGAAGACGATCAACGTGTCCCTGAAGGACATCATTTACGATGCGCCCAAGGGCGAGTTCCATCACCCGAATACGATGACCGCCAAGCTCATGGCTGGCGACAAGGTCCTGCTGGAACAGGAATATTATTCCGTAGGCGGGGGCTTCATCGAGTGGAAGGGCTACACGCCGCCCAAGAAGAACCCGCCGAAATATCCCTATTCGACGATGAAGGAAGTGCTCGACTTCACCAAGCGCGACAACATCACGCTGGCACAGCTGGCGTATGCGAACGAGCTCTCGATTTCTGGGCGCGACAAAGCGCAGATCGATGCTTTCCTGGACAAGATCATCGGAGCGATGCAGGCCACGGTGAAGACGGGCCTGAATGCGCCGACCGCCACCTTGCCTGGGCCGATCAAGCTGAAGACCAAGGCTGGCGACGTCTACAAAAAGGCGATGCTGGAGCCGTTGCCGGCCCGGAAGGGCATCGGTCTCGTCTCGGCGGCCGCTCTCGCCGGATCGGAAGAGAATGCTCGCGGACACCTGGTGATCACGGCGCCTACGGGCGGGTCGGCGGGCGTGATGCCGGCAGTCATCTATTCACTCGGACCCGAAGGTGCGAACAAGCCGACCCAGAAGCTGCGCGAGGCGCTGCTTGCAGGAGCGATCATCGGCTATCTTTGCAAGCACAACGCCACCCTTTCCGCAGCGGAAGGAGGCTGCCAGGCCGAGATCGGGGTGGCATCGGCAATGGGCGGCGCGGCGATTGCGGCAGCTCATGACGATTCTCCGCAGATCGCGGCAAACGCAGCCGGAGCCGCGCTCGAGCACCATCTCGGCATGACCTGCGATCCGGTGGCGGGTTTCGTGCAGATCCCCTGCATCGAGCGCTGTGCATTCGGCGCAGTGAAGTCCTGGACCGGCTATCTCATTGCCAAGAACGAGATCGTCGAAAACAGGCGCGTCGACATTGACTCCGTCATCACTGCGCTTGCGCAGACGGCCAAGGATATGAACCCGAAGTACAAGGAGACTTCGGAGGCTGGTCTCGCACAGTCGCTCGTCCTCTGCTGAGGACAGCGGCCATGCCAGGCGACGCGGCGGTCGTGAGAGGGGCAAATCACGCCGTCACGTTCGCCTGGCTGCTGACCGCCGTTTTCTATTTCTACCAATATGCGATGCGGTCGGCCCCGGCCGTGATGATGCCGGACCTGACGCAGGCCTTCGGCATGACTGCCGTCGGCATCGCTTCGCTCGTCGGACTCTTCTACTGGGGCTATGCGCCGTTCAGCCTGATCGCTGGAGTGGCGATGGACCAGGTTGGTCCGCGCGCGGTCGTGCCGCTGGGCGCAGCGTTCGTCGCGATCGGGGCCGTGCTCTTCTCGACCGGCGACACGACGCTCGCGAGCGTCGGGCGATTCATGCAGGGCGCCGGCGGTGTCTTCGCTTTGATCGGCGCCATCTACCTCGTCAGCACCTACATGCCGGCGTCGCGCGCAGCGACGATGATTGGCGTCACGCAGATGTTCGGAATGGCGGGCGGTTCAGCCGGCCAGTTCGCTGTCGGCCCGATCATTTCGTCGGGGGTGAATTGGGACAGCTTCTGGCTGGTCACCGGGCTGATCGGAATCCCGATCGCAATCTTCCTGTTCGTCCTCATTCCTTCGCGCAAGGCCGCCGGTAACGCGCCGAGAGCGGGGCTTGGTACGGCGCTCCGCGGATTCGGAACGGTCTTCGCCAATCCGCAGTCGATACTCTGCGGACTTATCGCCGGGCTGATCTTCATGCCGACGACGATATTCGACATGGTCTGGGGTGTCCGCTTCCTCGAAGAGGCCCATAGCATTCCTTATTCCGAAGCGGTCCTCCGCTCGGCCTCGGTGCCGTTCGGGTGGATTATCGGTTGCCCACTGCTGGGGTGGATGTCCGACCGTCTCGGCCGGCGCAAACCTGTGATCCTCGGCGCAACGGTCGTGCTGCTGCTATGCCTCGCCCTGATCCTCTATGGGCCCGCCGATGTCTTTCCGCCCTATGCGCTAGGTCTCGTCACCGGGATCGCGTCGGGCTCGGCGATGATCAATTACACGGTGATCAAAGAAGCGAACAGGCCGGACCTCAGTGGCACCGCCACCGGAGTCATCAACTTCATCAACTTCTCGATGACCGCTCTGTTCGGCCCGATCTTCGCGCGGATGCTGGCCGCCGCCAGCGCCGGCAGCGAGCGTCAACTGGGGCATTATCAGGACACCTTCCAACCGCTGCTCTACGGTGTCGCGCTCGCGATCCTGCTCACCTTCCTGCTGCGGGAGACGGGCTCGAAGGCGCGCGGCTTGGCCAATCCGCAAATCGCACAACCTGCAACCAACTAGGCTCCAACGGGAGAACTCGCATGTCGACGACCGTGCTCGAACCGAAAGCCAAGGCAAAGGCAAAGTCCCGCCCGGATTTCGAGCGCGGCTTGTGGATGAAGGAAATCAACGTCCGT
>Ga0070671_100001771_pt1 | contig 16409 bp, 7 predicted proteins | sample KBSS73metaG_FD_65341 | JGI IMG/M metagenome (GOLD analysis project Ga0070671, IMG submission 65341) | Switchgrass rhizosphere microbial communities from Kellogg Biological Station, Michigan, USA - KBS S7-3 metaG | ecosystem: Host-associated > Plants > Roots > Rhizosphere > Soil ...
CGCGCCCCAGCTCAGCCCGATCGCGCAGGAGGCGGATGTCGCGACGGAGGTCACCGACAGACCGCCGAAGTCAGGCTTCTGGCTGCAGCTCCCGGTGGCGGTCGAGGATACGCACGCGGAGTTCGCCGACGTGCAAGCCGCGCAGCTCGTGTCCGAGGAGGACACGACGTACGCGTAGGTCTGCGAGCCCTCGATCCCGTCCGAGTCGACGAAGGACGTCCCGGGCGCCGTGACTTTGCCGACCGCCACGAACGGCGCGGTGGACGCGCAGGTCCCGGGCTTGCGAGAGACCTTGTAGGAGCCCGCGCCCACGACGGCGCTCCATCCGACCTGGATCTGGTTGTTGCCGGCCGCATGCGCGTTGACTCCGCCGGGGATCCCGGCGGCCGTGGCCGAGCAGGTCGAGGGAGTCACGGCGATGCAGTTGGACGCCTGGCCGTAGCACGACTCGTTCTCGCCGATCGGCTGGACGGTGTAGTAGTAGGGGACCCCGGGCGCGACGTCGGGGTCCTCGTAGTAGGTGCGGCCCCCGCCGACTGTGCCGATCGGCGTGAAGCCGAAGCCGCAGCCGATGGTGTTGCGCAGGACGCGGTACTCGCCCGTTCCCGCCGAAGCCGTCCAGTTGAGCTGGATCGGCGCCTTGTTGTCGCACGCGCTGAGCGTCGGCGCGGCGAGCGGCGCCGGACAGCCGGTCGCCTGGTTCGACGCGTCGTTCGCCGCCCCGCACGCCGTGGCGTGCAGATCGAACGCCGAGAAGAGGATGCCCGCGTGCGGCGTGCCGTTCGCGAGGTTGCCGTCGTCGTCGTCGATGAAGCGGTAGGCGCTGAACCAGTTGTCGATGCCGCAGCCGTTCGTCGTGCCCGTCGGCTCGGGCCCCGTGGCCGAGTAGCCCGAGACCGCGAGATCGCGCGTGAGGTACCAGAGCCGGTCCATGTACTGCCAGCCCGAGACTTCCTTCGGGCCCTGCGGCACGCGATAGATGTCGCCGCCGAACTCCGTGGCGATCAGCTTCTTGGCGAGGTCCCAGTTCGATTGGGACGCGATCTGCGACTCGCAGTGACACCCGTGCCCGAGGGGGCCCGAGCAGCTCGGCGTTTCATCGCCGCCGCAGTTGTAGAAGTTGGACTTTCCGTCGGCGACGCCGTTCGGCGCGCTCTCGAGCATCGTGTTCCAGCGCGCGGGCGTCCCGGCGTCGGGAGGATTGGCGGGCGGTGTCAGGCCCGAGCGCGAGCCGTTGGCCGAGTCGGGATCCGGTGATGCGGTGCAGCCCGCGGGCGTCCCGTGATAGCAGAACGTCGTGTAGTCGAGATCGCGCACACCCGAGCACAGCTCCGATCCGGAGCCGTATCCCGCGCGGTTGCCCCACGCGCCGCCCGTCGCGCTGGGAAGGAAGAAACCGGGTGTGAGGCAGCCGTGCTGAGCCTGCAGGAGCGCGAACGTGTCGCCGGTGGCCTCGCCGGTCGCCGACTCGGGGGCGGTGCCGGGGGCGTCGTTCTGGTCGAGCCCATGGCCCCACTCGTGGAGGAAGACGTCCGGGATCTCGCCGGTGTTGTTGCAGTTGAGGCCCGGCGTCTGCCGCTCGAAGTTGAGCGTGCCCGTCGTTCCCTGCCAGAAGGCGTTGCACGCGGGAGCCCCGTCGACGGTCACGACCGCGGCGCCGGAGGCGCCGTCGACGCCCTTCAGCCACGCGTTGTTCGGCAGGTAGAAGCGCGCCTTCTGGTTGATGAGGTTCAGGTGATAGAAGGTATTGCGCGCGGCGTGGGTGTCGCCGCTGCCGTCCGACAGTGGGCCGGTCTGGGGCGGCGACTGGCGTGTGGCCGGCGCGCAATCGGTGTTCGTGTTCAGCGGAGGGTTCGGATCGGACGTGCCCAGGTCGATGTTGCCCGGCGCGACGCCGGAGGCCGCGATCGCCCCGCACGCGTCGACGATCCGGAAGTACTTCCCCGTGAGCGTCGTGGTTGCCGCGACCGCTCCCGCCGGATAGCTGAAGGCGCCCGCGGCGTTCGAATAGCAGGCGTTCCCGGTGCAGGTGCCGCCCGCGAAGGACAGGTCCGCATTCTGCAGGGTCACGCCCACTTCGTTCGCGCTGCCGGGAACGCAGCTCAGCGAGTCCGTGCAGTTCGTCACCGTGTAGACGGAGCCGCGGACGAGGGACAGATAGTCGTTCGCGTCGATCAGTCGGGCGACCTTGCCCGAGCGCGCGTCCACGAGCGCTTGCCATGATTCCGTTCCGCCCGCGCGCAGGAACGTGAAGCGGTAGGCAAGGAGCGGATCCCAGCCGGACCCGATCGGGCCCTTGAACTCGCCGGTCTCGTCGGCGCCGCGCGGAACGATGGTGAGGACGCCGTCCTCGACGAACGTGTCGGTGCTCGCGAAGCCTCCGATGTGCGTCGACAGCGCGTCGCGCGCTTCGGCGGCGGTCAGGATGTTCGCGACGTTCACGGCCGCGGCGGCCGTGGCTGGAATCGTGCGGTTCACGCCGAACTGCACGAGATTCCCGTGCGAGATGCGGAAGACCACGCGCGCGCCGTCCACGGCGATCCCGTTCAGCACCTGGCTGAAGACGAGGTTGCGGAACTGGCCGCGCTCGCCGAGGACGACGGATCCCTTCGCGTCGAAGACGAGCTGCGATTCATCGACCCGGAAGAGCGCCGGATACCGGCGCATGAAGTCGCGCGCCATCCCCTCCAGCTCGCTCCACGACACCGCGGCCGTGCCGCCGTCCGCCGAAGACCCGGCCAGCCTGTTGCCGGTCCCCGGAATCCACGCGATCCCCTTCCCCTCGGCGAGGGCCATCCCCCCCGAGCGGCGGTCGACGTAGAAAGCCCACTCCTCGCCCGAGGCCGCGCGCAGGTTGGCGGCGTCGGTGAGGGTCTCCTCGCCGACCTCGTTCTTCACGGCTTCGAGGGGCTGCGGGACGACGGTCGCCGTGAAGCCGCGCGCCGAGACGGACAGGTCTTGCAGGGCCGTCGCTGTCTTGGGCTTGATCAGCGCGCTCGCGGGGGCCGCGATGAAAGCGATCGCGAGCGACGCGATGCATGCGTTCAGGATCCTTCGGCCGCGGCGCGGCGCGAGGTCCTTTCGATCGGGTTGGCCGGGATGGGGCGTCATGCGCGTGATCCTCCTCGTGTGTGGCCGCGCCCTGCGCGATCGAGCGCCACTGGCCGGGGCCCGCTCCGCAGGCCCGACCGCGTCAGGAACGGATCGCTGAACCTGAGCCGGTTCCTCGTGGTCCCCGTCGTGGGCATCGCGTCTTTCCTCCGCGCGTCGCAGCGTGTGTCGTTCACGCGCTCAAGATGGCGGGCGCGGCTTGAAGAAAGCTTGAATCGGGGAGCCCACGGGCCGGTCCCGGCGCATGCAAGTTCATGCATTTCAAGGAATTACGGAATTCTCGAAAAAACCGTCGCGGAGCCGGATCGGCGGCGGCATGACGGCTCCGCGGTGCGTACGCAGCGCCAAGCGGCGCTCCCCGTTTCGTTTTACAGGGGTTTGACAACTCGGTCCTCGCCACCTCGTAGCATCCCCATCGAGGAACGAGGACCATGGAAGGAAGACGCAGGGAAGGCCGCTGGATCCTGGCTCTCGCGACCGCGGCGACCGTGGCCGTGGGGACGGTCGCGCACCGCTCCGCTCCCGCACAGACGCGCGCACCGAGGGCGCCGCACCAGATGCGCCTCGAGCACGACCTGCGCCACTACGACGTCGTCGAGACGCTCCCGGGGATGGACCGCGTCCGCGTCGTGACGAACGTGACCTATAAGACCGTCGACGGGACGGCGCTCCAGATGGATGTGACCTATCCGGCCGACGCGCCCGGCCCGGAGGCGCACGGCGGCGCCCGGTCCGCATCCGGGCGTCCCGCGGTCCTCTTCGTCAACGGCGTCGGGGACTGGCCGGGCCAGCCGAAGGTGCGCACCTGGGGCCAGTACCGCTCGTGGCCGCGCCTCGTGGCGGCCTCCGGCCTCATCGGCATCGCCTTCGACGCGCGCAGCGGCGACGAGGCCCGGACCGCCGAGGACGTCCGCGACGCCTTCGCCTACGTGCGCGAGAAGGGTGCGGGGATGGGGATCGACCCGTCGCGCCTCGCGGCCTGGGCCTGCTCCGCCAACGTGCGCGCCGCCGTCGCGCTCCTGATGCCCGCGGGAGGACCGCCGGTGAGGTCCGCGGTCTTCTATTACGGGTCCGGGGAGACGCCGTCGATCCGGACCGATCTCCCCGTCCTTCTGGTGCGCTCCGGGAAGGACCGCGCCGAGCAGAATGCGGCCATCGACCGGCTCGCGGCCCAGGCCGCGGCCGCCAACGCACCCTGGACCGTCGTCAACCTCCCCGGCGCCCATCACGCTTTCGACGTCCTCGATGACAACGATCAGAGCCGCACCGCGATCCGGCGGACGCTCGCGTACCTCCACGACGCGCTCGATCCGCCGGTCGCGCCCTCCTCTCCACCGGCCGAGGCGCGCACGGCGCTCGCGCACTTCTTCGCCGGCGAGTGGGCCGAGGCCGAAGCCGCCTACGCGGCCTACACCGGCCGCCATCCGGACGACGCGGATGCCTGGACGCTTCTCGGCAACGCGCAGGTGGAGCTGAAGAAGCCCGACCAGGCGGGCGCGAGTCTGCGCAAGGCCCTCGAGCTCGACCCGGGCATCGCCGAGGCCTGGAGCATGCTCGGCAAGATCGAGAGCGATAGGAAGAACTACGTCGAAGCGGTGCGCCTCCTCTCGGAGGCGGTTGCGCTCGCCCCCGACGACGGCGAGGCGCGCTTCCAGCTCGGCAAGGCGCAGCTCGCGCAGCACCGCGCTCCCGAGGCGGTGGCCACGCTCGAGCGCGCGGTCGAGATCTCCCCCGGCAACGGCTGGGCCTGGAACAGCCTCGCCTACGCCTATCTCGAGTCCAAGCAGTCGGCGAAGGCCGCGTCGAGCTTCGAGCGCGTCCTCGCCTTCGCGCCGCACAGCGCGACGCTCCTCTACAACACCGCATGCGCCTACGCGCTGTCGGAGAACAAGGACAAGGCGATCGAGATGCTCGATCGCGCGATCACGGAGGGCTACAAGGACAAGGCGGGGATGTCCGCGGACCCGGATCTCGTCTCGATCCGGAGCGACCCGCGCTACCAGGAGATCGTCAAGAAGCTCGGATAGCGGGGGCGTGTAAGGCGCGGCCCGGCCCTGAGCGGGAATGTGCCCGCGTCAGCGGGCCGGGTTCTCGAGGTCGATGCGGCGCAGCCACGGGCCGGTCACCTGCTCCTTTTTCCCGGCGAGCTTCTCCGCCATCTCGAAGAGATTCGTCGCTTTCTCCGGCGCCGGAGCCGGGGCCGGGTGCGTCGCTCGGACCAGCCCCCCGAGCCCCCGTAGACCGCGCAGGCGCGCCATCGCTTCCTCGGGGATGGCCGCCGCGTTCACGCCCCGCTCCGGCCGCCGGAGATTTGCCATCTCCGCCTCGAACTCGACGATCCGCTCGGGGCTCGCGAGAACCATGAGGTGCTCGCGCCCGCCCGCGCTCGTGACGCTCCAGTAGGCCTGGCGCCGCTCGGCGTCGAGGCCGGGGAGGAGCACCGTCGTCTCCGCCGGCAGCGGGTTCCTGGGCTCGAGGTCCGGAAGCGGGAAAAGGGCGTAGGCGTGCCCCGCCTCATCTTCGTCGATGACGTAGACGTGCACCGGCACGGACGCGCGCACCTCGAGCGCCAGCTGGTCGCCGAGCGCGAGACGGCTCCCCGAGTCGAGCCGTTCGCGTCTTCCGTCCCTGGAGACACGCTGGAGCGACGCCTCGACCGTGTAGGGCGCCGAGGCGGGAACCGTGGGCGGCGCCGGAGTCGCCGCCCCTCCGGGGGCAACGGAGGCGGTCCCGGGCGGCGCGGCGCTCCCGCCGCCGGGCGGCGCGGAAGGGGGAGCCGCGGGGGGGCTTTCGTAGAGACCGGGGCCGATCACGGCAAGGACGACGGCCATCGCCACTACGACGCCGACCGCGATGCCGATTCCCACGTTCCGGCCGCGCCGGCGCCGATCCTTCGCCCAGGCCACGCGCGCCGCTTCCTCGGCCGACTCCGCGCCTCCCCCGATCGACGGCCGCGGCGCGATCCCCTCCGCACCGAGGAAGGCCGAGAGCGCCTGCTCCATCGCGCCGGCCGTCGGGTAGCGGTCCTCCGGGCGCCACGCGAGCGCGCGCTCGACGACCACGACGAACGCCTCCGGCAGGTCGGCCCGCTCGTCGCGCAGGAGCCGCGCCTCGCGCCGCGCGATCTTTGCGCGCAGCTCGGGTACGGTGCGCGCGTCGATCGGGTAGCGCCCCGTCACGAGGTGGTACAGGAGGACCCCCAGGCTGAAGAGGTCCGAGCGGGGCGTGGCCTTCTCTCCGGCGTAGATCTCCGGGGCCATGTAGCGCGGCGTTCCCGAAACAGTCCCTTCCTCGGACGCCGAGGCGTCGCTGACGGCGCCGAAGTCCATGAGGAGGATCCGGCCTCCCTCCTCCCGCATCACGTTGCCGGCCTTGACGTCGCGGTGGACGAGCCCCGCCCCGTGGACGGCCGCGAGCGCGCGGCACAGGTCGACGCCGAGGACCGCCGCCTCGCGCGCGCCGAGCCGGCCCTGGCTCTCGACCCACTGCGCGAGCGAACGGCCGCGCACCAGCTCCATCCACAGGCCGACGCGTCCGTCGTGCGTGTCCGCGCCGTACACCGTCACCACGTGCGGATGCCGCACGCGCGCGAGAAGGCGCGCTTCGTGCAGGACGCTCGCCTCGAAGCCCGCGCCGCCGCGGTGCTCGCGCTTGAGGAGCTTGAGCGCGACCTCGCGCTGGAGCGTGGGGTCCCACGCGCGGTGGACCTCCCCGAATCCCCCTTCGCCGAGCCGCTCGCGCACCTCGAGCGCGCCCCAGGTGAAGGGCCGGATCGGGATCGTGCGCGCCGCGCCCGGCGCGGCACCCGCGGGCGCCGAGGACGGCTCGCCGGAGGCGACGGTGCTGGTCGCATCGTAGGCGAACGCATCGCCGCCGGATGCGGCGGCGCCTCCGGTGCTCCCCGTCCGGTGAAAGGACGACAGGCTCTCGAGGAGCCTCAGGTTCCGGACGACCCGGCGCGCGCCCTCTTCGGGCGCGTCACGCAGGGCGGCGTCCCAGTCGACGGATTCTCCGTCGGAGACCCGCTGCGCGAGGACGATGAGATCAGGCTTCGCCATGGCCCATCTCCTCCGCGAGGCGCAGGAGCGCCCGGCTCACGGACATCCGCGCCGCATCGGTCGAAGGCTTGCCGAGCGCCGCGGCGATCTCGCTGTAGCTCATCCCCATCTCCACCCTCGCGATGACGCCTTCGCGCTCCGCGTCCGTCAGGGACGCGAGCGCGCGCTCGTACGCCTCCACCGCTTCCTGGCCGATCGCCTCCTCGAGCGGCGACGGTCCGCGATCCGCGTGTGCCTCGAGGACTTCCCCTTCCACGGGACGGTGGCGCGACTTGCGCACTTCGTCGGTGATGCGGTTGCGCAGCGCCTGACGCATGTAGGCCTGGAGAGCCCCCTCGCCCCGCGGCTCGAACTCCGCGATCCGCTCGCACGTCCGGATCAGCGCGTCCTGGACCATGTCGTCGGTGTCCACGTTCATCCGCGCCCAGACGGGGAGCCGTCCCTGGGCCCAGCGGCGCATCCTGGGGAGATAGCGTCCGAGAAGCAGCCCCAGGGCGGCGTCGTCCCCGCGCTGGGCGCGACGGACGAGCTCGAGGGAAGGCTCTTCGCCGCTGCGGGGCGGGCCGTTCCCATCCCCTGACGGCGGCGATCGCCGGTCATCCATGTGCGTGGCTCCCGCCCGGACAGTCGGGCGATGCACCGGATGATAACCGAGCCCGGGGACCCTGCAGGTCCCCAGGGCCGGCTGGCACGCGCTCATGGGCCAGACTCCTTCCACTCCCCAGGAAACGGCGCCGGAGGGGAAACCGAACGGACGGCACGTTTTTCGAGAAAATCGCACTCTGATGCGTTCGGCCGGGCCGCCGCTTCCGTTCCCCTTGCATGAGGACAGGAACATGGTTCGGCGCCCCTTGGGTGGCGTATATTCGGGGCGTTTCCAGGAGACGGGCATGAGCACGACGCGACGTCGCGCGAGCACCAGGAAATCCTTGCCGAGAGTCATTTGCGGGCTCGCCGCGGGCGGCGCGATCGCCGCAGTCCTTTTCGCCGCCGCCGCCGCGCCGGCGCACGCAGCCAACATCACGATCACGATCGACCGCAAGTTCCCCGTCGGGAAATTCTGCCCCCTCGAATCGCGCGCGGCGGCCGGGGCCAATCTCTCGTTCGTCGCGACCGCCACGAGCATGCCCGTCACCTTTTCCGCGTTCAACCTTTTCCATGGCGGGAACTTCAACGACCTACACCTCGACAACATCTCCGTTCAGCTCAAGTCCGTCTTCGACTCCCATCTCCTGGTGACGGACGGATACGGCGACTGCTACGACGACCAGGCCGCGCCCCCCGGACAATCGACCCCCGGGATGCGCAACGCTCCGGCCTACAACTTCACTGCGGCGGGGACGACCGAGATCTCCCTTGACACGTTCAATACGAACGTCGGAGCCTGGACCGGCAGTCACCTGGCCTTCGACGGCGCTACCATCGGCGCGCCCCCGGATCCGTCCTTGGTTCCCGAGCCGACGCCCCCCCCGGGATCGCTCAAGCTCGGCGCGGACACCGACGGGAACGTCGTCGTGACTGCGACGAAGACCATCACGGGCCTCACGGTCGGACAGACCTACGTCGTCTTCGGTTGGTGGAAGATCCAGGAGACCGACCGGCTCGTCATCACGGTCGGCACCCCGTGCACGGATCCGGACGGGGACGGCTACGTCGACTGCACTTCCTGCGCGGCCATAGCCGGGCAGACCTGCGGCGGGGACTGCGCGCCCAGCAACGCGCACTGCAACACGAACTGCACCGACGCGGACGGCGACGGCTGGTGCGTGACGACGGACTGCAACGACGCGGCGGCGAGCTGCACGAACAACTGCGCCGCCGACGTGGACGCCGACGGCACGCCCGACTGCCGCGACGGCTGCATCGACACCGACCACGACGGCTACGGCACGCCGGGCGGCGCGACGAACACCTGCCTGGGAGGGGACTGCGCGCCCGCGAACCCCTACTGCAACGCCAGCTGCGTCGACGCGGACGGGGACGGGCGCTGTGCGGGGATCGACTGCAACGACGCCAACGCGCAGGTCGGCAACGACCTGGCCGAGATCAACGACTGGATCGACCAGCAGTGCCCCGGCAATCAGGGATACGGGGTGACCGACGAGATTTCCGGGAACTCCGGGTTCCTGAATCCGGCCAACAAGAACCTCTTTTCCTGGCCGGCGCAGTCGGGCGCGACCCAGTACGTGGCCGTACGGTCGTCATCACGGACGTTCACCTCCTGCACGACCTCCACCCTCAACAGCCCGTCCTGGAACCCCGGCGGAGGAGGCATCAACCCGCCCGCCGGGACCGCGTATTACTTCCTCGTCCGTTCGACGCTTCCGAAGAAGGGGAGCTTCGGCCAGCGGTCGAACGGCGCGGAGCGCGCCGTCATCTGCGGGATGGAGACGAACTGCGGCAACGCGATCGACGACGACGCCGACGGATCCGTCGACTGCGCCGACGCCGATTGCTCAGGGACGGCGGCCTGCCGCGTCTCGACCTTCGCTTTCACGGACACGACCGGCGACGACATCGCCGACAACGCGCTCTACAACTTCTTCCAGGCGAATCCGGCCCTGTCGACCGACTACATCTTCTTCCAGATGGTCGAGAGCCCGACGCGCACGGTCGCCTGGTGCTCCCTCAACGCGGCGTTCTACAAGACCAACTACATGAACCTGGCTCCGACCTTCGGGTCGGCCATGTCGGGGTCCTGGAACAAGTGGCGCAAGGCCCCGATCACGGGCAATGCCTGGCAGGGGCCCGACACCACCGCGCACCAGAACGATTTCGGCGACAATTGCTTCGGGACCTACACGTGGTGCTCCGAACAATTCCCGACCGAGCCGAAGAACTCGATCTTCCCGGATCGCACGAACGACTGCGAGTCGTACGATCTGACGACGGGCTTCTGCGGAATCTCGACCGGAGCGACCTGGCAGCTCACGATCCGGATCGCCCCCACGCGCCTGCTCGCCTGCGGGTTCTGACGCCTCGCCGCGCGCGCGCCGCGGCGGGGGTCGTCGCGGCGCTCTTCGGGACGCTTCTCGCCGCGCTCCCCTCGGGCCGCGCGGGAGTCGCGATCGCCGGCGACGCGAGCGCCTCCGCCGGCGCCGCCCAGCCGCGCCCTGAGCTAGTCGAAGGGCCGCGCCCTGAGCTAGTCGAAGGGCCGCGCCCTGAGCTAGTCGAAGGGCCCCGCCCTGAGCCCGTCGAAGGTCCGACCCCCGATCCCGACACGCCGATCCAGGATCGCATCGACGCGGGGGACATCGCGGGGGCGGGCGCGCGCGCCGACGCCGCCGTAAGGCGCGACGAGGACGAGCTGCGCCTGGAGCCGGGCGCGCGCGCCGACCACCTCGAGAAGATCGCGCTGCTCTTCTACGCCGCGGGGACCGTCCCGAGCCTGGCCCAGTGCGAGCGGCTCTACGAGAAGTCCCTCGCGCTGCGCGAGGCGGAAGAAGACGCCCATCCCGCGCAGCTGGCGAACACCCTTCACGATTTCGCGGGGATCCTCTACAACCGGGGCGCGTACGTCCGCGCGGAGGATGTGTGGCGCCGGGCCCTCGCGATACGCGAGCGGGTCCTCCCACCGGCCGATCCCGCCACCGCGGCCACGCGCCGCGATCTCGGTGTGATCGCCCTCGCCCAGGGGCGCCTGGCCGATGCGGAAGCGAGCCTCGTCCCCGCCCTGGCAGTCCTCGAGGCCTCCGCCACGGAGGAGGATTGGCTCCAGATCGCCGTCGCGCGCAACGACCTGGGCGAGCTGCGCCGCCAGCAGGGAGACTACGAGAGCGCGGCGAAGATCCTGGGCGACCTGGCGCGCGACGCCGAGGCGAAGCTCGGCGCATCGAATCCGCAGTTCCCGTCCTTCCTGAACAACTTGGCGGGCGTCTACCGGGATCAGGAGCGCTACGACGAAGCCGAGACGCTCCTGCGCCGCTCGCTCGCGCTGCGCCGCGGCGCGAAGGCGCCCGATCCGTACTCGGTCGCGACGGCGGAGCTGAACCTCGCAGAGATCTACCGCGAGCAGGGCAAGTTCGAGGACGCGGCACCGCTCTATACCTCCGCGCTCGCGGACGCGCGCCAGGCGCTCGGCCCGGACAATCCAGAGCTCTCCGAGTTCCTGGCTCAGCTCGCCGTCCTGCGACGGGACCAGGGGCAGCTCGCGAAGGCGGAGCCTCCGCTGCGCGAGGCGCTCGCGCTCGCCGAGCGCGGCCATGACCCCGACGCCCCGCGCGTCGCGCAGAGCCATCTCGATCTCGCCGATCTGCTGCGGCGGCGCGGACGGTGCGCGGCGGCGCGTCCTCATCTCGAGCGCGCGCTCGCAATCCGCGAGAAGGCGTTCGGCCCGGCGCACCCCGACGTCGCGGAGGCGCTCGCGGCCAGCGCCTCCTGCCGCCCCGCGGACCCCGCCGGACGCCGCGCGGCGCGCGGCGAGCTCGACCGCGCGATCGGGATCCTCCAGGGGTCCGAGGCGCACCCCGACGTCGAGATTGCGGCGCTGGAGGCGCGCGCGCGGCTCCTCCATGCGTCCGACAGGACCCGGTCCGCCGAGGACCTCGACGCCGCGCTCGGCGTCGTCGAGCGGCTGAGGCCGCACCGCGGAGGCGGCGAGAGCGCGCGCGCGTCGTACCTGGGACGCTACAAGCGGCTCTACGATCTCGCCGTGCGATGGGAGGTCGAGGCGGGGCGCACGGAGAGCGCCCTCGCCACCGCCGAGCGCGCGCGCGCGCGCGTGCTCCTCGATCAGCTCACGGCCGCGGGCGTCGGAGATGTTTCCGCGCGCGATCCCGAGATGGCGCAAAGCCTGACACAAGCGCGCGCGCGCCTCGCGGAGACCCGGAAGCGCCTGGCCTTCGAGCAGGAGCGGGAAGATCTCCCCGCCGCTGAGCACGTGCGCCGCGTCGCGGAGCTCGAGCGGCAGCTCACGCAGGACGCGCGCGCCTTCCGCGAGCTGCACGACGAGGCGCGCAACACCAGCCCCGCCTGGCGCGGCGCGACCTCGGCTCCCCGCGTTTCGGCCGCCGAGATCCAGCGCGAGATCGTCCCTCCCGGGGGCTGGCTCCTCTTCTACCAGATCGGCGACGAGCGCAGTTATCTCTTCGCCGTCCCCTCCGAGGGGGCCGCGCAGGTCTTCGATCTGAGGGCCGACGCCGCGGATGCGGCGGCGCTGGGGATCGCGGCCGGCCCCGTGACGACGGCGTCGCTCGGTCGCGCGCTTCTCGGAGCGCCCGCGGGCCCCGGCGGGGGGAGCGCCGCGGGCGGAGGCGAGGCGCTGCTCGCGACCCTGGCGCTTCCGCCCGCGCGGACGGCCGGTGCCCCGAGCCGCGCCGGGGGCCGCGTGCGCGGGATCGGCGGCATCTCGGCGGGGTCCGGCCGGGGCGAGTCGGGCCTGCGAGCGCTCTGGCGCACGATCGTCCCCGCCGCGCTCTGGGGCCGGATCCGCGGCTCCGCGCAGGTGCTGATCGTCCCCGATGGGCCGCTCTTCCTGCTGCCGTTCGAGGCGCTGGTGACATCGCCCGGCGCGGACCTGGCTTCGACGCGCTACTGGCTCGACGACGGGCCCGTCCTCCGCTACGCCCCGTCCGCGAGCTTCCTGCTCGAGCTCGAGCGCAGGGAGGGCGCCGCGGGGGACGCCCCGACACCGGGCGCGAGGCCGCGCATCCTGAGCGTCGCGGATCCCGCGTACGGCGCCGCGGCCGCGCCCGTGCCCTCCCCTGTCCGCCGCTCCACCGGCTCACCGGGCGCGGCCGTCACGACGGACGCGCCGGGCGCGGCGGACGCGGGGAGCTCGCGGGACGCGCCCCCCCCGGCGATGCGCGGCGGCGCCCTCGCACGCCTTCCCGGGACCGCCCACGAGAGCGACCTCGTGCGCGAGGCCATGGGCGGCGTCGCCGATGTCGTCGTGCTGCGCGGCGAGCAGGCGCGCGAGCCGGCGGTGCGCGCCGAGCTTGGCGGCAAGCGCTACCTTCACATCGCCACGCACGCGCTCGTCGATCAGGAAGGGGGGGATCTGTTCGCCGCGCTCGCGCTGACGCCGCCTCCTCCGGGGCCCCCGCGCGGGGACGACGACGGCTTCCTCCAGCTCTTCGAGATCTACGACCTGCGCACGGACTGCGAGCTCGCCGTCCTCTCCGCCTGCAGCAGCAACACCGGAGCGCTCGTCGCCGGAGAGGGGATCTTCGCGCTCTCCCGGGGCTTCCTGCTCGGCGGCGCGCGGCGCGTCGTCGCGAGCCAGTGGTCCGTCGACGACGTCTCGACCGCCGACCTGATCGGCGATCTCTTCCGCCGCCTCGCCGCGGCCGGCCCATCCGATCCTTCCGCCGACGCGGCCCTCGCGCTGCGCGATGCGAAGCGGCTCATCCGGCGGCGTGCCGCCTACGCGCACCCCTTCTACTGGGCGCCGTTCGTCATCACGGGCGTGGAGTAGCCTCCGGACCGGCGGCGGGCGAGCGCGCGATCGGTCGGGAACGCGAGGCTGCGCGCGCTCACGTCCCCTTGAGGAAGGCCGGTTCCATCAGGGTCGGACAGCGCCTCCGGCGTGTCGGGGACTCATGGGTTTCATCCGACCAGGCGATGGAAGAGATCGTCCATCTCCTCGGGAGATCCGGGCCTGCCGCGGTCGATCCACCAGATGAGGAGCGAGAAGAGCGCACCGGCGAGCGCATGGGCCCTGGCCGCGCGCAGCGGGTCCTCCGCCGGACCGCCGCACGCGCGGGAGACAGCGCGATCGCCGTCAATCTTGCCGTCCTCCCGCGCTCGGAGGCGCGCCTCGATGGCGCGCGCGAAGTGGCCGCGCGCGAGGTCGAGGAAATCGTTGACGCGGCCCGACTCCTGCAGCGCGCGGTACATGCGCTCTCCTTCCGCGACGTGGGCGAAGAGCTCGCGCACCGGCGCGACGCGCGGCGAGCGGTCCCCGGCCCGCTCGAGCGCGCCCGCGAACCACTCGAGGAACTCGTCGAGCTGGCTCAGGAAGAGGTCCTCGTTGTCGCGGAAGTGCGTATAGAAGGTGGCGCGTCCCACTCCGGCGCGGTCGAGCACCTCCTGCACCGTGATCGCGTCGAAACCCTTCTCGTGCACGAGGGCGATGAGCGCCTCGCCGAGCCGATGCCGGGTCCTGGCCACCCGCCCGTCGATCCGCCGCGTGAAGGCCTCCTCGTTTCCGGACAAACGGGGGGTCTTTGTTCGGTTTCCCGGCGTCCGGTCCGCCTCGCGCTCGTCTATTCTTGTCTGCATGCCGAGTCCATCCTCGATCGAGGTGCGCCAGCTTACCAAGGTCTACGAATCCCCGGCCGGGAGGTTCCCGGCGCTGCGCGACATCACGCTCGACGTAGGCAGCGGCGAGCTGGTGGCCATCGTCGGCAAGTCGGGAAGCGGGAAGTCCACCCTTCTGAACATGTTCGCGGGGATCGACCACCCGACCTCGGGCTCGGTCGCGGCCTTCGGCACGCCGATCGCCTCGATGCGCGGGGGGCGGCTGGCGTCCTGGCGGGGACGCACGGTCGGGATCGTCTTTCAGTTCTTCCAGCTCCTCCCCACCCTGACGATCCTCGAGAACGTCATGCTTCCGATGGACTTCCTGGGCGCCCTCCCCGCGCGGGAACGGCGCGCGCGGGCGCTCTCGCTGCTCGAGCGGGTCGGCATCGCGGATCAGGCGCGCAAGCTCCCCGCGGCCCTCTCCGGAGGACAGCAGCAGCGCGCCGCGATCGCGCGCGCGCTCGCCAACGATCCGCCGCTGGTGATCGCCGACGAGCCCACGGGCAACCTCGACTCCGAGACGGGAGCCGCGGTGCTGCGCCTCTTCACCGAGCTGCGCGGGGACGGCAAGACCGTCGTGGTCGTCACGCACGAGCGCGACGCGGCGGTCGCGTTCGATCGTGTCGTGACGCTCGCGGACGGACGGCTCTCGTGAGCTTCCGGGCGCTGCCGCCGCGGGCGCACAAGGTCCTGGGGGACATCGCGGAGAATCCCGCGTCGACCGCCCTGGCGATCGTGGCCATGTCCGCCGGCGTCTTCGGCCTGGGCATGATCCTCACCGCGTGGTCCATCCTCGCGCGCGAGCTGCCGAAGGCCTATCTCGCGACGCGCCCCGCATCCGCGGTGCTCCAGCTCGACGCGATCGACGAAGGGACCGCCGCCCTGGCGCGCCGCGCGCCCGGCGTCGCGGACGCGGAAGCGCGGCCCCAGGTGCGGGGACGGCTGCGGCGCGCGGACGGGGACTGGGCGCCCCTGACCGTCTTCGTCGTCCCGGATTTCCACGACGTCCGGATCGACCGGTTCACCCCGGTCGCCGGCGCCTGGCCGCCCGCCGGCGACGAGATCCTGCTCGAGAGGTCCGCGCTCTCCGTCGCGGGCGCGTCGATCGGCGACCGCGTGACGGTCCGGACCGCATCGGGCGAGAAGACCGTGCGCGTCGCGGGGACCGTCCACGCGCCCGGACTTCCTCCCGCATGGATGGAGCACATGGTCGTCGCCTACGCCGGGTGGGGATCGGCGCTGCGTGAGGGTCCTCGCGACGAGGTCCTGGAATTGCGCCTCGTCACCCGGGACGCCGCGCTCGATGCGGCCCGCATCCGCGCCGACGCCGAGCGCGCCGGGGCCTGGCTCGCCGGCCGGGGCATCGCCGTCTCGCGGATCGACGTCCCCACCCCCGGCCGCCATCCCCACGCCGATCAGATGGAAGTCTTCCTCTTCCTTCTCGGGGCCTTCGGCGCGCTCTCGCTCGTCCTCGGCGCGGCGCTCGTCGCCACCATGATGCAGGCGCTACTCGCCGGACAGGTCCGCCCGACCGGGATCATGCTGGCGATCGGCGCGCGCCCGGGACAGATCGCCGCGATGGCGCTCGCGCACGTCGCGACGCTCGCGGGCATCTCCCTCGCGATCGGCATGCCGCTGGGGATCCTCGCGGGGCGGGCCTACGTGACCTTCGCCTCGAACATGCTGAACATGGACATCGCCGCCCGCGCCCTGCCCTGGTGGGTCGCCGCGATCCAGATCGCGGTGGGGGCGCTCGTGCCGCTCGCGGCGTCCCTGGCGCCCATCGCCATCGCCTCGCGCATCCCGATCCATCGCGCCCTCGGCAACGACCTCGCGCGCGCCTCCTTCGGGTCCCGGCCCTTCGAGCGCCGCCTCGCGGCGTGGGAGTGGATCCCCCGGCCGCTGAGTCTCACCCTGCGGACGGCGTTCCGCCGGCGCGGGCGGCTGGCGCTGACCGTCGGCATGCTCGCCGCCGGCGGCGCGGCCTTCATCGCCGCT
>Ga0070671_100001772_pt1 | contig 16408 bp, 14 predicted proteins | sample KBSS73metaG_FD_65341 | JGI IMG/M metagenome (GOLD analysis project Ga0070671, IMG submission 65341) | Switchgrass rhizosphere microbial communities from Kellogg Biological Station, Michigan, USA - KBS S7-3 metaG | ecosystem: Host-associated > Plants > Roots > Rhizosphere > Soil ...
GGCGCCAGATGCACGCGCACCGGCCGTCGCGGCGCGGACGCGCTGCCGCGAGGTTACCTTCCCACGAGCGAGCCTGCCCAGCGCCGCAGATTGCCCCGTGCGGCGGTGCGGATCAGGCCGCGTTCACGAGGGGTCGGCGCGCAGGGCGACAGCCGCGGCGCTGTCTTCGGCGGCGTAGCGCCGGCCTCCCGGCGCGAGCGACGAGCGCGTGCGCCGGGACTGCAGCAGCGGGTAGAACATCTCGACGAACCAGCGCTCCTTGCCGTGCATCAGGTCGTCGGGCAGGCCGACGGCGGCGGGATAGCGCCGCGTGATCTTCGCGGTGCCGAAGAGCACGTCCCAGAAGAACAGCAGGTTGCCGAAGTTGCCGGTGTAGTGGCCGATGCCGTCGGCGTTCGTCAGGGCGTGGTGACCCCAGTGGGTCGCCGGCGTCGAGATCGTCCGCTCGACGACCCAGGCCAGCGGCGCCAGCGCCTTGATCCGGTACAGCGGCTCGTCCCAGCGAACCGCGCTGTGCGCGCCCAGGATCACGGCCAGCTTGACGACGATGTAGACGAGGTAGACGTTGCCGAAGCCGAGGTAGATGAGCACGCCCGAGATCCAGAGGCCCGGCATCATCAGGTAGTAGAAGAAGTTGTTGCGGTAGGTGATGCGGATGCTCATGTAGTGCGCCGAGTGGTGGGCGCGATGCAGCGGCCACAGCAGCGGCGTGTGCGAGACGCGGTGCCAGAGGTACTGCGTCAGGTCGTCGCCGACGAGCAGGATCGCCGTCATCGCCCACCACGGCAACGCCGCCCACGCGCCCTTCTGCTCGGGCATCAGCCAGCCGCTCAGCATTCCCGTGACCTTGAAGATCAGCGGCTGCGAGATCGCGACGAGCGCGATGAACATGAACGCTTCGAGCTTGGTGTCGTCGGCCGTCGCATGGAAGTGCTTGTGCCGACCGGAGGCGACCTCGAGCAGCGCGAACAGCGCAATGATGGCGACGAGCACCAGGTTCTGGGTCATGTTCATCGGCGTTCCTTCGCGATCGCTGAGCGGAAACCCGCTCGCGGCGCGAAGTCTGGGGGCACTTGCGCTATCCGTCCAATGCATTGACGGCCTAAGATCGATGCACTGGCTGCATTTGCCGGGGAGACGCCGCGATGGATTTCAAACGACTCGCTCATCTGGTCGCGCTTGCCGAGAAGCGCAACTTCGCCCGCGCCGCCGAGCACGTGAACCTGACCCAGCCGGCGCTGACGCGAAGCGTCCAGGCGGCGGAAGCGGAATTCGGCATGCGCCTGTTCGACCGCGGCTCGGTCGCCGTGACGCCGACGCCGGCCGGCGAGTTCGTCCTCGAGCGCGCGCGCCGGCTGGTCTTCGACAGTCGCTGCCTGGCGCGCGACGTGAGCCTGTATCGCGACCGCGCGCTCGGCGACACGGCGTTCGGTGTCGGCCCGTTTCCGGCGGCGACGTTCGTGGCGCCGCTGCTCGCCGACCTGCGGCGCGAATTCCCCGGCATCAACCTGCGCGTCGAGGTGAGCAACTGGGAGCTGCTCATGAAGCGCCTCGTCGACGAGGACATCGAGTTCTTCGTCTCGGACAGCCGCGACCTGCCGCGCGATCCCGGCGTGCGCATCGAGCACCTGCGCAAGGAGCCGGGGTCCTTCTTCGTGCGTGCGGGTCATCCCCTCGCGACCGGCGGGCCGGTCGGCTTGCGCGAGGTGTGGTCGCACGGCGTGGCCTCCGTGCGCTTGCCGACCGGAGTTCGCGCCGCGCTGGCGCGGCTGCTCCGTCTCGAGCCGGGAATCCAACCGCCGCTGGCGATCGAGTGCGACGACGTCGGCATCCTCAAGAACGCCGCGCTCGCCTCGGACACGGTGCTGGCGGCGCCCAACGCTGCGGTCGGGCGGGAAATCGACTCCGGTGCGTTGATTGCCGTCGCCGTGGAAGGACTCGAGCCGCTCTATTCCGACATGGGCATCGTCAGCCTGCGAGGGCGAACGCACTCGCCGATGGCGAGCGCGGTGATCGCCCGACTGCATGCCTTGCCGGCCACCGCCGGTCCCGCTGCCGCGCCGGGCCGCGCATCGCGAGCCGCACGACGGTGAGATGAGCATGGCGCCGCGCACCGTCGCCGCGATGCTGTCGGTCCTGCTCCACCTGATGGTGGTGTCGCTCCTCGTTCGCGTCGCCACCGCCTCGATCGACGCAGCGCCGCCGCTGGAGCACGAGGCGACCGCCGACAAGCTTCGTGGCGGCGGCGATCGCATCGCTCGCATCGAGCTTCGACCGGGGCTCGCGGCGAGCGGCCTGGCGTGCTCGGGCAGCAGCTACGTCGGCGTCGGCGTCACCGCCGACCCGCGCACCGAGCGGATCATCCTGGTCGGCGACGACACGCCGGCATCGAGAGCGGGGTTGCAGCACGACGACATCGTCCTCAATCCCGCCGTGTGGCGCGATTCGCTTCGCGAAGGCGAGCTGCTTCGGGTGCAGGTCCTGCGCGAAGGTGTGACGCTGATGGTGCCGGTGCGCGTCGGCAAGATCTGCATCGAATAGCGGCGCCGCCAAGGAATCGGATACCTCCGCGTCGCGTCGGCAGGTGTGTCGCGACCTAGAATGCCCGACCTCGCGGGCCGGCCCGGTCCGATCAACTCTGGAATCCATCATGCCGAGCCGACGACTTCTTTCACTCTTCCTCTTCCTCGCGCCGACGCTCGCGTTCGCCCAGATGGCGACGGCGCCGTTCGATGGCCGCCTCAAGAAGATCCAGGAAACGAAGACGATCTCCGTCGCCTATCGCACCGACGCGCTGCCGTTCTCGTTCGAGGACGCCGACAAGAAGCCAGCCGGCTACACGGTGGACGTGTGCCGCGGCGTCATTGCCGTGATCGAGCGCCAGATCGGCGTGTCGCCGCTGCAGGTCAAGTGGGTTCCGGTGACGACGCAGAGCCGATTCAGCGCGATCGCGAGCGGCCAAGCCGACATGGAGTGCGGCGCCAGCACGGTGACGCTCGGCCGCATGAAGGAAGTCGCATTCTCGTCGCTGACGTTCCTCGACGGCACCGGGCTCCTCATCCGCGCCTCGACCGCCGGCAATTCTTTGACGGACCTGTCGGGCAAGAAGATCGGCGTCATCGGCGGCACGAGCAACGAGCGCGCGCTCGGCGAGGCCTTGAAGAAGAACATCCTGTCGGCGACCGTGGTGAAGGTCCGATCCCGCGAGGAAGGGCTCGAGCAGCTCGAAGCCGGCAGCCTCGACGCTTTCGCCAGCGACCGCGTCCTTCTTCTCGGCCTGGTCAGTAAAGCCAAGAATCCGAAGGAGCTGGCCTTGCTTGCCGACGCGCTGTCGTTCGAGCCGTATGCGATCGCGTTGCCACGTGGCGACTGGGCGATGAAGCAGGCCGTCGATTCCGCTCTCGCGCAGATCTACCGCAGCAGCGCGCTGCCCGAGATCTACAACCGCTGGTTCGGCGCGCTGGGCCCTCCCGGGCCGGTGCTCGAAACGATGTTCGGGCTGGGCCGATTGCCCGAATAAGGCGAGCTAGCTGCGCGCCGACGAAGGCTGTCCTTCGTCGCCATCGACGACATCGCCGCGATGCAGCGATGCGCCGCCCAAGCCGACGCCGGCGCCGAAGCCGCCGAGGCCTGCACCGCCGGCACGTGCGGCGCCCGAGCGTTCGCCGCCACCGCCTGGAGCGCCACGTCCCTTGCTGCCGGTGGCACCGGTGCGCAGCGGGCCCTGGCGCGGAATCGTGACCTCCGGCGCGACCGCCTCGAGGTCGAGCACCTCGCGGATGAAGGTGCGCAGGGAGACGACGAGCTCGGCGGTCTCGACGCTGCGGCCTGCGACCATCTCGTTCGCTGCGCGTGCCGCGAGGCGCACCTGCTCCTCGGTGCCGAGGAGGATGACATCGGACAGGGCCGCCTCGACCGCGTCGCGCATGCGCCGGCGCCGCTCGGCACCCGGCGCGTCGGCGGCGGCGCCCGCTTCCGCCGACTCCGCTGAAGCGAGTCCCTCGTCGGCAGAATCGCTCGTTGCATCCGGCCGCGGCGCTCGGGCCGCCCGGAGGTCGCGCAGGTGGCGCGGGTCGACCGCGAGATCGCCGGTGAACGAGCCGCCCAGCGTCTTGTAAGCGGCGATGAGGATCTTCAATCGCTCGTTGATCTGCCGGTTCTGACGTGCGTGCCGCTGCTGCACGCCGTTCATCACGGCCAGGCGGATGCCGACGGCGACCAGCGAGACCACGACGATGCCGAGCAGCGTCGTGACGATCGCTTGCCAGGAGCTGAAGTCGAGAGATCGCATGAGAGCGACTATGCCTTCGACCTGGCGTGTGCGGGCTCATGCCGAGCCAGCCGACGCGGGCGGCCCACCCGTCCAGCGCCGTACCGCGGCCGCCAGCTCGGCGGCGCGAACCGGCTTGGTCATGTAGTCGTCCATTCCCGCGTCGAGGCAGCGCTCGCGGTCGCCGGCCAGCGCCAGGGCGGTCAACGCGACGATGGGCGTGCGCGTCGCGCCGCGTTGTACCTCCTCTTCACGGATGCGGCGCGTCGCCGCGAAGCCGTCCATCGACGGCATGTGGCAATCCATGAAGACGACGTCGTAGCGCGTGCGCGCCGCCGCCTCGCACGCGGCTTCACCGTCGGCAACGACCTCGACGCGGCAGCCGACCTGCTCGAGCATGGCTTGCAGGACCATCTGGTTGACCGCGTCGTCCTCGACCACCAGGACGTGCGCCGCCGGAACCGCATCGCTCGTCTCGACGGGCGGCGGTGTCGGCGCCGGAGCCGGAGCGCGCGCCAGGGTCAGCTCGAGCCAGAACGTCGATCCCTGGTCGACGCGGCTGTCGACGCCGACCCGCCCGCCCATCAGCTCGGCCAGCTCCTTGACGATCGCCAGGCCGAGGCCGCTGCCGCCGTAGCGGCGCGTGCTCGACGCATCGACCTGGGTGAACGCGTCGAAGACGGAGTCGAACTGGTCCTCGGCGATGCCGATGCCGGTGTCGCGCACCTCGAAGCGCAGCTGCACCGCCTCGTCGGTCGCGCCGAGGACGGTCACGTCGAGGACGATGCGCCCGCGCTCGGTGAACTTGACCGCGTTGTGAAGCAGGTTGACGAGCACCTGGCGCAGCCGCATCGCGTCGCCGACGACGCGGTCGGGCAGGCGCCACGAGATCGTGCCGCTGAGGGCGACCGGCTTACCGCGCGCGGTCGTCGCCATCAGATCGACCGCCTCGTGGACGAGCGCGCGCAGGTCGAAGACGGTCGCGTTGAGCGTGAGCTTGCTCGCCTCGATGCGTGACAGGTCGAGGACGTCGTCGATCAGGGCGAGCAGCGCGGTCGCCGACTGGCTGGCGGTCTCGGCGAGATGGCGCTGCACGGGGTCGAGCCGCGTCTGCAGGAGAAGCTCGGTGGTGCCGAGCACGCCGTTCATCGGCGTGCGGATCTCGTGGCTGACGGTCGCCAGGAACTGCGCCTTGGCGACGTTGGCCTGCTCGGCGCGCCGACCGGCCTCCTCGAGGTCGCGGGCCTGTATTTCGAGGTCGCGCTTCTTCTGCTCGAGGCTGTCGACCAGCTCACGCCCTGTCTGCATCGCCTGGCGCACCCGGTTGCGCAGCCGCTCGGAAACGAGCCCAGTGAACGCCAGGTAGATGCCGAGCAGGTACATCGTCGCGGCGATCGTCAGCCGGTCGGCCCAGAGCACCTCGGCCGGCCGGTAGCGCCAGACCCAGCACGAGTAGACGAGGTAGGCGGCGAGCACGATGTGGTTGAAGTAGATCGCCCGGCGAAAGCCGTAGCCGACCTGGTCGGCGACGCGAACGAGCAGCAGGCAGGCGAAGAACAGGTGCACCTGCTCGAGGTGGCGAAGGTTGAGCAGCCAGACCAGCAGGTCGAGATGGAGGAAGAGGAGGCCGAGGTCGAGCGGGCCGGTGCGGCCGTACCACGCGCGCAGCGCCCACCAACTCAGCGCTGCGTAGCCGGCGTCCAGGCCGACGAGAAGCGCGAGCTCGCTCCGGTCGCTCGTCGCGCCGATGCGCACGTCCTGCAGCACGGCGATGACGCAGAGGATCGCGAAGCCGGCGGCGCGAACCGCCGGGATCTGGACCGTGTTGAACCGGCGCGCTCTCGCCGCCCGTCGCTCCGCGAGCAGGTCGACATCGAGCGTGAAGGCGGCGTCGATGTCCAGCGGCGGGGCGGGTGCGGCCAATGGATCCAGTCATTCCAGGCTGAAGGCCATTTTCGGCAGCTCCGGAGATCGCGACATCTGTAAGGTCTGTCAGTGATCTCGATCAGAGTGACGGGCTGCGGACTTTGTCTCGTTTCGGCGTCCCCGAGGTGTTGTGAACCGGTCAGGTATTGCGCGATCTCACCGGCGATGGCGTAGGCTTTCAATCATCAACAACAAGGGAGGGTCCATGCTTCGAATCTCGAGATGGCTGGCCGTGGCCGTCGCCGCGACAGCGCTGACCGCATGCAGCACGCTGGCGCCGATCCAGAACGTCGAGAACGTGTCCGTGAGCAGTTCTGCCAACAAGGCCTTGACCCCGGACGAAGTGCGCGGAGCGATCGTTCGCGCCGGCGCAGGACTCGGTTGGATCATGAAGGATGCCGGGCCGGGAATGATCAACGGCACGCTGCTCTTGCGCACGCACACGGCAGAAGTGCAGATCCCCTACTCCGCGACCAGCTACGGCATCGTCTACAAGTCGAGCATCAATCTGCAAGAGGCGGGCGGCAAGATCCACCGCAACTACAACGGTTGGGTCCAGAACCTCAACCGCGGGATCAACGCCCAGCTGGCCGCCTCCTGACCCGGTCTGATCGAGCAAACTCGCGATACGGTCGGGGTCTGGCGGCCCAGGCGCGGCACGCAACCCTAGCAGCGAAGGTCGATGCAGCGAGCGCTTCTCGATTCACCCCTGGTCGCCGGCCCGGCGCATCTCGGCCGCGCGGCCGTCGTGCGCGCCGGCGAGACCTGGACGTGGCAACAGGTGCATGAAGCATCGCTCGCGCTCGCCGGCCGGCTGCGCGGCGCATCGGCAGTGTGCAACCTGTGCTCGTCCCGGCTCGCCTTCCTGATCACGCTGCTCGCGGCGCTGCGCAACCGCAGCCTGATGGTCCTGCCGGCATCGGGAAGCGAGTCGGACATCGCTGCGGCGATGAATTCGCAACCGGGCACGGTCGCCGTCGGCGACGCCGAGGCGGCCGCCGACCCGGCGTGTGCAAGTGTCTTCCGGAGCGGCGCGTACGTCGCGTGCCGGCCCGAGTGGAAGCCTTGCGCGCTGAGCGCCGGCGATCTCGCGTGGGAACCCCTGTGGGACGCCGTCGCCGTCGTGCTGCACACGTCGGGCACGACCGGCGATCCGCAGCCGCAGCCCAAGACGATGCGCCACCTGGCGAACGGCGCGCTGCTCCTGGGCGCGCGCCTCGACCGGGAGATCGATGGCGGCCTCGGCGTCGTCGACCACCTCGTCTGCAGCGTTCCGGCGCAGCACATGTTCGGTCTGGAATGCTCGGTCATGCTGCCGCTCGTGCACGGCACGCCGGTGCTCGATCGCCGCCCCTTGCTGCCCGGCGACGTCGTCGCCGCCTTCGACGAGGTCGTGCGCGCCGCCTGGATCGCGACGCCGATGCATCTGCGCAGCCTGGTTCAGTCGGGCGAGGCCTTGCCGGCCTGCTGCTTCGCGATCGTCTCGACGATGCCGCTCGGTCATGCGCTCGCGTCGCAGAGCGAGCAGCAGCTCGACGCGCCGGTGCTCGAGATCTACGGATCGACCGAGACCGGCGCCCTGGCGATGCGCCGCACCGCGCGCGAAACTCGGTGGTCGGCGCTCGACGGTGTGCGCCTCGATTCGGTCGAAGGCGCGACGCTCGGCCGCGGCACCCACTTCGCATCGCCGGCGCAGCTGCTCGACGAGATCGTCGTCGAGGCCGACGGCTCGTTCACCTTGCTCGGCCGGCAGGCCGATCTCGTCAAGATCGCCGGCAGGCGCGCTTCGCTCGCCGGTCTCAATCTGCTCCTGCAGGACCTGCCGGGCCTCGAGGACGGCGTGTTCTACCTGCCGCCCACCGGCAACCCGACCGAGCGGCTGTGCCTGATCTATTGCGGCGCGCCGCTCGAGCGGGCGGCAACGCGACGCTGGCTGCGCGCGCGGCTCGATCCGGTGTTTCTGCCGCGCGATTTCATTCGGCTCGAGCGGATGCCGCGCAGCGAGACCGGCAAGCTGCGCCTGCATGTGCTCGAGCAGGCGTACGCAGCCTGGCAGTCCGCGCCGCGACCGCGCAGCGGCAACCGACCGGCGCCTTTGCGCGAGCGCGCCGTGGCGTGACCACAACTTCCCACCCGATGTTCTCGCCCAACAAGAATCCCTGATCGATGAGCTCTTGGAAGGCCAAGGCGGAGCGAGGAAGCGCCTGGCTCATTCACCTGATCGCCTGGATCGCCCGCGCGGCCGGGCGCACGGTGTGCCGCGCCCTGCTCGTTCCGATCGTCGCGTACTTCGTCGTCACCGACGGCATCGCGCGTCGCGCATCGCGTGAATTCCTCGCCCACGCCACCGGTCGGCCGGCGCGCTGGTCCGACGTGTTCTCGCACGTCTACTGCTTCGCCGCGACCCTGCTCGATCGGGTCTGGATGGCGCACGGCGATTTCGATCGCTTCGACGTCAGCGTCGAAGGCGACCCGCTGGTGCTGGAAGCGCTCGAATCGGGCAAGGGCTGCGTGCTGCTCGGCTCTCACCTCGGCAGCTTCGACGTGATGACGCTGAAGAACAAGGTCCTCTACGATCGCCCGGTCACCCTTCTCATGCACATCGACGAGCGCGCGCGCGTGCGGCGGATCGCCGGCATCGACGACAGCAAGCTGTCGATCATTCCGCTCGGCCGCTTCGACAGCTACCTGCGCGCCTACGAAGTGCTCGCGCGCGGCGGCATCGTCGTCGCGCTCGCCGACCGCGCCGAGAACGCGGCCGCGCTGCCGGCCAGCTTCTTCGGCCGGCCGGCGCCGTTTCCGATCGGCCCGCACGCGCTCGCGGCACGCGCCGGCGCCAAGGTGCTGATGGGCTTCGGGCTGTACGAGGGCGGTGCGCGCTACCGGATCCGGTTCGTCGAGTTCGGGCCGGCCGCGCCGGCCGGCAGCCGCGGCACCGCGCTGCAGCCCGCGATCGACCGCTACGTAGCGATTCTCGAGCAGTACGCGCGCCGCTATCCGAAGAACTGGTTCAATTTCTTCCCCTACTGGAATCAGCCCGCGAGGACCACGGAGGCCCATGCTCGACGCTAATTCGCCGAGGCCGATCGACGCCTTCTCGGCCGCCGCCGATGCGCGCGTGGACGACGGCGTCTGGATCGTCATTCCTGCCTACAACGAGGCGCGCACGATCCGCAGCCTCGCGCAGGCCGCGCTCGCGCTCTGCGTTCGCGTCCTGGTCGTCGACGACGGCTCGTCCGACGACACCGCCGAGCAACTGCAGGACTTGCCGCTGACGCTGCTGCGCCACCCCGTCAACTTGGGCAAGGCGGCGGCGCTGCGAAGCGCGTTCGCACACGCGCTCGCGCTCGGCGCGATGTGTGTCGTGACGATCGACGGCGACGGCCAGCACGACGCACGCGACGCGACCAAGCTGCTCGCCGTCTGGCGCCGGCAGTCCGATCGCCTCGTCGTCGGCTCGCGCCTGCACGATCGCGCCCGCATCCCGCGCGCGCGCTATTTCGGCAACCGCACCGCCTGCTTCTGGATCTCGTGGGCCGCCGGCCACCCGATCGCCGACACCCAGTCGGGCTTTCGCGTCTATCCGCGCGCGGTCATGAAGATCGCCCTCGAGGAGTGCGCCAGCTGCAGCGGCTTCACGTTCGAGAGCGAGATCATCATCGCCGCCGCGCATCGCGGCCACCGGACGCTGGCGGTGGCGATCGGTGCGTGCTACCCGGCCGACGCGCGGCCGAGCCACTACCGGGCCGGCCCCGACACGATGAAGATCATCGCCATGGTCGCGACGCACCTGCTGTCCAGGGGCTTGTACCTGCAGGGCCTGTGGCGAAGCCTGCAGCGCGCACCCGAGAAGGTGCCCGCGGCCGAATCCGCGCTCGACGGCCATCGCTGACCGCGCGCCGCGCGACACGCTCACCGCCCCTCGATGCGGCGACGCTCGCCGATGCGCCGTGCGTACACGCCCATGATCTCGCGGTAGAGCGCGCTGCCCAGCACTTGGTCCTCGTTGCCGGCGTCGACGTTGGGGTTGTCGTTGACCTCGATGAGGTAGCAGCGGTCGTCGACTTCCTTCAGGTCGACCCCGTAGAGGCCTCGGCCGATCAGGTTGGCGGCCCGCACCGCGGTGCTGACGACGATCTCGGGCGCCTCGCCGACCGCGAGCGCGACGGTCTCGCCCTCGACCAGCTCCTGTCCGCGCTGCACCTCGTTGACCTTCCAGTGGCCCGGCGCCATGAAGTACTTGCAGACGAAGAGCGGCCGGCGGTCGAACACGCCGACGCGCCAGTCGAACCCCGTCGGCAGCCACTCCTGCGCGATCAGCAGCTCCGAGATCGCGAAGAAGCGGCTCGCCTGGCTCTCGAGCTGGTCCTCGGCCTCGATCTTCAGCACGTCGAGGCCGAAGCCGCTGTCGGGAAGCTTGAGCACGCACGGCAGGCCGAGCGTCGGTACCACCTGGTCGAGGTTGTCGCGGTGGACGACCATCGTCTTCGGCTCGGGGATGCGGTGGCGGCTCATCAGCTCGCGCAGGTACACCTTGTTCGTGCACTTGAGGATCGAGTCGGGATCGTCGACGACCGGCATGCCGAGCGTCTCGGCGCGGCGGGCGAATTCATAGGTATAGCCAGCGACGTCGGTGCCGGCGCGGATGAGCAGACCGTCGTACTCGGCGAGCCGCTCGAGCGCGTCGGGCCCGACCACCTCGGCCTCGAGCCCCACGGAGGGCGCCGCCGCGAGGAAGCGATGCACCGCTTCCTCGTTCGACGGCTTGTGCTTCTCCTCGCGGTCCCAGAGGACGGCCACCTTCGGCTTGCCTCCACCCGCACGCGCGGCGCCCGGACGCTCGCTGCTCGCGACGAACGCCCGCGCCGCCTCGAGCAGGATCGCGCGGTGCTGCGCCGGCACGTCGGCGACGCCGATCGCGGCGACCTTGTCGAGCGACCAGCGGCCGTCATCGCGCCGGAAGTGCGCCCGCAACAGCGGCGCCTTGACGGTCGCGAACAGCTGCTGCGCGAGCGGCTGGTGCAGGTCGGCCGGGTCGCGACCGAAGTAGGTGTCGAGCTCGAAGCGATCGCTGGCGTCGTGATGCAGCGTTTCCTCGACGAGCTCGGCGAGCGCTGCAGCGATCGTGTGGACTTGCTCCTCCGACTTGAGGTCTTCGATCGTCTTGACGTCGGGCAGCGGGCGATGCCCGCGCGCTTCGCCGAGGAGCGAGACGTAGTAGCCGCGCCCTTGATAGCGGTCGGAGCGGCACAGGTTGACGACCTGTTCCTCCGCCGAGGTGCCGGTCGCGCTGTCGGCGAGGTACTCGCGCGCCGTGACGACTCGTGAGCCGGGAAGCTCGAAAGGCCAGTCCTGGCGGCGGTCGATGATGAAGACGACTTTCACGGTGAGCCCTTCGGCGGCGCGCCACCGAAGGCGCATCGGATTCCTCATGGTGCCGGTGGCGTCGGCGCCGCGGAGTCGGAGGCGGTCGACTGTTCGCGTCAGCCGACGTCGCTGGGGTCGACGACCGTCGCGCCGGCGAAGGAACGCGACTTGCCAGCACGTTGCATGGCGAGCAGCACCGTGATGACAGCCGGACCCGGGGTGAAGGACGGCGCCGACGTCGGGCCCGACGACGAGGAGCAGCGCTACGAGCCGCCCGACCCCGAACCGGACTCCGACGACGACTTCGAAGGCGACGACGGCGGTCGACAAAGCGAAGAGGCGGTCCCCGAAGACGACGACTGAGGCGGCGGCCGCCGGGTCGTAGCGCGATCGCTCAGGCGTCGGTCGCGGCGAAGGCGAGGGCAGCGATCTCCGCATCGCGCAGCGCCGCGCCCTCGGCATTCAGGCGGGCGAGCGTCGCGTCGTCGATCGCGCGGCGGGCGAGCTCGCGCGCACGCGAAGTGGCCGCGGTCTCGTTCTGCTCGCGCGCCTCCGCGCGCGCTGCGTAGATCGCCTCCGAGTAGGCCGCGAGCCTGACGGCGGCGCGCGGTCGATCGCGCAGAGCGCAGAGCAGCGCGAGGTAGGCGGCGGCGGCGTGCTGCAGATCGAACACCGCGGCGCGCGACCACGCCGCCTGCGCGACCGGCATCGCCGCTGCGGCATCGTCCTGCGCCAGCAGCGCGGCGAGGAGGTTGATGCGCGCGAACACCAGGCTGTACTCGTGCCGCGTCCCGACCAGCGATGCGATGAGCTCGGCGCCCAGTTCGGCGGCGGCGCCGGCATGGCCGGCGGCGAGCTCGGCGTCGATCAGGTTGCCGACGGCGATGGCTGCGTGACTGCCACGCTCGCGGTCGAGGGCGAGCAGGCGCCGGCCGCGCTGCAGCGAGTCGACGCTGTCGCAGCTCATGCGGGCGAACCACTGCGCTGCCTCGGTTCCCCAGATCAGTCGCTGCGCCGGCCACGCCGGATCTTCGCAACGGCGCCCGTCGTCGAGGAGCGCACGCGCGGCGGCCAGATCGCCGGCCTGGGCCGCCGCGCTGGCGGCGCGACTGAGCGCGTGGTAGAGGCTGAAGCTGTCGGGCTGGCGAGCGTCCAGCCGCCGCGCCAGGCCGAGCGCCTCGTCCGCCGCACGGCGACCGCGTGCCTTCTGCGAATCGGCGAGCACGCAACTCAGCTCGATCCACGCTCGCAGTTGCAGGGCCTCCGGCGCGGTCGGTCCGATCGCGGCCTCGCAGGCGTCGGCCAACGCCATGCGCTCGTCGTGCAGCGACGGCGGTAGCGCACGCAGCAGCGTCGTGCCGATGCGCAACTCGACCGCCGGCTCGCCGGCGCCGCGCGCCCAGCGCAAGGCATCGCGCGCGTTGTCGAGGTCGACCTCGCGTGCGCGCAGCCAGTCGTCGACGCCGACGCGGCCGCTGAAGTACTCGTCGTAGGCCGCGTCGAACATCGCCGCGACCGCGAGCGCGTGCCGGCGCTGCAGCGCCGGCTGCTCGCCCGCCGCGGCCAGGCACTCGAGCGCATAGGCGCGCGGCGTCTCGAGGAGGCGGTAGCGCGGATCGCCTGCGCCGTCCCCGGGCTGAAGCGCGACCAGCGATCGGTCGACCAGCGTGTCGAGCGCGTCGACGACGCCCCAGACGTCGAGCGCGGCGTCGTCGGCGTCGACGAGCACCTGCTGGGCGAGCTCGAGCGATGCGCTGCCGGCGATCACGGCGAGGCGTCGGAACACCTGCCGCTCACGTTCCTGCAGGAGGCCATGGCTCCACTCCAGCGCCGAGCGCAACGTCTGCTGGCGTGGCGGCGCGGCTCGGTTGCGGCTCGTCGTCAGCACGTCGAGCCGCCCCTGCATCGACGCCAGCAGCCGCTTCAGGCCGAGCATCGGCGCACGCGCCGCTGCCAGCTCGATCGCCAGCGGCAAGCCGTCGAGTGCGCGACACGTCTCGATCACCGCCGGCGCGTTCGAATCGCTCAGCAGGAAACGCTGGTCGACCGACTGCGCGCGGCCGGCGAACAGCGCGACGGCACCGAACCCCAGCGCCTGCTCTGCCGGCAGCGCGATCTCGGGGACGGCGAGCGGCCCGATGCGCAGCACCTGCTCCGCGGCGAGCCGCAACGGCGCCTGGCTGGTGACGAGCAGGCGAATCCCGGGCGCCGCTTCGTGCAACGCGTGGCACAGGTGCGCGACATTGGCGAGGACGTGCTCGGCGTTGTCGAGTGCCAGCAGCATCGTCAAGGGCGAGACGGCGGCGATCAGCGCCGCCAGCGGCTCGCCGTGGCCGACTTCGACGCCGAGCGCGGCGGCGAGCGCGCCGGGCAGCGCAGCCGGCGCGTCGACCTGCGTCAGCTCGACCCAGCAGACGCCTTGCGGATACGCCGCTCGGCGCGCCGAGAGCAGGTGCTTCGCGAGCAGCGACTTGCCGATGCCGCCTGCGCCGACAACGCTGACGAGCCGGTGACGATCGACCAGCGCACCCAGCGCCTCGAGGTCGTCGGCGCGTCCGAGCAACGGCGGCAATTCGGCCGGCAGGTTGGTGCGCAGCCGCATGCGCCGCGCCGCCGCGCCGCCGCCTTCAGCCGATGCCGGAGGCACGTCGTGAGCCGACGCCGATGCGATCACCGTCGATTCGACCGGGGCGACGAAGCGATAGCCACGCCCGGGGATGGTCGCAATCACATCGCCGCCCACAACCTTGCGCAAGGCGCTGATCTGCGCCGCGAGGTTGTTCTCCTCGACGACGAGACCCGGCCAGACGAGGTCCATGAGGGCGTGCTTGCCGACCAGCTGACCCGGCCGCCGCGCCAGCGCGAGCAGCAGGTCGAACGCCCGCCCGCCGAGCGCGGCCGGCGCGCCGTCCATCAGCAGGCGGCGCTCGTCGGGCTGCAGTTCGAAACGGCCGAAGCGCAGCGGCGCGGCAGCCCCTGGCGTGCTCATGGACGGCGTCGAACTCCTGGCTGGAGCGCCAGCTTAGCAGCCCGCGGCGCGAACGCCGACGCCCGGCTTCACGAGATTGAAGAACGCTTTCAGCGCGATTTCAAGACGCGCGCGGGCGGTCGACCGACAGTCGTTCGCTCATCGCAACCGCCGACGTCCGCGCCGGTGGCCCGATCCACCCACTCCGTCGTCCAGGCACCGCCATGCCCACCGCCCCCCTCGTTCACGCCATCGTGTCCGCCGCCGCCGTCGGCCTGTTGCTGACCACGCTTCGCAAGGCCGGACCGCGCGCCGGCGGCCTGGCCGCGGCGGTGCCGATCAATTCGATTCCCGCGCTGTTCTGGCTGTCGCTCGAGCACGGCGGCGGCTACGCCACCTCGGCCGTCGTCGGTTCCTTGTGGGGCACCGGACTGACCGTCCTGCTCGGCGCGAGCTTCGCGCGCATGGCGCTGGCCGTGCACGCCGCGCTCGCCGGGCTGCTCGCCTGGCTCGCGATCGGCGCCCTCGTCGCGCTGACGTGGGCGGTGCCGGCGATGCCGGCCGCGGTGGCGGTGCTGACCCTCGGCGCGATCGTCTTCGGTCAGGTGGCGCTGCCGCGCTCGCCGGCCCACGACGTGCACCCCGGCCCTGGTCGGCGCAACGCGCCGTGGCTGTCGATGGCTGCGGCCGGCGCCATGTCGCTGCTCGTGACCGAGCTGTCGCATCACAGCGGACCGCAACTCTGCGGCCTCATCGCTGCGATCCCCGTCGTCGGCATGTTCGCGTTGCATGCCGGCTACCGCCAGGGCGGCGCGCCGCTGATGCTGCGCGTGCTCGGCGGCTACCTCGACGGCATGGCGGCGAAGGCGGCGTTCCTCGGCACGTTGGCGCTGGCGTGGGCGCTCGACGCCGGCGCCTGGGCATGGCCGATCGGGATCGGGGCCGCCGCTGTGGCGCTGGCGGTCAAGCAGCGCCTGCGCGAACGCACGCGAACGCTATCGGTTCGCCGGCAGCTTGGCCTCGGTGATGGCGCCGTAGACCATGTTGCGAAGGATCGCCCGGTAGGGAACGCGCTGGGCCGGGCTCTGCATCATGAAGACGACGAACATGTCGTAGCCGGGGTCGAGCCACCAGTACGTTCCACCCGCGCCGCCCCACGTGATCTCGCCGATCGACGAGGCGTTCGCGGCCTCGCCCGCGCTCGTGCGAACGGCGAATCCGAGACCGAACCCGTAGCCCGTTCCGGGCAGGTACAGCGCCGTTCGCGTGACCGCTGCGCTCAGCTGGTTGCTTGACATGTACGCCAGCGTCGCCGGGCTGAGGTAACGGCGACCGTCGAGCTGACCGCCGTTGCGCAGCATCATCAGGAACCGCGCGTAGTCGGCGGCCGTGCTCATCAGCCCGCCGCCGCCCGACTCCATGGCGAGGACGCGGCGCGGATCGAACACCGGCGCGTTGACACCGATGGAGCGGTCGGTCGGGAACGGCTCGGCGATGCGCACCTGGCGCTCCGGCTCGGGCACGTAGAACGAGGTGTCCTTCATGCCGAGCGGGTCGAGCAGACGCGCCTTGAGGAAGCCGGACAGCGTCTGGCCCGAGACGACCTCGATGACGCGGCCGAGCACGTCGGTGGAGTTGCTGTAGTCCCAGGTGCTGCCCGGCTGGTAGGCGAGCGGCATCTTGGCGATGCGCTCGACGAACTCGGCGTTGCTGATGTCGCCGCCCGCCGTGATGTTGGCGTCCTGGTACGCCTTCTTGACCGCGCCCTCGCCGAAGAAGCCGTAGGTCAGGCCCGAGGTGTGGCGCATCAGGTCCTGGACCGTCATCGGCCGCACCGGCGCGACCAGCTCGAGCGACTTCTGCCCTTGCGCGTCGGT
>Ga0070671_100001775_pt1 | contig 16387 bp, 15 predicted proteins | sample KBSS73metaG_FD_65341 | JGI IMG/M metagenome (GOLD analysis project Ga0070671, IMG submission 65341) | Switchgrass rhizosphere microbial communities from Kellogg Biological Station, Michigan, USA - KBS S7-3 metaG | ecosystem: Host-associated > Plants > Roots > Rhizosphere > Soil ...
CCGCTGCGCGAGTCCCATACCTCGTTGCGCGAGTCCGACACCCCGCATCGCGAGTCCCACACCACCACCCGCGAGTCCCACGCCTCGTTGCGCGAGTCCCACACCTCGTTGCGCGAGTCCGACACCACGCATCGCGAGTCCGACGCCTCGTTGCGCGAGTCCGACACCTCGACCCCCGAGTCCGACACAGTCCCCGAGTCGGAGTCCGTGGCGGCTCCCGGGGCCGAGCCGGAGGCCGTCGAGCCGGAGGCCGTCGAGCCGGAGGCCGTCGAGCCGGAGGCCGTCGAGCCGGAGGCCGTCGAGCCGGAGGCCGTCGAGGCCGTCGAGGCCGTCGAGGCCGTCGAGGCCGTCGAGGCCGTCGAGGCCGTCGAGGCCGTCGAGGCCGATGGTGTGGTCGCGGCGTTGGACCTCGAGCTCCCCGACCCGCTGTCCGCGGTCACGCCCAAGCGGCAGGGGCCTGCGGAGTCCCGGGGGCGCGGCACCCCGCCGGTCGAGCCCGCGGAGGAGCCGGGGCTCTTCGATCTCGACGAGCTGGGAGGCCCCGCGTGACCGTCACCGCCGGCGCGACCCCGACCGCCTCACCGGACCGGGACCCCTTCGACCTGCGCACCGCCCTGAGCGCGACCGGGCTGCTCGCCACCTTCAACACCGCAGGGGTGCTCGCCGCGCCCGATGTCCACGTCGCGACCCGGCTCGGCCGCCTCGGCGGGGATCCCGCAGGTGAGCCCGAGGAGGTGCTGCTGGCCGTCGCGCTCACCGTGCGCGCGATCCGGAACGGGTCGGTCTGCGTGGACCTCGCCGAGATCGACCACACGGTGCTGGGCGAGGGCGAGGAGTCCGTGGACGTCGCCGCGCTGCCCTGGCCCGAGCCTGCCGCCTGGCTCGCCGCGGTGGAGCGCAGCCCGCTCGTCGGGATCGGCGCCGAAGCACCGGCAGGCAGGCCCCTGCGCCTGGTCCCCGTGGCGGGCGGACCCGAGAACGCGGCCGGGCGTTCCCTCCTCTATCTGGACCGCTACTGGGCCGAGGAGGAGCTCGTCCGGCGCGAGCTGCGCGAACGCGCCTCGGCCGCGCAACCGGTCGTCGACCCGGACCGGCTCCGCGCCGCCCTGTCCCGGCTCTTCGACCGCGCCCCCACCGGCCCCGCACCCGACGGCCGGGCACTCGGTGGCTCGCCCGCGCCCGCCGCCCCGGCCGAGGGCACCGACCTGCAGCGACTGGCGGCCGCGGTGGCCGCCCTTCGGCGGGTCACGGTGCTCGCGGGCGGGCCCGGGACCGGGAAGACCACCACCGTCGCGCGGCTGATCGCGCTGCTGCACGACCTCCACGAGGGCCCGAGCCCGCTGCGCGTCGCGCTGGTCGCGCCCACCGGGAAGGCGGCGGCGCGGCTCGGGGAGTCCGTCGGGCACCACACCGCGGAGCTGCCCCCGCAGGACCGGGCCCGCGTCGGCGCGCCCACCGCGTCGACCATCCATCGGCTGCTCGGGCAACGACCGGGTTCGTCGAGCCGGTTCCGGCACGACCGCGCCAACCGGCTCCCGCACGACGTCGTGGTCGTCGACGAGACCTCGATGGTCTCCCTCACCCTGATGGCCCGACTCCTGGAGGCCGTCCGCCCGGACGCCCGGCTGGTCCTGGTCGGCGACCCGGACCAGCTCGCCTCGGTGGAGGCCGGAGCGGTGCTGGGCGATCTCGCGCGGGCGTCGGGCACCCCGGAGCCCGCCCTGGAGTCGCAGCTCAGAGCCATCGGCGCACTGGACGAGCAGGATCCGCCGGTGGTGCACGGCGTCGTCACGCTGACCCACACCTGGCGGTTCCGCGGGGGCATCGCCGCGTTCGCCGACGCCGTCCAGCGGGGCGCCGCGGACGAGGCCGTCGCGCTGCTCCGCGCCGGGCACGAGGACCTCCGGTTCGTCGAGTCGGACCTGGAGGTGCGCGAGCCTGCGGGTCTGGACGGGCTGCGGGCGGACGTCGTCGAGGCCTCCGGTGCGTTGATCGAGGCCGCCGCGGCGGGCCGGACGGCCGAAGCGCTGGAGCAGCTCGACCGGCACCGCCTGCTGTGCGCGCACCGGCGCGGGCCGTACGGGGTCACCCGGTGGGCCCTGGAGGTGGAGCGGTGGCTGGCCACCGCGTTCCCCGGGTTCGACGAACCCGCCCCCGGCGAGCGACCCAGCCCCTGGTGGCCGGGCCGCCCGCTGCTCGTCACCGGCAACGACTACGACCTCGGCCTGTACAACGGCGACACCGGCGTGGTGGTCCGCGAGCACGGCACGCTCCGCGCGGTGTTCGGCCGACCGGCCGCGCCGCAGTCCTTCGCGCCTGCGCGGCTGGGCGGGGTGCAGACCGTGCACGCGATGACGGTCCACCGCAGCCAGGGCAGCCAGTTCCACCACGTCACCATGGTGCTGCCGCCACCCGAGTCGCCGCTGCTCACCCGCGAGCTGCTCTACACCGCGGTCACCCGCGCGCAGCGGGTCGTCCGGCTCGTCGGCGGCGAGGAGGCGGTGCGCGCGGCGATCGCCCGCCCGGTCAGCCGGGCCAGCGGACTGCGGGAACGCATGTCCTGAGCCTCCCCAGTCCTCCGCGAGCAGAATCGCGTGCCGCCCCACCCCGACACACGGCAAGATGGTTCCCATGACGGACGCCCCCGCGTCATCCCCGAGTTCCCTCGTCCCCGCCAAGCCCGCCCTCGTCACCGTCGACGACGATCCGAGCGTGTCCCGCGCCGTGGCCCGCGACCTGCGCCGCCGTTACGGGGAGCGGTTCCGCATCGTGCGCGCCGAGTCCGGGCAGCAGGCGCTGGAGGCGCTGCGCGAGATGGCCCTGCGCGGCAACGACGTCGCCGTGCTGCTCGCCGACTACCGCATGCCCGGCATGAACGGGCTGGAGTTCCTCGAGCAGGCGCTCGACCTCTACCCCGCCGCGCGCCGGGTACTGCTGACCGCCTACGCGGACACCGACGCGGCGATCACCGCGATCAACGTCGTCGACCTGGACCACTACCTGCTCAAGCCGTGGGACCCGCCGGAGGAGAAGCTCTACCCGGTCCTCGACGCGATGATCGAGTCCTGGGAGCGGGCGGACCGCCGCGCGGTCTGCGAGACCAGGGTCGTGGGGCACCGCTGGTCGGCGCGCTCGCACGAGGTGCGGGACTTCCTCGCCCGCAACCAGGTCCCCTACCGTTGGTACCCGGCGGACGGCGCGGAGGGCGCCCGGCTGCTCGCGGCCGCGGGCGTCGACGACTCGCTGCTCCCCGTGGTGATCTCCCCCGCGGGCGAGTGCCTGGTCGCGCCGGACGAGATCCAGCTCGCGGAGCGGGTCGGGCTCGCCACGGTCCCGGCCTCGGACTTCTACGACCTCATCGTCATCGGCGGCGGCCCCGCCGGGCTGGGTGCCAGCGTCTACGGCGCCTCCGAGGGCCTGCGCACGGTGTTGGTGGAGCGCACCGCGACCGGGGGCCAGGCGGGCCAGAGCTCGCGCATCGAGAACTACCTCGGCTTCCCCGACGGCGTGTCCGGCGCCCAGCTGACCGACCGCGCCCGCAGGCAGGCCGTCCGGCTCGGGGCGGAGGTGCTCACGGCCCGCGAGGTCGTCTCGCTCGAGGCCAACGGCGCCGCGCGGACCGTCCGGTTCGCCGACGGGAGCACGATCCACGCCCACGCCGTCGTGCTGGCCACGGGTGTGACCTACCGCGAGCTCACCGCGCCGGGCCTGACCGAGCTGGCGGGCCGCGGGGTGTTCTACGGCTCGGCCCTCACCGAGGCCGCGGGGTGCGCAGGCAGCGACGTCTACATCGTCGGCGGGGCGAACTCCGCAGGTCAGGCCGCCGTGTACTTCTCCCGGCACGCCCGCAGCGTGACGATGCTGGTGCGCGGCCCGAGCCTGCAGGCGTCGATGTCGCAGTACCTGATCGAGCAGATCGAGGGCATCCCGGAGATCACCGTCCGGACCTGCGCCGAGGTCGTCGAGGCCACCGGCGGGGAGCACCTGGAGAAGCTCACGCTGCGAGACCGCAACACCGGGGAGACCGAGACGGTCGACGCCGGCTACCTCTTCGTGTTCATCGGCGCCAGCCCCCGCACGGACTGGCTCGGCGAGCGCATCCAGCGAGACCCCGCCGGGTTCGTGCTGGCCGGACCGGACCTGATGACGGACGGCCGCCGCCCGTCGGGATGGAACGCGGACCGGGATCCGTTGCACCTGGAGACCAGCCTGCCTGGGGTCTTCGTCGCGGGCGACGCGCGCGCCGAGTCCGTCAAGCGGGTGGCCTCGGCCGTGGGCGACGGGGCGATGGCCGTGTCGCTCGTCCACCGGTACCTGGAGAACCCGTGATGACTGTGTGCGACCCCGAGGAACTGAAGACCCTGTTCCTCTTCGAGAAGCTGGACGACACCCAGCTCGCCGCGCTGTGCGAGCAGGGCCGCATGGAGGAGTTCGAGCCGGGCGTCGTCTACACCGAGGGTGCGCCCGCGACCTGCTTCTACGTGCTCGTCCAGGGTTCGGTCGTGCTGACCAGGCGGTCGGGCGAGGAGGACGTCGAGGTCGAGCGGACCTCGCAGCCGGGCGTCTACGCGGGTGCGTGGCACGCCTACCTCGGCGACCGTGTCCCGCAGACGTACAACAACTCGATGCGGGTCACCGCACCCTCGCGGTTCTACGTGCTCGACGCCGAGAAGCTCTCCGTGCTCATGCGGGCCTGGTTCCCGATGGCGCTGCACCTGCTCGAGGGCCTGTTCTTCGGGATCCAGAACACCCAGCAGGCGGTCAGCCAGCGAGAGCGGCTGCTCGCGCTCGGCTCGCTGTCCGCGGGGTTGACCCACGAGCTCAACAACCCGGCCGCCGCCGCGGTGCGGGCGACGTCCACGCTGCGCGAACGCGTCGCCGGGATGCGGCACAAGCTGGGCATGATCGCCGCGGGCCCGTACGAACGCGTCGACCTCGAGACGCTGATGAAGCTGCAGGAGGACGCCGCCGACCGCGTCGGCAAGGCCCCCGAGCTCGGCCCGCTGGAGACCGGGGACGCCGAGGACGAGGTCGGCGAGTGGATCTCCGACCAGGGCATCGACGGCGGCTGGGACATCGCGCCGAACTTCGTGGCCGCGGGCATCGACGTCGACTGGCTGACCCAGGTCAAGGCGAGCGTGCCGCCGGACGTGCTCGAGGGCGCGGTGCGCTGGCTGAACTACACCGTCGAGACCGAGCTGCTGATGAACGAGATCGCGGACTCGACCACGCGGGTGTCCACGCTGGTCGGGGCGGCGAAGCAGTACTCGCAGATGGACCGGGCGCCGTACCAGACCGTGGACATCCACGAGCTGCTCAAGTCGACGATCATCATGCTGCACGGCAAGTTCGGCGACGGCGTGAAGCTCGTCAAGGACTTCGACCGCACGCTGCCGACGATCTCCGTCTACGCCGCCGAGCTCAACCAGGTCTGGACGAACCTGATCGACAACGCCGTCCAGGCCATGGCCGGGCACGGCACACTCACGGTCCGCACGGGCCGGGAGGGCGACCGGATGCTCGTCGAGATCGGCGACACCGGGCCCGGCATCCCGGAGGAGATCCGCTCGCGGATCTTCGAGCCGTTCTTCACCACGAAGGCCGTCGGCGAGGGGACCGGGCTCGGCCTGGACATCTCGTGGCGGATCGTCGTGAACCGCCATCATGGGGACCTGCGCGTGCTCTCCGAGCCCGGGAACACCCGCTTCCAGGTCCTGCTGCCGTTCGACGCCCTCGCGGAGGAATCGTGACCTCGGTCGACCCGTCGGTGCCGCCCTCCGGGGCAGGCTGTGTGGAGTGCGACGCCGCTTCGGGCTGGTGGGTGCACCTGCGCCGCTGCGCCACCTGCGGACACATCGGCTGCTGCGACTCCTCGCCGGCCCAGCACGCGACCGCGCACTTCCGGGAGACCGGGCACGCCGTCGTGCAGAGCTTCGAACCGGGCGAGGACTGGTTCTGGGACTACGAGCGGGAGGTCGGCCTCACCGGACCCGCCCTCGCTCCCCCGACCGAGCACCCCGTCGACCAGCCCGCACCCGGGCCCGCGGGTCGGGTCCCGGCGGACTGGCGGTCGCACGTTCACTGACCCTCCGCGGAGCACGGTTCCGGCAGGGCGCAGAATCCCGCTGTGCTGACGAGTGCCGGGATCCTGCTCCACCGCGACCGCACCGGGAGCCTGGAGGTGCTCCTCGGGCACATGGGCGGCCCGTTCTGGTCCCGCAAGGACGCCGCGGCCTGGTCGATCCCGAAGGGCGAGCTGGACGACGGCGAGGAGCCCGTCGCCGCCGCCCGCCGGGAGTTCGCCGAGGAGCTGGGCTTCCCGCCGCCGCCGGGTGAGCTCCGGGCGCTCGGGTCGGTCGTGCAGTCCGGGCGACGCAAGACCGTGCTGGGGTTCGCCCTGGCGGGCGACGTGTCCGACGAGCTCGTCGCCGCCGTCGCCGAGCGGCCGGACGTCGGTGACTGGGTCGAGATCGAGTGGCCCCGCAACAGCGGGCGCCTGCTGCGGTTCCCCGAGATCGACCGGGCGGCCTGGTTCGACCTCGACACCGCCCGGGACAAGCTGGTCAAGGGCCAGCGGCCGTTCCTCGACCGTCTCGTGGAGCAGCTCGCCGCCACCGGCTGAGGGGCCGCGTTCTGAATCGATCGTGAGGCGTCTCACCAGGGGCGGATTGGCGATCAAGGCGGCCCCTCTGACACGGTGGAGCCTCGGCGCACGCGGTCGTGCGTCTCCACCATCCGACCGCCCGTCGCGCCCCGAGCGCGACCGTCACGACGGACCCCTCCGCCCCCGGCAACCCGAACGCCGCCGGAGCACCCGGTCCGCCCGAGGAACCACCCCGATGCCCGTCTCCCCCGCCGGGACGCGTCCGCACCGTGCCCTTGATCTCTCAGGCGGCCGGTCCCGCACGTCCGTTCCCCCCACCTTCACCCGGCTCCGCGTCGCCGTCACCGCCCTGTTCGCGTTCGTGGGCGCGGTGTTCGGCAGCTGGGCCGCACGCATCCCCGACGTCACCGAGCAGGTCGGGGCCACCCACGCCACCCTCGGGATCGCGTTGCTCTGCGTCTCCCTGGGCGCGTTGGCGTCCATGCAGCTCACCGGCCTGCTCGCCGCCCGGTTCGGCTCCGGCCGGGTCGTGGTCGGCGGCGTCCTCGGGCTGTGCCTGGTGGTCCCGCTGCCCGGCCTGGCGACGACGGTCCCCGGGCTCTCCGCCGCCCTGCTCCTGTTCGGCGTGTTCACCGGCCTGGTGAACGTGGCGGTGAACAGCGCAGGCGTGGCCGTCGAGGCCCGCCGCCCGGACCGCCCTCTGCTGCCCTTCCTGCACGCCGCGTTCAGCCTCGGCGGCCTCGCCGGTGCCGCGGCGGGCGGGATCGCATCCTCGCTCGGACCGGTGCTCCCGCACCTGGTCGGCGTGGGCGTGGTGGGGCTGGGGGTCGCGCTGTGGACCCGACCCGTGCTCACCGGTCTCGGTCGAGAGGCACCGACGTCCACCCGAACCCCGGTCGTGGATCACGATCGCGGCTCGACGCCGGGCGATCGGATCGACGGCCCACGCACCGTCGACCCCGCACCACCCGACCACGCCGCGGGCGCCCCGCTCCGCGGCCGCGGGCTGGTCGTGCTGCTCGGGCTGATCGCCGGCTGCACCGCGTTCGGCGAGGGCGCGATCACCGACTGGGGTGCGCTGCACCTGCAGGAGACCCTCGGCGCCGCACCGGCGCTGGCCGCGGCCGGGTACTCCTGCTTCTCCCTCGCGATGGCGTGCGGGCGGCTCGCGGGCGGGGTCCTGCTGCGCAGGCTCGGCCGGACGCGCCTGCTCACCGGCGGTGCGCTGCTCGCCGCCGCAGGCATGACGCTCGCCCTGCTCACCGACTCCCCCGAGCTCGCCCTGGCCGGGTTCGTGCTGGTCGGTATGGGGCTGGCGAACCTGTTCCCGATCGCCATCGCCCGGGCGGGCGCGCAGTCCGGGACCCGCGGGGTCGCCCTCGCCTCGACGGTCGGCTACACCGGTCTGCTCGGCGGTCCGCCCGCGATCGGCCTCCTGGCCGAACACTCCGGCCTGCCGACGGCCTTGGCGTCCGTGCCCATTCTAGCCGTCGTCGCGGCGGGGTTGGCGGTGGTCGTCGGCCCGGCGAGGCCGCGGATCACCCTTCCCGCCCGGATCGCCCTGCCGGGTCGGATCGCACTGCCCGGTCGGGTCGCCCTGCCGGGTCGGATCGCGCTGCCCGTGACCCCGGCGTTGCGGCGGATCGCCAGCGTTCCGGCCGCACCGGAGCAGCGTCCGGGCCCGCTCGGCGACACCACCCGTCGGATCGTCCTGCGCCCGCTGCGTCCCGTCGTCCGCGAGACACCGCTGATGGTCACCGCCCGGGTCCAGCCCCTGCGGATCATCCGCACCGCCGGATCACAGGTCGCGGTCACGGCCCGCCCGGCGATGCTGCGCGGGGCGACGCTCGTCGAGCGGCCGGGAGGCGAGTGGATTGGGGGCTCGGCGCACCGCCACGGCCCGCGAACGCCCACCCCCGATCCCGTCCGCGTCGCGATCCCGACGTGACCGAGGCCTGGGTCGCGCATCGGATCGGGATGGATGCGTAGGTCTCGGCCGACCCGGGTAACCCCAGGCCATGCCGAACTCCAGCATCAAGAACGAGGGGATGTACGAGGACCTCCGGAAGGAGGGTGCCTCGAAGGAGAAGGCCGCTCGCATCTCCAACGCGGCCGCCGCCGAGGGTGAGAAGAAGGTCAGCGCCCGAGGCGGACGGGCGGGCTCGTACGAGGACATGACCAAGGACGAGCTCTACGAGCGGGCCCAGAAGATCGGGATCGACGGCCGCTCGTCCATGACGAAGGACGAGCTGATCGACGCACTGCGCAACCACTGATCCCGGCCGTGTCGCGGCCACCGGTTCCCCGACACGCCCGGACGCCCGCTCGCCGCCACGAAAGCCCTGGTGGCGGGCGGGGTCACGCGAGCAGCGGGGGCCTGTGCGCCTCGACCAACGGTGCCTCCCCGACGAACCGCTCGACCTGCACGGTCGTCAGCTGACCGGTGCAGCCCTGGGCGAGCCGTGAGCTGCCGACGTCCCTGGTCAGCACGTTCGGGTTCCCGTGCACGCAGGTCGGGTCCGCCTCCGACGCGGGCGTGTACCACGCCCCCGTCGGCAGCTGGACGACTCCGGCGCGAATCTCGTCGGTGACCCGCGCCGCGGCCAGGCAGGCACCGCGACGGCTCGTCAGCCGGACGACGTCGCCGTCCGCGATCCCCCGTCCGCCCGCGTCGGCGGGGTGGATCCGCACGACCTCGCGGCCGTCGACCTTGCCCGCGACACTCGTTGCGCCGAAATCCAGCTGGCTGTGCAGCCGGGTCGCGGGCTGGTTCGCCACCAGCCACAGCGGGAACTCCGACGACGGCGGCTCGCTCGGCGGCAGCCAGGCCGGGTGGCCCGGGCAGTCGTCGTAGCCGAAGGAGGCGATCCGGTCGGACGCGATCTGCACGCGTCCGCTCTCGGTGTGCAGCGGTGTCCCGGCGCGCAGCGCGGTGAGCACGCCGCCGTCGTCCGGACCCGCGGGCAGGAGGTGCTCGCCCGCGGCCCAGAGCTCCGCGAAGCTCGGCGCAGGCAACCCCCGGTTCGCCAGCGCCTTCTCGGTGCGACCCCAGAGGTGCTCGAGCCACTCGCGCGGCGTGCGTCCCTCGGTGAACCGCTCCCCGAACCCCATCCGTCCGGCGAGGTCCGCGAAGATCGCGTGGTCGTCCCGCGCCTCGCCCACGGGTGGCGCGACCGGTTTCATGGCCACGACCAGCGAGTCCGTGCCGCCTGCGCCGATGTCCTCGCGTTCGAGGGTGGTCGTCGCCGGGAGCACGACGTCGGCGTGCCGGGCCGTCGCCGTCCACACCGACTCGTGCACGACGAACGTGTCCACCCGCGCCAGCGCCCGTCGCAGCCGGGAGAGGTCCTGGTGGTGGTGGAACGGGTTGCCGCCGCACCAGTAGACGAGCCGGATGTCCGGGTAGGTCAGCTCGGACCCGTTGTAGGAGAACGACTCTCCGGGGTTCAGGAGCATGTCCGCGACCCGCGCCACCGGGATGAAGGACCGCACGGGGTTCGGGCGGCGCGCCAGGGTCGGGACGGGGACGGCGTTGCGCGGGCGGCCGTAGTGGGCGAGCGACCCGAGGCCGTAGCAGAACCCGCCGCCGGGCAGGCCGATCCGGCCGAGCATCGCGGCGAGCGCGAGCGCCGCCCACACCGGCTGTTCACCGTGCTCGGCGCGCTGCAGAGACTGCGAGACGGTGATCAGCGTGCGTCCGCGGGCGAGCCTGCGGGCCAGCGCCCGGATCTCGTCCGCCGGGAGGCCGCAGATCCGGGAGGCCCACTCGGCGTCGCGACCGCCCGCGCCGCGGAGGTACTCGGCGTAGGTCTCCCAGCCGTCGCAGTGGTCCCGCAGGAACGCCCGGTCGTGCAGGTCCTCGGCCATCAGCGTATGCGCCAGCCCGATCATCAGCGCCGCGTCCGTGCCCGGCTCGGGCGCGAGCCAACGCGGTGAGACCTCCGGTGGGAGGTCCGGCCGCAGCGGGCTGACCAGCACGAACTCGGCCCCGCGCGTCCGGGCGGCGATCATCGCGGACCGCTCGACGTGCCGCGACACCCCGCCCGGCCCGATCTGGCTGTTCTTCAGCGCCATCCCGCCGAACGCGAGGACGGTGTCGGTGTGCGCCGCGACCTGGTCCCAGGTCACCACCGAGCGGGTCACCGCGTCGAAGGGGCCCAGGACGTGCGGGATCAGGACCTCGGCGGCGCCGCCGGAGTAGGTGTTGACGGACTGGGTGTAGCCGCCCGCCATCGACAGGAACCGGTGGATCTGGCTCTGGGCGTGGTGGAACCGGCCCGCGCTCGCCCACCCGTAGGACCCGCCGTAGACCGCGGTCGGACCGAAGGAGTCGTGCACCCGCCGCAGCTCTCCCGCGAGCCGGTCGAGCACCTCGTCCCACCCGACCTCGACGAACTCCTCGTGCCCGCGCCGGTCCGACGGCCCCGGTCCCCGCTCCCACCAGCCCCGACGCACGGCGGGTCGGGTCACCCGGGCCGGGTGCCGCAGGGCGGCGGGCACGTTCTGCAGCACCGGCGACGGGTCGGGGTCGCGCGGGTGGGGGGCGACGCGGAGCTCCCCGTCCACCCAGTCGGCCGAGAACGCGCCCCAGTGGGCGCTGTGCGGGACCGTCATGGTGACCGACCCTACGTGTTCCGATCACCGTCCCGCGGCGGTCCGCACCCACCCGACCCGCCCCGTCGCCGACGTGCTCGGCAGACCGCTCGTCCGTCACGATCATGTCCCGCGGGCCAGGCGCGGCTCGACGTCGGGCAGCGCCTCCACCGGGTGCCGACCCCGTAGTCTCGCGGCATGGCCCGGACTCCTCGGCGGCACGATCAGGACGCAGGCGGGGACCGAGCCCTGCTCGAGGCCAAGGCCGCGCTGCGGGACGAGGTGTGGACCGCGCTCACCGAGGCGAAGGTCGCCCGCTTCCCCGGCGCCCGGCACCGGATCTCGAACTTCACCGGCGCCGAGAAGGCCGCCGAGCTGCTGCGCACCCTCCCGGAGTGGCGGGACGCCAGGGCGGTGAAGTCCAATCCGGACTCCGCGCAGCTGCCGGTCCGCGAGCGGGCGTTGAAGGACGGCAAGACCCTGTACATGGCCGTTCCCAAGCTGGCCGAGGAGGATCCGTTCTTCCTGCTCGATCCCGAGCACCTGACCGACACCCCGCGCCGGGCCGTGTCGATCACGAACGCCACCCGCAACGCCCGCCGGGTCGCCGTGGCCGACCTCGATCCCGTCGACCTGGTCGTGACGGGCTGCGTCGCCGTGGGCGAGGACGGGGCCCGGCTGGGCAAGGGCGGCGGGTTCGCCGACCTCGAGTTCGCGCTGGCGGGCGCGGCGGGGCTGATCTCGGCGGACACCGTGGTCGTCACGACGGTGCACGAGCTGCAGGTCCGGCCCGGGGGTGTGATCCCGACCGCGGCGCACGACGTCCCCGTCGACCTCGTCATCACGCCCGAGCGGGTGATCGACTGCCGTGCCGCGCGTGCGGAACGGCCGATCGCGGGAATCCTCTGGGAGTCGTTGACCGAGGCGAAGATCGCGGCGATCCCGCTGCTGAGGAGGGTGCGCGCATGACCACCATCGAGCTCGTCCAGGGCGACATCACCCGCGAGACGGTCGACGCGATCGTCAACGCCGCCAACTCCGGTCTGCTCGGCGGGGGTGGCGTCGACGGGGCGATCCACCGCGCGGGCGGGCCCGCGATCCTGCGCGAGTGCGAGGAGCTGCGCCGCACCCGCTACCCGGACGGCCTCCCGACCGGCCAGGCCGTGGCGACCACCGCGGGCGACCTGCCCGCTCGCTGGGTGATCCACACCGTCGGGCCGGTCTACGCGAAGCGGGAGGACCGCTCGCACCTGCTGGCCTCGGCGTACCGCGAGTCCCTGCGGGTGGCCGACGAGCTCGGTGCCCGCAGCATCGCCTTCCCGGCGGTCTCGGCGGGGATCTACGGCTGGCCCCTGGACGACGCCGCGCGGATCGCCGTCACCACGGTCCGCGACACCCCGAGCAGCGTCGAGACCGCCCGCTTCGTCCTCTTCAGCCCGGAGACCCTGAAGGCCTTCGAGTCCGTCTGAGCCCGCCTCGCCCCCGGGCTGTGCGACTCGCGCCCCAAGGCGCGCGACACGCGGAACGAGGTGCAGGACACGCGGGATTCCGCGAGTCCTGCACCTCGTCGCGCGAGTCGCACAGCCCTCCGCGCGAGTCGCACAGCTCTCCGCGCGAGTCGCACAGCTCTCCGCGCGAGTCGCACAGCCCTCCGCGCGAGTCGCACGGACCGTCGCGCGAGTCGCACGGACCTCCGTGCGAGTCGTACGGGCCGTCGCTCAGGGCTGGACGGACCAGGTGCCCTGGGCGATGTCAATGGCGACGGACAGGAGGCTCACCGCGTTGTCGTGCAGGCGGCGGCCGGTCTCCTCGGGTGCCTGGCCCGCGCTGGCCCGGGCCCACGTGCCCTCCAGGACGATGCCCAGCTTGAAGCCGGCCAGGGCGGTGTACCAGTCGATGCGCTCGGTCCCGCGGCCCCCTGCGCGGGCGTACTCCGCGACCAGCTCGGCGCGGGTGGGCAGGCCACCGAGGTCGGCGAGCGGCCCCCCGACGTCGAGGACCCGCGGCGCGTCCGGCCAGGTCACCATCAACCAGCCCAGGTCCAGCAGCGGATCGCCGACCGTGCACATCTCCCAGTCGACGAGGGCCGCGACCTCGGGGCGCTCCCGGGCCAGCATCACGTTGTTGAGGTGGAAGTCCCCGTGCATCACGCCGGGCTCGGCGTCCGGCGGCCGGTGCGCCTCCAGCCACTCGGCGATCGGCGCGGGGTCGGGCAGGCCGCCCGCGTCCCAGTCCGGGAACTCCCGGTAGGACTCCAGCTGGCCGAGCCACTGCGGGACCTGCCGGGCGAGGAAGCTGCCGGGCTTGCGCAGCACGTCGAGCCCTTGCGCCACGGGGTCGACCGCGCCGAGCCGGGCGAGCGCGCGGGCCACGGCGAGCCCCTGCCCGTGCCGTAGACCGGCGTCCGCCCGCTGGGCCGCGGTGACCTCCTCGCCGGGGTTGACGCCGTCGACCAGCTCCATGAGGTAGAAGACGACGCCGAGCACCGAGGTGTCGGTGCAGCCCGCGATCAGCCGCGGGTGCGGGACGTCCGTGCCTGCGAGCCCGGTGAGGACGGTGATCTCCCTGGTCAGGGTGCGGTCCGAGGTCGGGCGGGGGTGTTCGGGCGGACGGCGCAGGACGACCGGGCGGCCGTCGAGCTCGACGCGCAGCACGATGTTCTGGGTGCCCCCGGCCAGCGGGCTCGCCTCGCCGATCTCCGTGCCGATCCCCTCGGCCCGGACCCAGTCGGTCAGCGCGTCCAGGTCGACGGACGGGCTCACCGGGAACGCTCCGCCCGCAGCCGCCGCGTCTCGGGCGAGGTCCGCGCGCCGAGCAGGCCCGCCGCGGCGTCGACGAGCTGGCTGATGAACAGCCGGTGGTCGCGGCGGCCGGGCGCCCGGGCCCGCTGGGCCAGCTCGACGTCGACGAACCGGATCACATGGAAACGGCGGTGCAGGACCACGGCGTCCGGGTCGAGGAGGGGTTCGAGCAGGGTCCGCCAGCGCGGGATGCTGCCGCCCTCGTCCGAGTACCCGAACGGCTCGGTGACGGGTTCGGGACGGGTCAGCAGGTCCGCGACGGTGCGCAGGTACCCGGCCCCGCTGACCCCCTGGTCCAGCTTGGCCGCGGGCGGCCGGATCAGCGCGCCCGCGAGGACGTGCAGCCGGTCCTGGTCGGAGCCCTCGATGCCATCCGCCTCGTACGCGTCCAGCAGGGCGTGCCGGTCGGCCTCGATCTCCGGTGCGTGCCGCTCGATCAGCGCCCGGATCAGCCCGTCCCGGTCGGTGAACCAGTACTGGGCCGCGATCACGTTGCGGGCGCCCGCGGCCCGCCCGATCTCGCGCAGGGACACCGACTCGCTGCCGCGTTCGGCGAAGAGCGCTTCGGCGGCGTCGAGCAGCCGGGACCGGGTGTCCGGGCGGTTGTCCTGGTGGCCGGCGGCGCTCATGGGCTCCACACCGCGCCGCCGTCGACCTTCAGGATGGAGCCGGTGGTGTAGCTGGACTCGGGGCTCGTCAGGTACCGGACGGCGCCGACGATCTCCGCGGCCTCCCCCACCCGGCCCACGGGTGTGGCGGCGGCCCGCTCGAACATCTCCGGGCCCCAGGCCTTGCTGATGTCCGTGCCGAACATGCCCGGCATGACGCCGTTGACCCGCACGGTCGGCCCGAACGCCCTGGCCAGGCCGAGGGTCATCGCGTTGAGCCCGGCCTTGGCCGTGGCGTACGGCAGCTCGCCGGGCGCGGGCGCGACGGCCGCCACGCTGCTGACGTTGACGATCTGGCCGCCCTCGCCTGCCGCCATCGCCTCGCCCGCCCGCACGGCCAACCGGAACGGGCCCTTGAGGTTCACCCCGATGACCTTGTCGAACAGCTCCTCGCCCACCTCGCCCAGGCTCGGGTAGAGCGGCGACATGCCCGCGTTGTTCACCAGCACGTCGATCCGGCCCCAGGTCTCGAGGACGCGGTCCATCAGGGCGTCGCAGTCCGCCCAGTGCCCGACGTGGCAGCCGATCCCGAGCGCCTCGACACCGAACTCCGCGGTCAGCTCCGTCGCCAGCTCCTCACAGGCCGGCGCCTTCCGGCTCGCCACGGCCACCCGGAACCCGCGAGCCGCCAGGTCCCGGCAGATCTCCCGGCCCATGCCCCGGCTGCCGCCGGTCACGACGGCCACCCTGCCGTCTCCCATGCGCGCCTCCTCGGTCCCCCGCGATCAATGCGATTGCATCAAACTAGCGGGTGGAACCGCGCTCACGCCATTCCTTGTCCGATTCGTCCGCGGCCTCGGTGCGCTCCTTCGCGATCTCCAGGGCACGGGCGGCGGTGGCCTTGTCCGGGTAGGGGCCGAGGCGGTCGGCGGACCGGCAGCCGTCCGGACCCTCCACCGCGTTGTGCTTGAGGCAGTAGAACCATTGCTCGTCGCTCATGGATGGAGAGACTGTCAAAAAGCGGGCCCGCGCGCGATCCTCACGACGGCGGTGGCCACCTCGTCGGCGATCCGCTCCGGCGGGGCGAGGGGCAGCACGATGTGGCTGACGGTCAGCCGCGCGGCCGTCTCCGCGGCGAGCGCGACCGATCCGGGGTCCAGCTCGGACCACTGCCGGGCCAGGTAGCCCGCCGCCCGGTCCCGGGCGGCGACGACGATCTCCTCCGCGCCGCTGCCGAACACCGCCTGGTCACCGGTCAGCAGGGCCTTGAGCAGCGGATCGTCCGCGGCCCGACGCAGCGCGGCCGCCACCGCGGCGACCCACGCCGCGTGCAGGTCCCGCTCCCCCGCCAGCGCGGCCTCGATGTCGTCGAGGAACCGCTCGGTCGCGCGCAGGACCAGCGCCGACGCGACGCCGTGCCGGTCGCCGAACTCGCTGTAGAGCGTCTGTCTGCTGACCCCGAGCCTGCTCGCCAGCTCCGGCATCCCGAACCGGCCGCCGACGAACAGCTCCGCGGCGACGTCGAGGGCGTCCGCGCGGAGCTGGGCGCGGGCGCGCCGGGCCATGGGACGCATGCCCGCGATCCTGGACTCTGACCGGAGTTCCGTCAACCATCTGGACACTTTGTCGCTATCTGTCTACGGTCGCCGCCATGGCCATCGTCGACCAGGTGCGGTCCGTCCCCCGACGCGCCCGCGAGCGGTACTCGTCCGTGCTGGCCCTCCCGGTCCCCGGCGCGCTGGACCGGAGGCTGCTGCGGCACCGCCCCGCCACGCCGTTCG
>Ga0070671_100001776_pt1 | contig 16374 bp, 16 predicted proteins | sample KBSS73metaG_FD_65341 | JGI IMG/M metagenome (GOLD analysis project Ga0070671, IMG submission 65341) | Switchgrass rhizosphere microbial communities from Kellogg Biological Station, Michigan, USA - KBS S7-3 metaG | ecosystem: Host-associated > Plants > Roots > Rhizosphere > Soil ...
CAGGTTGATTCGTCTACCACACGCAAGTACGGTGGATCGGGACTTGGACTGGCTATTTGTAAACGCCTGGTAGCAATGATGGGGGGCCGAATTGCTGTTAAAAGCAGGCAGGGAAAGGGGACCACGTTTAGTTTCTCAATTAATTGTCTTATTGCCCAAAATCAACAGCAGGGCGGCACAACACCCGGACGAGAAGCATTGATCGGTAAAAAAGTGCTTATTATTGACGATAACCTAACTAATCTGCGCATTCTGCAGCTACAGTTGCAACAACGCCATATGGAAGTAATATCAGCAACGGAAGGACCGGAAGCATTGTATTTACTGGAGACAAATGAAGGCATAGAATTGGTGATCACAGACATGCATATGCCAGGTATGGATGGAGTAGAGTTTACTACCCTGCTCAAACAAAGAAGGCCGCAGTTGCCTGTAATCTTATTAAGTTCGATAGGTGACGAAAGCAGGAAAAAGCATCCGGGTTTATTTGCCGCGGTATTAAATAAGCCGGTAAAACCGTTGCATTTGGAAAAGGTGATCCTCAATCAATTTCAGCATGAAGTCGCAAAAGGACAGGAGAAGCCCGAGTCTCACCAGAAACTCAATAAGGATTTTGCATTGTCAAAGCCACTGGACATCCTGGTTGCAGAGGATAACACCATTAACCAAAAGATGATTTTAAAGGTTTTGGAGAAGCTTGGGTATAATGCAGTTGTAGCCAATAATGGGCGCGAAGCAATCCTGATGCTCGATGAACAATTCTATGACTTGATATTAATGGACGTGCAAATGCCCGAAATGGATGGCCTGGAATGTACCCGTTACATCAGGGATAATAGCGAGCGACAGCCTATAATTATAGCCATGACAGCCAATGCAATGGTAGAAGATAAAGAGGAATGCCTGAAAGCAGGTATGAATAATTACATTGCCAAGCCTGTAAAGATTGAGTTGCTGGTGGAAATGCTGGAGCAGACGGAATTCCCGTTAAAAATTTCTGTTTAACCCGGCGGGATCTTACACTTGAATAAAAAAAACGAATGAATTGATATAGTTCGGGTATTTTTGGTTATTTGCCTAAAAAAACTATTTATGGCAATTCAACCCGGTCAATCTGCCCCACAATTTACTTTGGTCTCGTCCGAGAAGAAGGAAGTTTCCCTGTCGGATTTTAAAGGAAGGAAAGTTGTTTTACACTTCTTCCCGTTTGCATTTACAGGAACATGCACTACCCAGCTATGTACCATGCGCGATAATTTTGGTTACTATGACGGACTGAATGCCCAGATCATCGCTATATCGGTCGACTCGCCTCACACCCTGGCTAAGTTTAAAGAAGAGTATAATTACCAATTTTTATTGCTGTCCGATTTCAACAAGACGGTATCGCCGCTATATGATGCCTTTTACGAGGAATTTTCGCTGGGTTTGAAAGGAGTATCCAAGCGTGCGGCCTTTGTAATTGATGAGGACCAAAAAATCACCTATGCGGAAGTGCTTGAAAATGCAAAAGAGTTGCCTGATTTTAACGCAATTGCCGGGGCTGTAAAGTAATTTAAAAAAAATTATTACTGTTTCAAAAGAAATCCTATTTTTGCAGTCCGTTTGAAAAAGCGCTTGTTTAACTAAGGCGTTCAATTAAACGGAATATATAACGTGTTGCACTTGTAGCTCAATTGGATAGAGCATCTGACTACGGATCAGAAGGTTAGGGGTTCGACTCCCTTCAAGTGCACAAAAAATTTAGGCCTTTCTGTACTACACCGGAAGGCTTTTTAAATTTTAACCAACAACGATATATGCTGAATTTAGTTCTGTTTGGTCCTCCAGGGGCTGGCAAGGGTACACAATCAAAAAATCTTATTGAAAAATATGGTTTAATTCACCTTTCAACAGGTGACCTGTTACGCGGCGAAATAGCGGAAGGAACGGAGTTGGGTTTGGAAGCCAAAAAGCTGATGGACGAGGGTAAATTAGTTCCTGATGCTGTGGTTATAGGTATGATCAGCCATAAGCTGGACGCTAATAAGGATGCAAAGGGCTTTATTTTCGACGGGTTTCCACGTACAGTGGCTCAAGCTGAAGCATTAGATGAATTGTTGCTAAGCAAAGGTTCGGCTATCACTGCGATGGTAGCACTTGAGGTAAATGATAATGAATTGGAGCACCGGTTGTTGTTGCGCGGTAAGGATTCAGGCAGGCCAGACGACGCTAACCCTGAGGTGATTCGCAAACGTATCAAAGAATATAATGATAAAACAGCTCCGGTAGCTGATTTTTATAGAGGTCAGGGTAAATTCAATAGCATTAACGGCATAGGCTCAATAGATGAGATATTTGCCGCTATTAGCGAGGTGACTGAACAATATTAAGATAATAAATCTGTACAGTTATATATCCGGGAAACTACCCCCGGATATTTTTGTTTAATAAAAATTCGTTTCGGGTATCATAGTCGCATTGTCGATCAAATAAATCCGAAATCGTAAATCCGAAATCGTAAATCAAGTGTCTCAGGGTTCAAATTTTGTTGATTATGTGAAGATATGCTGCCGTTCAGGACATGGCGGAGCTGGCTCGGCGCATTTACACCGTGATATTTTAACCTCAAAAGGCGGCCCCGATGGAGGCGATGGCGGCCGGGGCGGGGATGTGATTGTAAAAGGGAATGCCCAGCTTTGGACTTTATTGCACCTTAAATTCCGTAAACACGTAATAGCCGGTGATGGCGACTCGGGCAAAGCATCCCTGCAAACAGGTAAAAGCGGGCGTGATGAGATACTGGAAGTTCCCCTGGGAACGATCGCCAGGAATGCCGAAACCGGAGAAATACTATTCGAGATCACACAGGACGGCGAAACCAAAACATTGACCCCCGGTGGCAGGGGAGGATTGGGTAATTGGCATTTTAAATCATCAACGCAGCAAACCCCGCGCTTTGCACAACCAGGCGAAGCTGGTCTTGAGGACTGGAATATATTAGAGCTAAAACTATTGGCCGATGTGGGTTTGGTGGGATTCCCGAATGCGGGTAAATCAACTTTGTTATCTGTAGTTTCTGCTGCGAAGCCTGAAATTGCGGATTACGCTTTTACGACCCTGGTGCCTAATCTGGGCATTGTGGCATATCGTGGAGGTAAATCATTTGTAATGGCTGACATCCCTGGAATTATTGAAGGGGCGTCGCAGGGGAAAGGTTTGGGTTTTCGGTTTTTGCGACATATCGAACGCAACTCAGTATTACTATTTATGGTACCAGCCGATACCAGCCGGACGATAAAAGAAGAATATGATATATTGTTAAAGGAGTTAAAGGAATATAATCCTGAACTAATACACAAACCCCGTGTGCTGGCGGTCACCAAATCGGATATGCTGGACAGTGAACTACGGGATGAAATGAAAAAAGAGCTTCCGAAAAGTATCCCATCAATATTTATATCATCTGTAGCTCAAAAGGGACTTGATGAATTGAAAGATTTGCTCTGGAAAGAGATCAATAAATAAATTTTCTGTTTAATGGCATAGTGCAAGGCAGCTTGCTTGACGGATTGTTTTCATGAAACAATGACTTTGATATTATTGTTAAATTAATATGAAAACGAAAGTCAAACCGATTAAAAAAGCAAGCAAAAATCCCCTAACAGAAGCAAAAGGACACCCCGACGGACCGAGCCTAACAGAAATGATAAATGGCGAGGAAGAGAAAGTGTTGAGGAGAAAAAAAGGGAAGAAGAATGATGAACCTTCGGGCGGGCCTATACCGATTATCTAAAACCAGCAAAGGCTATGGCGCTTTATATATGATATATTTATCACTCAACTTGTCGCCATACCAGCCTTTGTAATCAGGAAAGCTTTTCAGAATAAATTTTTCTTTTGGTCCGGCATAGGTGTCTGGCAGAACGATGTAAAGGGGGCCTGCATGGCCATCGTATTCGTAATCCTCCATGTCGATTTTGAGGTCGTTACCTATTGGCTCCAAGCCAAGAACGCGATTGTGTTTAATTTCGAGCCCCAACTCCTTATTAACAAATACAAAAGTTGCATTTCGAACCTGCTGATCTAAAGCCATTACCTTGTTTAAAGCTGTCTGATCGATAGCTTGTTGAGCAACGCCCGATATGCCGTGAGCACTTTTATTTTTGTTATACCGGTAGCCTTTTACAAGGTAAAATATACTGGTAAATGCAATTCCCGCCCATACAATGCACAAAAGGTGTCGATAAGATTTTTTAAGTTGACTAACCAGATAGACAACACCTGGGATTACCAGCAGACCGATCACCCTAAAATGCCTTGCTTCATAAGAAATGGCCTTTTGCATCAAATACACATAGCTGAAAAATAGGAACGAAATGGTATAAAAGATGATAACCAGTAAGGGATAATTAGGATCCGTCACTTTTTTAAGAATGCTACTGACCAGCCACAAGCTCAGTATTGCCAGTAGTATTAAGATGGCGATTGACTGCCAATCATTAAAGATCACTTTGCCGGTGTGATAAATTAACCCGTGGCAAATGTCATCTATAGAAAAACCCGAAAGTAGCGGAGAAGCCAGCGGAAAGGCAAAGGTTTTCAAGGTTAGTTTAAGTCCGGCTGATGCTGATGCCGGATTTTGGCCTTTGGAGAGGAAAAATATATAAATAGCAGCAATGGCTATAATCGCTGGGATAGCTATCCAAATGCCATTTTTTATCCAATCGCCCAACGCTTTGGAAGATGACGACCTGATCCATATAAATAGCAAACCTGCCGCATACATCCACATAGTAGAGGATTTACAAAAGAAGCCTATCCACCCGGAAAATAGGATGAAGAGAACCATTTGCCACGAGGGCTTTTTGAAGGCGACGCATCCATAAAGGAACCAGCCGGTAAAGGCAAAAGATAATATTTCGCCTCCATTATAAAACACATAAGGTACCACGAAAAACTGTTGGCAGGCAATAAGCAGCAAGCTTAACGCTGCAATAAAGGGTGTAAAACCTACTTTTTTGAAAAATGAATAAAACCCCGACAAGCCCAATAGTTGGCATAAGAGAACCGTTAGTGCCGATGCCTGCCCGGTATTGGCCCCAAAAAGTAGTTTGAAGGTATAAGGCATTAGATATTGACCTGGTGACCACCACGTAAGGAATTCGGAAGTATTCTTTGAAAAATCATCCTGATCAGGCGTTACCATCATATTAAATTTTCCGCCCATTTCCATTGAGCGCATTACCAAAAAGCCATTAGCAGGATCTGGAAATAATGAGGGCGGGGCAATAAACGACAGAATACCCAGGATCACCACAAGGGCAAACAGGCTACCGATGATAATTTTAGGAGTTTGCAGTTTGTCGGACGGCATGTTTTATTCAATAACGCGATCTCTGATCTTAGTAGCTGGATTGCCCTGGTAAACGGAGTATGCATCCAGATTTTTTGTCGCCACCGAGCCACTGGTCAGTACGGCATGTGTTGCTGCTGTAATGCCTTGATTTACGATGGCCACTGCGCCTATCCAAACACCATCTTCTAATGTCACAGGAGCAGTAATCAGGTCGAAAGTAGCTTTCTTATAATTGTGGCTGCCCGTAAGTATAGTAGCGCCCTGTGAAATGCAGGCATTGGCGCCAATGGTAATCATCTCCAAACTATCAAGCCAAACGTTTTCGCCTATCCAGGCATTGTCGCCAACGGTTAAGTTCCATGGGTATTTGATATTGACATATGGTTTTATGGTGATGTCTTTACCCACTTTTGCGCCAAAGGCTTTCAATAAGAAAATTTTTATTCCGTAAATAGGAAACAGTCCGGATTTAAAAAAGAGGGAATTGGTATAATGCCACAACAGTCTTTTGAATGCATTACCCCCCGGATGGTAGGGGACGTTGTTATATAACGAAAGATCAGTTTTTTGCACCGGTTACAGGTTTATCATCATGCTTTGTCCAAAAATAAAGACTTCCGGTGATAATGATATAGATTGCGATATTGAAAATTGTATGGTGGTCCAATATCATACTTGATTTCTTGTCCCATAATAGGGCCAACAAGACGAATCGTAATATATTTAGCATCTGGATACACAGGAGTCCCAATAAAAGAAAAATTAATTTTGACTTTATTTTTTTAGGATATGCGATCACAAAGGCTGCAAAAAAGCTCATAACACCCAAACCCAGGCACGAATAAACCACATCAATTTTACCGCGGCCCGCCACCAGTAGTTGAAAGTCATTACTGATGGATGTGAAACCAAACCAATTGATAATATGCTGTGTACAGGTAAGTAGCAGATGACGCAATAAACGAATATAGTTTAAATGCTGATCGAAAAATGCACTGTAATGGTTCCCGCGGGAAGTTATGCCAAAGAAGTAGATGTTGAAGTAATAGAATGCCAGAAAAAGCAGCAGAAATACCAGCAAAAATCGAAATGGAGATTCCCTATGAGGCCTTTTCATTATTTTGTTGCTTAATGATTTCGTCTATTTTGATATCAACGATTAGCCTGAACCAAAAGCCCTGCAGGAAATGAAAAATAATCCCGGTGCGCCCGTCCAATACCCCCAATTGGAAAATGATGCGCTGGGTAAAATAAATCATCGGGCGCACGTAACGTGGTAGCTTCCACCATAATTGTTTGCGCCAGGCAGTTCGCTCATCCGGTGTGCCCCAGAAGCGTGGTTTTATGGTTTGTTTGCGGAGTTCCATCATGCGCTCAACTTCTTCCTGCGCAACCAGGTCGCTGTAACGATTATGCTTTTCTATCCAGAAACGGATTTGGTTTTCTTTTAGGTTTTCTTCTAGTATAATACCATCTCGCCATATGTCCAATTTACCAGGTACAATGAAACGGTGATCCATGTTTTCGTTCGTATCTGAATAACCGATACCATATCTGAACATTTTAAGCAGGTAAAAGGGATAGTAGCCGCCATGTTTTATCCAGCGCCCTTTAAAAAAGTTTTTCCGGTTAAAATAGATACCGTTTACGCCAGCGTGGTCTTCGTCTTTAAAATTAAGTAATCGCGCTTTCAATTCAGGTGTAACCGTTTGATCGGCATCAAGGCATATTATCCAGGGAGTTGTAACGGGGATATTTTTTAATGCATAATCCCATTGTCTGGGATGATTTTCAAATGCGTGCCGTGAAAACGAGGCACCGTATTGCTCGCCTATCGTAATTGTGTTGTCGGTACTGCCAGAGTCAAGGATAAATATTGGCGCATTTAAATCACTGATGGACTGCAGCAAACGTCCTAAATGGAGTTCCTCATTGAAAGTTAATATGATAAATGAAAATTCCGTATTCAAAGCAACTTTGCTTTTAAGATCATCGATTTCCAAAAATAAGGTGCCCGTCCGCAACCTTTAAACTCTGTTACAGCGAAACCTTTGTCTGTCAGTAACCTGCTCAATGTTTTCCTTGACCAGAATTTGATATGCCCTCCATGCCAGGTTGGATCGTGGTGCGAATCCCATTTATCAAAAACAGCCAGCATCAGGTTCTTCCAGTAACCGTGATAAGGTGTTGAGATAATAAGTTCGCCATTTTTCTGAAGGGCGTTTTTGCAAAACTCAATAAAACCCTCAGGATTGTACAGGTGTTCGATCACTTCTGTTGAAACGAGCGTATCAAATTTAAGTTTTTGCAATTCATTGGGTAATTGATCGGTTGATAGGTCCTGAACAAAAAAGCGCTCAGGATATTCTCTTTTCGCAATCGCGATTCCGTTTTCGGATGCATCAGTTCCGTAGGCGTCATAACCCTGCTTTACCAGGTAACTTACCAAATGCCCATTACCGCAACCAAGGTCCAATATGCATCGGTTGGCATCTTTATTCAGCATAGACAGCAAGGCATCATGTAAATAAAAGAAGGTGTGGCTTGGCTCGTTATTGGTGTAGCCATAGTCTTTGTATTCAGCCATTAGCGATAATTTGATTATACATGCCGATATATTTTTCTGTTAAATTTTTTTCGTCAAAATCATTGCGGATGATATTCGGGGCAGTCTGCCTTATTTCCCGTAGTTTATCTAGCTGCTCAAATATGGCATTAATACAACCACTAATGCTATTTTGGGTAAGATCGCACACCCAACCAAGGTTGTTTGCTGCTACATAATCAGCTAAACCGACATATTTACTGACAAGGACAGGCGTGCCAACGCTTAGGCTTTCGATTACTACGTTCCCAAAATTTTCGTCGTGGGATGGTAATATCATCAGGTCGTGCTGCTGCAAGATGTCGAATTTATTGATGCTCTGAAAGCCAATCCAGCTAACATACCCGGATATCCCATTATTTGCTGCTATCGTTTTTAATTTATCAATATAAGTTTCTTCACCGTCACCGGCAATCGTCAGGTGACAGGGTATGTTAACTGTCACTAATGCTTTTAATAAAATATCCAATCCTTTTTTTTCTTCTATTCTTGAGAAAAATAAAAGTTTTAATGGTTCATCAGGTAAACGTTCTATCGGCACATCCGGCGTTGTTTCCGGCAATGCCACAAAATTGGCAATCTTCACAATTCTTTTGGGAGAGATGAGGATTTCAATAGCCTCTTTTTCTCTGTTGGATGTAACATGAATTGAAGATTTCCTTAATAACTGTTTCCCAAGGAGGTTGTGAATAACCCGTTTGGGCAAACTGTTTTTGTTGCTAAATGAATAAGCACTTAAGGTGCCTCTTGGCGAGACTATCACCGGGACACCGCGCATTATTGCTATCCAGCAGCACAACACAGATACTGTGTTCCACCACGCATGAACATGGATCGCATCGAAATTTTTCACCTCTTTCCATAGCCTTATCAATAAAGCAGGAGAAAAATGACTGTGGTCTTTAGTGATCCGTTTGAAATAAGTAACAGAAACCCCATCCACTAAGGCATGTTGTCCGGGGGCAACACTTAATTCAGTTTTTCCGTTTGCCGTGGTTGTATATACTTCTACAAAACATCCGGCATCAGATAGCTGTTCGCTGAGTTTAGAAACTGACATCGTCGGACCGCCGTATATATAGGCCGGCTTATACGAAGCATTTATTTGAAGTATTTTCAAACGGTTTTCAGAACACGGGCTGCAATCAGTATCTTTTGAAATATAAGCATGCTGATATAGCTCCAAAACAATGTATTGATTATAAATTCAAAGCTAAGCCCCCTCCACATAATTTGGAATAGCCCGCTAAATATGAGCGCCGTGCCTAATATATAACCCCCAAATAGTTTTTCGGCTTTTATTGAGATCAATTGGGCTAAGGCGCCGTATATCAAAAGAAAAAAGAATATACCTACACTACCATAAGAAAGGTAAGCATCCACAATAAAGGCCGGTTTTGCAGAAACGGTTGAGTTACGATTAATAACGCCGGCGGCGTATACACGTTCCATCACCATGTTTTCCGTAATAGGCTTTGAAGCCCAAAATATGCGCGGTATCAGTGCTATTACCGACTGCTCAAGTAATTGAGAATGGTAAAAATCGACTTTTTCAGGAGTAGACTGTACAAAATGGGTAAACATATCAATCTCACTTAGCCTAAATGCTAAAAACCCCCAATTACTTTCATCCGAACCCTGAGTAGAGTTCTTATTTAGTGCTGCATCCAGAGCCAGTTGGGTAGCCTCCTCTGTATTGGCCTGTCCGCCCCATGCGTTTTCCCGGAATGCGCGGTTATAAGCAGGTAAAAGTATAAATAAGGACAATATGACCGGAATAAATATTATAAGTACCAGCCTTTTATAATGGGGATAAAGGAAAACCCCTAATACCAATATACTTATAATAATAGGTTCTTTAAAACCCGAAATAAGCGCCTGATAGAAGTTGAAAAAATATAAAATCAAACAAGTGAGGGTATTCCATATTTTTTTTAAAGGAATGGCCAATGCAAGGGCCAAAGTGCCCGAGATGAAGCTAAGGGCAGTAAATTGGTTGGCAAATTGCGAAAGTCCCGATATATTTAAGAACAAATAAGACAGCGGAAGGGTGATGCAGGCTGTTAACAGGAGAAGGTTTGCAATTTTCTCGTTGTCTATAAAATATTTATGCCCGCCTTTTTCGGGGTATTTCATAAACATCAATATACCCGTCACAAAAGCCGCATGTCCGAGGCAATAATAACGCTGGCATTGCGCGGTGCGTTGCAATAGGTCATAGTCGACCAGATAGTACGGGCTTGTCTTATGAAAATTTTCGTATCCCAGTACGTCCAAAAAGTAAAAAATGGTAGAACAGCACATGTAACCAGCAAAAACGATTTGAACCAATAAAATGGGCCTCATTAATTGCTCGCCTACGCTAAGATCACCGGGGAGTGGTTTTACCGTTCCGCTCAAGGTTAGATAAAAAATAAAAAATGAACCGAGCCACGCTATCATGTACGATAACTGCGGGTCTGATTTCAATATCAGCGCCAGCAGCCACGGCATATATAACATCAAATACTTCTCAACTGCGAAGTTGGTTTTCATTCTATGAAGGTATGTAAAATAGATTTCCGCCTGCGATAGGCGGTGCCTGTTTTCTTGAGTCGGAGCCTACCAGCGGCAACTGATTTAACGTGTAACGTAGTTTAATCAACTCAGAGGCTTTCGTTTAATTTATTCTCTATGGCTTCTGCAACTTTTTGGAAGCTCCAGTTATTAATCATGGCTTTGCTGTTATGCCCATATTCTTTCAATGCGGCCTTCGAACTTATTAATTTTGTCAGCTTACTGACTAGGTCATCCAGTTGTTTATTCTGAAAGATTGCCCCATTATAACCGTCCTTTACCAGATCAACGGCACAACCAACCTTATCTGAAACCAATACAGGCTTGCCACAGGCCATTGCTTCGTTCACCGCCAGTCCCCAGGTTTCGCCCGGTCCTTGCGATGGGAGGCAAAACACGTTGGCTGCCTGGAAAGCTGTAGGCATGGCTGTTTGATTTTGGAAGGGCATAAAATGAACATTTGTCGAATTACCCGCCTGGGTCTTTAGGTCGCGTTCAAGTGCACCGTTTCCGATGAATAATAGATGGACACCCGGCTTGTTCATTGACAGGCAGGCATCCAACAGTAATAATGGCGACTTCTTATTTTCCAGCTTGCCTGCAAAAAGTATTAGGATTTCGTCGCGTGTAATTCCCAGGTTTGCTCTTAGTAATTGGGCGTCTGTGCTCTTGTCTCCGGCAAACCTGTCGTTATCAACAGCGTGTGGCGCAAAACTCAGTTGATTATCTTTTAATCCATATTTTTTAAAATAATTCCTGTTGTTGGTGCCAACATAAAAAGCATGATCTATGTGCTTGTATACCCATTTTAAATAAATGGACTTAAGCATACTTTTTATTCTGCCGGTTTCATCAAGTAAAGTTGAATCGCCGCGAAAGAATACCGGTATCTTATTTTTAAAATATCTTATTGCCTTTAAATGCCCGTGGTATGCCCATCCAAAAAACAAAACTGCGTCAGGCTGCCACGTATTTACTTGTTCTGTTAAGTTTGGGGTTACTACCCCTTTGAAATGATGCGTGCCCGGATATGCAGAGGTATTCAAGGCCCACTCATATGGGTAACCCTCCAATAAGGGAATATCCCACGTTACCTTTTTTTCAAAACCAGGATCATATTTATCCAACGCTTTTTCGCCCCACGTATAATAAACCCTCACTGATATATTATTTCGTTCATGCAATAGCTTGAATACCGGGGCGTAATATTGTATGGGGTGGGTAGTAATTATTGCCAGTTTTTTCATTTCTGACATTCAAACGCCACTCTGTCCGATATTTGGTCAAACAACAAACATTGTTGCCTGGTCATATTTTCGGCGCTGTATTTTTTGATGGTATCCTCATTATATTTCTGCGTAGTGTGAAAGCCATTGATTATGTTTTTAAAAAAATCAATCACCTGCAGAGTAATATTATTGGTTGAATCGTAAGTATATGCAAATTTTACCCTATAATCGTTTAATACATCCATAGCAGGACTTTCTGAATTAAATATCGTCAGCAACGGTTTTCCTGTTAAAAGATATGGGTAAATTTTTGACGCCGTATATTTTGGATCGTCTGAACCCGGTATAAATAATGCGTCCGCCTTTTTAAGTGTGATGAGTGTATGATAATAGCTAATTCGGTCAGCAATCTCTACAACCTTATCCTGAACGTCAAATTGTTTTGCAAGGGGAAAAATTGTTGGTTTAGCCTGTCCTTTTGGAGCATAGCTGGTGCCGATAAAATAGATCTTCAACTTTCTAAGCGATTGGGCGTCATTCTGTAACCCTTCCTGTAAGGCTTTGAATAATGCCGTTACTGCTTTATGCATATCAGTTCCGCCCCGTCCAACATATACCAGGTTAATAAATCCCGGCTGAATTAAATCTGGAAACAAATGTTTATTGCTTTCTGCAATCTGCATATCTGTCTCAGACGAGCCAAAAGGGATAGTAGCTGCCGGTATGTTCTGTATTGCAGGATATCTCTCTTTAAGATCATTGATATAATGTTCTGACACCGCTATCAGGCCATCAACATTTTTCATTGCAATCGGTTCCAGATATTTATTAAGCCGATAGGAAAACCAATATTTGGGTGGCCTCTGTTCTTTAGGTTTATTACGGTAATAATCCGAGTGCCAGGGGTCCTGCATGTCGATTACATAAGGTACACCCCATTTTTTTTTCCAATACCAACCCAACACACATACCGGAAACTGTGTTGTTGAAAAGTAAATAAGATTGAAGGTGTTTTCACTCAATATTCGATTTACTTTTTTCTTGTAATACCACAATGACCGAAGTGCCAGGCTACCCAGGCCAAGTTTTGAAGTCCATTTTTTGTTTAATGCCTTTACCTGGTGTATTTTAATATCGGTAGGGACACTTTGCAGTAAAAGTTCATCTTTTAGCATATCCGAACACTCCGGATCTACCATGACAACTTCAGCATCCCAGCCAAGAGCTTTAAAATAGGGTAGGCTCATGCGCACACGTTGCATGTCAGCGGCGTTGGAAGGAGGAAAATAGGGAGAAATGATGAGTACCCGTTTATTCAATTGCTTTCAAGATTTGCCTAACTTCAGTCAGGAACTTCTGGCTTTCCTTTTCCCAGTTAAGTTCTTCACGAGCCAGCTTTAAAGCTGCTTTCCGGGCCTCAAAAAGCTTATCCCTATGTTGGTGGTAGTACATTAAGGCATCAGCTAAAGACTCAGGATTTCCCTTCTCGAAAGTTTTGCCGATAAAAGGGTATTGTTTCATAAACTGGCGTTGTGCATTCGTGTCACTGGCTATAACGGCTAATCCGCCCTGCAGGTAGGTGAAAATTTTATTACTCAGCGCCAAATCGTTATTAATGCTAAATGCAGGTTCCAAAGCCAGCCCAATGTCAAACTGTGATGAGAATGTCGGCAGTTCAACAGAGGGTATCGGTTTGTGAAAATGGATTCCCGTTGTTGCATTTTGAAATAATGTATCCTCAATTTCCTGCGACATATTGCCAAGTAAATGCACTTCAAAGGGCTGGCCTTTGAGTAGTTGTAATGCTTTTATTAAATTATCCAAGCCCCTGTTAATTCCTATTGTTTGCGAAAACCAAAATAGTTTAACGGGATTTGTCAGGTTGACAGTTGGCATTTCGGCAGACAAATATTCAGGGAAAACGTTACGTATAACCACAGGGTGTTTAGCCGGGAAGAGCTGCTGATAGGCTTCAGCTATCGGGTGGCTGCTGGCCGTAAGGTAATTAAGCTGCGGTATGTATATTTCTTCGAGTTTTGTTTTTAAAATAACGTCAGGATGATGAATGTCATTGCTCAATTCATTTCGGTGAAAGTCCTCGGCGTCAAATCCACAAGGTTTTCTGTTTGCCTTTGCTGCTATTACCGTTGCTGCTAAAGCACCGATATTATGACCTATATATAAATCAGCCTGGTTTTTTTTTGCGGACCGGATTAAAAAAAAAGCAGAACGGGCAATCGCAAATTCGGCCAATAATCTGCCTTTGCTGGCTTTATTTAAAATCTTAGCCAGTTTATGAATAACTCTGCTTATAAAGTAGGTTACCGGTTGTTGCAACGGGTCGCCGCCGATGCGTTTCGCCCCCCATTTTTTATCATGGATAAGTTTTTTGTCGAATATAGTTCCCCACTCGTTCCAATAAGAGTAGAGCACGGTTACCTTGTACCCATTTTTAACCAAGGCGTCAGCTTCTTTTACCAGACGCGGGTTTAAAGAAGGTTGCCCCGATGAGATAAGTATTATCTTAAACGTCAATTAAATTTGTATTGACCAACAGTACGTTATAAAACACATTCAATTTGCCTTTGCCCCACCGATAAGGTTCATAAAATCCGGAAACAATAAAACCACTATCACTGGTTATTTCTAACATATCTGAGATGTAGGTTTTATAAGGGTCATTTTTGTCAAAACCTATTTCTGAGTAAATCATTTTTACATTGGTTTTTAAGAAGCCGCCAAAGCCCTTCAAAGCATCCAGCTCATAACCCTCGACATCCATTTTTAATAAATCAATATTTTCAATTTTATTCCGGATACAGAAGTTCAAACCGGTGTTGATTTTTACAACCTCAGTTTCAAAAAACCGCCCATCATCTCCTTTTAAAGAAGACGAACCACTTGAATTATTCTTATTGATAGTCAGGTCCTGAATGGCGGCGCCCAGGCCCTCATTAAAAGTATGTATCTTATTACTTTTTATGTTTTGTGTCAATTCTTCGTAAGTAGTTTTAACCGGTTCAAAACAATAGATATTTGCCCCGGGGAAATGTTCAGCAAAATAATTGGCAGTTTGCCCGATATTAGCACCTACATCAAATATGTTTTCGGGGGAAATGTGTGCCCTTTTAAGGTCCAGTGGTAATAATCTGCCGTTAGGAATAAACGGTACCATTTTATGGTTATGCCTAACGGTTGTATTAACCACATTATTTATTAATGCCCCAACCTTATGTTTGAAACCCATTTACGTTTAGTTATATAGTTTTAAATAATCCCCGGTTATTTTATCTACGTTGAATCTTTTATACGCTTCGTTTCTGATTTGTGCCCTGTCAAAATATTTTAAGTTGTTAATGGCTTCAATCATGCCATCTTTTGAATCAACAATATTTCCGGTCAGTTTTTCAATCACAACTTCAGGTACCGAACCGCGATTAAAGGCAATAACGGGGGTGCCGCATGCCATTGCTTCTATCATCACAATCCCGAATGGCTCATCCCACTCAATAGGAAATAATAAAGCCTTGGCCTGGCCAAGATATTTATTTTTTTCAGCGTCATTTAACGGACCTAAATAAGTTATTTGATCATTGTCAATTTGAGGCTCTATTACTGTTTTAAAATATTCATAATTATCGGCCGTATGCGATACATTGCCGCCAATAATAAGCCGATTGCCGCTTTCTTTTGCCACTTGTATCGCGGTGTGTACCCCTTTTACCTTATCAAGCCGTCCTAAAAACATAAGAGGGGCGGCATCCGTAATTTTCTCATTTAGCTGATATTGCCTAAAATCAATAGTGTTGTAAACCGTTTCCCATTTGCCTGCGATGTTTCCTGTCGATACGCAATAATTGCTGCACGCTGTAAAAATAAGATTACGGTTAGGTAACAGATTAACCACTTTTATTCCCCGGCGCGCCACTGGCCGCCCATAGGTCATTATTTTTTTTACCTTATGTTTTAAAATGGGCAAGAGGTAAATTAACCGGCCAAAATTGTGAACAAGGTCAAAGTTGTTCCTGTTTTGCCATAAATATTTCCATACAAATAATGCTTCAGCAAATTTTTGTTTTTTTGATCGGTTAAGATCGTTCTTTCCGAAAGAAATGGTTTGACCGCTGCAATAAGAATCCGGACCGGCTAATATGGTTACTTCATGACCTAGTTTTTTATATTCTTCAGCAAAAAGATAAACCAATCGTTCATGGCCGCCATAAAGCGGAGGAGGAACGGGGATGCCAGGATCCATAATTAATAATATCTTCATGAAGACTTCTGAATTATTGGTTTGGACAATCTTGCCGCCTGGTAATAGTTCTGAAGTAATCTTGCAAACCGCCAGCCAAATGTTCTTTTGATGGACTCAATTGTCTTGCCGCCAAGCACCGGGGAATAGGTTGTACCGCCCAGCTTTTTAATATGCTCATCAATTTTTACCGACAAGTTATTATGTTTTGGATATGATTCCATTAGCAAAGCCATCAGGTTATCAGCTATGATGCTATTGATTCTTTGGTCATCATTGATTTTTGCGAGGTGCTCCCTAATCAGTATTAAAGAGTTGTAATGGCTCTCCAGTGATTGAATATCTTTTCTACCGGATAAAGACACCTTTTCCTGGTTTACATATTTTCGGTAGT
>Ga0070671_100001782_pt1 | contig 16350 bp, 14 predicted proteins | sample KBSS73metaG_FD_65341 | JGI IMG/M metagenome (GOLD analysis project Ga0070671, IMG submission 65341) | Switchgrass rhizosphere microbial communities from Kellogg Biological Station, Michigan, USA - KBS S7-3 metaG | ecosystem: Host-associated > Plants > Roots > Rhizosphere > Soil ...
GGAGATCGTCGAAGCAGCAATCGCATTGTCTTTACAGTAGGGAAGATGAGCGTCACCGATGTCTTCGATACCAATCAATATGCGCATGATCCTCGTGGCGATTTCCTGAATTGGACCGCGGTGGATACAGGGACGTTTGACTACGCGGCAGATGCCTGGGGCTACACGGTGGGCGCAGCGATGGAATGGTATCAGCGCTCATGGACATTGCGCGTGGGTCTGTTCGACCTATCTGACGTGCCCAACAGCGAACACTTGGAGCCAGGGTTCCATGAGTTCGAAGTGGTGACTGAAGTTGAAAAACGGCATGAGATTATCGATGAACCCGGTCGGGTCCTGCTCACGGTTTTCGAGAATCGCGGCCGCATGGGCCTTCTCGAGGATGCCGTTGCAGCTGCACAAGCCAACAATGTCCCGGCGGACCTCGTCACGGTACGTCGCTATCGAAGGCGATTCGGGGTCAACCTCGGTTTCGAGCAGCAACTCTTCTCCAATCTTGGTCTATTCGTGCGCGCCGGCGGGGCTGCCGGTAACGTTGAGGCCTATGAGTTCACGGATATCGATCGTACGGTTGCCGTAGGACTGTCCCTCAAAGGGGCACAGTGGACTCGTCCTCACGACACCCTAGGGCTAGTTACTATCTCCAATGGCATCTCAGGAGCGCGCGAGCGGTATTTGAACGCCGGCGGCCTGGGCATCCTCGTTGGAGATGGTCAGCTCCCACACCCAGGACCCGAACGCATCATCGAGACCTATTACGATGTGGCGATCTTCGACTGGGCTCATGTGACATTGGACTACCAATGGGTGCAACACCCAGCTTACAACGAAGACCGCGGGCCGGTCTCCATCGGCGCTGTGCGTCTCCACATGCAACTTTAGTTTTGGCGGCGCCACAGCATTACCATCAGCGCCGGGGAGTCCTTGCGACACCACCACCACTGTCGTCGGTGCGCCCTAATTCCGGGGCTGTATGCTGAGTTTCTAGACCAGTGCTTTATTGCCTAGATTGTCGTCCGGCCAGAGTCACGAACCGACCCAGTCCTCCAACCTCAGCCCTTCGATTCTCGAAAATTCTCGCGTGTTGTGGGTCACCAACGTGATATCTAGAGCCAATGCATGACTGCCTATCAATGTGTCCAGTGGCCCTATGGGCATGCCACGTCTCGCAAGCGAGGCTCGCACCCTGCCGTAGACAGGCGCCAATTCGGCATCGAACGCTGCGACCTCCAGCGCGAGTGTGAATTCGGCCAACGCGACCGACGCCTGTTCCGGACGACTACTCTTTGCCGCTCCAAAGCTCAGCTCGCTCAGGGTGATGGCGGAGATACCGACTTGGCCGATCGACTTTCCCCGGAGCTTCTTGATAGCACCCGCATGTCCTTTGATAATCGCAATGCAGGTGTCCGTATCGACCATCCACCTCAATCGAGGGACTCCCGACGGTCTGCTTCAGTGGGCTGCTCCCGATTCGTCATGAAGTCCGATGGAAACTTCCCCAAGCTGTCCAGCAACGTCTCCCATGATCGAGCTTTGGGCAGCAACACCACGGCGTTTCCGACTCGCTTGATGAATACCTCATCACCTGAGAAGCGAAATTCCTTGGGCAGTCGAACCGCCTGACTCTCTCCGTTCTTGAACAGCTTTGCCGATTTCATCGAATGCCATCCCGTATATACTTACAGTATATATCCGGACGGAGGAACCTGCAATCTGCTAGTCGGACCGCATAGTGCCCCCACAGCCAGGGCGATCCATCGCGTGCTGACCCAGGAACCGGCAGTAAAATACGACACGTGCGTCGCAAGAGCGGAGCTGGCCCGAAATCAGCGATCTCCGGCCTTCTGATGAAATTTCTTTCGATCTCACCGCAGCGCAGGTGCCAGAGGGTACTTATGGCGGTACTGAGCAAAAAAAGCGATGCAAATTCCCAGCCAAATCATATAGATAGCCGGCACTTAGATTCCAACCCAGAGAGCTATCTAAATCAAATGGTTATCGTATTTTCCTCAGGCGCCACATAGCGTTGCGCGTAACGGCTGTGTAACGCTTCCGTTATCATCGGCCCATGGTTGCAGGGGTTATTCAATGAAGCTCGTCGGATCCCGGCGAGAACCGGAACTCACCGAGCACGCAAGCGGTGAAGCGCTCGCAGCGGGCGCGCGCTTTAGCGAGTCCATCGCGGCGCTCGCGAAGTGGACGTTCATTCCGAAGGGCGTCTATCGCTTCAAGTCTCACGAGGCCATGAACAAACACCAAGAAGACTGCCTCGCACGCGGTATGGGACTGTTGGCAGCAGAGCGAAGCCGTGACCGAACAGATCACCCGTCCGGCGACACTTGAGGATCTGAAGACGCTCCTACGTTCGCTCAACGCGAACGGGGTCGATTACCTGCTGATCGGCGGATACGCCCTCGCCGCGCACGGTTACCAGCGTGCGACTACCGACATAGATATCGTTTTCCCGGCAACCGCCGCTGCAGGCCAGCGCGTCAAAGAGGCGCTCATGATTTTACCGGACCAAGCAGCGAAGGAACTCGAACCACAGTGGTTCGAAGAGGGTGAGAATATCCGTGTTGCTGATGCGTTCGTTGTTGACATCATGCTCAACGCAAATGGCCAGACGTACGAGACCCTCCGACAATATAGCGAGACACTGGACCTTGACGGCATCTGCGTCCGAACCGTCAGTCTTGAGGGATTGTTGCTCACGAAGCAAACCATGCGCGACAAGGATGCTTCGGACAGGATCGTGATTGAGCGAGCACTTGCAGTTCTGCGCCAGCAAGCTTCCGGTGCAGATTCCGCAGAAACGGACTCCTAGTCCGGCCGCATCGACGCATTTGACCACCATCGGACTGTCAGCAGTGCACAGGCCTTGCGAGGAAGTTTGGTACGCGGGCCCGGTGCTGATTGCCCAACACACTCATTGACCGAAAGCTCACCGTGACTCGAACGCCAGCGCTCTCTCAGCTATCGCGATAGCGCACGAGTGCATCGCCCAGCGCTTCCTTCAGCGCCCCGAGCCAAGGCTCGAAGTTCCGCCACTGCTCGAGACCCTCCCGGTAGATCGGCTGGCGCACCTGCTCGGAGCTCGCCGTGCGTATGCTGCGGCGGGTCTTATGGAATTCGATGCACGCGGGCTCGAACTCGAGTCCGCAGTGGCCGAGGAGCCGCCGCACGCTGCCCTCGAGGTCCTCGACCACGTCCTCGTGCAGCACTCGCAAGATGCGTCCCGGCGGCAGCACTGCGTTCCAGTGCGCCATGAGCTCGAGGTAGGTACGGTAATAGCGCGCCATGTCCTCGATGCTGTAAGCGAATTCCTGGCCCCGCGCATAGAGCTGCTTGAGGTTACCGAAGCAGCAGGCCATCGGCTCGCGGCGCGCATCGATGATGACCGAGTTCGGCAGCATGAGGTGAATGAGCCCGATGTGCCGCCAGTTGTTCGGCATCTTGTCGATGAACCGCGGCCGGCCGTTCCGGTAGACCTGCGTGTCGCATAGATACTTCTCGCCAAGCGTACGCAGCTCGTCCGTTGATATGTCCACGAGACAGCCGGGATAGCGTGGATTATCCAGGTCGGGGTTGTACCCCTGGAGGTCAAGCACTGCCCGCGGCACGTTGGCGAGCTCCTGCGTACCCTCTACCTGAGAATGGGAAGCGAGAATCTGTTCCAGAAGCGTCGAGCCGGCGCGCGGCATGCCCAAAATGAAGATCGGCTCGTGACTGCTCGCGCCGTAGCCCTCGCGCAACTTGACGAACTCGGTCGTCAGGAACTGCTTCTGCAGCGCCGTATTCTGCTCCAACAGTTCGGGACGATAACGGCTCTCGGCACGCTTCTGCGCGTTGCCGCGCTCGTAATAGTGCCAGGCAGCGCTGAAGTCGCCACGGTCCTCGTAGGCCTTGCCCAGGGCGAAGCACAGGTGGTAGCGGTCGATGGACTGGGTGTCGGACGCCGCTTCGGCCTGCCGCATTAGAGTCAGATCTGCGTCCGAGAAGCGATAGGTCTTGAGGTTCGCAAGGCTCCAGTACGCATCACCGAAGTTGGGGCGTGCCGCTATCGCCTTCCTGTACGAATCAATCGCCTCCGCACGGTGCCCAAGCGTCTTCTGGGCGTGCCCGATTGAGAGGTGCAGATCGGCCAGGGAGCGGGGTGTCTGACCCGCTTGCGCCAGCACCTCCGAGAATCCGCGTATGCCGTCCTCGAAGTTACCGAGTCCCACGGTCGCCGTGGCGCGCAGAGTCCGATACTCGGTGTTGCCAGAGTCGGTGGCCAGCAGCAGGTCGAGCTGTGCGATCGCTTCGGCGTGCTTGTGCCGGTCGAGCAGTACACACGCGTAGTCCCGCCGAAGCTCGGTGTAATCGGGCGCCATCTCGAGTGCAGCGGCGAGCAGAATCTCGGCATCGTCGAGGATGTCCTGGGCGATACCGATGCGAGCGAGCAGGCGCATCGCCTCGACCTGATTACTATGCTGGAGCAGATAGCCCCTCACGATCCGCTCTGCGAGCGCGAGGTCCCCTTCACAGAAAAGACCTGTGGCGCGGATCACCTCGGGGGGCACGGAGCGCAACTTGCGCACGTGTTCCGCGGCGATCCGCGATTGATCGGCGTTGCCGACCATCAGCTGCAATCTCTCCAGCATGCTCCATGCATCAGGAAGTGCGGGATTGATGCGCACGGCCTGCTCGTATGCCTGGATGGCGCTCACTGCGTCCTTGAGCGCGACATAACAGTGGCCCCGCTCCTGGAACAGCGCGCTCATTCGCGGGTGATGCCGCTCGAGCTCGCCGAGCACTTCCAGTGCCGCCGGAATGCGCCGCATATGACGCAGTCCGAGCGCCAGCAGGTAGAGCAAATCGCGATTCTCGGGATAGGCTGTGCGCAGGGCGGTCGCATCATTCACCGCCTCTGCAAAGCGGTGGTCCTTAAGGAGCGCGCGGATCCGCTGCACCTCGTTCTCGATGCTGATTTTGCCGGTTGTAGCGTGCGGGACCTGTGTCACGAGGGACTCCCGCACGCCGGTGCAGGCAGAGTCGCCTGCACCGGCATCGAGCGAACGCGCCCTGGCCGGGATCTTAAAATTTCAGGCCAACCCGCAGGCCGAAGATACGAGGCCGCAACGGAATGTCCGCCTTGACATCCTGGCCCGATGTCGTGAAGAGACTCGTGTGCCGATCGGTGCAGTTCTGACAGAAGAGCGCGCTTTCCCACGGCCCTTTGGAAGCACCGAGCGTCAGATCGTAAGTTTCGTACCCAGGCATCGTGTAGCGCAACCAGGTGGTGTAGGGGACCGCGATGCCCTCGCCGGAGGGGAAGCTGCTCGGCTGATTGTCCATGTCGCCCACGTGGCTCATTCCGACCTGCGCGTAGGCCTGGTACTCCTGGAAGACCCAGTCGTAACGGGCGCGCACGTTGTACGACAGTTTCGGGGAGAACGCCGGGGTGCTGCCGATGGCACCAAGCGGATCGACGATTGCCGTGTTCGCGTTGCCTGCGCGGACCTGCGTAATACACTGTCCCGCGGGGGTCGGGTTGCTCGGAGTGTATTTCGTAATGCCGAGTGACTTGATGCACGGTGAAGTCGCCTGCTTGGCATCGTTGTAAGAAGCCGAGGCCTGCAGTGTCAAAGCCTGGATCGGCTTGACGGCCAGCTGCAACTCGCCGCCCCAGATCCGGTAATTGGGCCCTTGAATGCCGAATGTGGTGTTCCCGTATACGGGCGGATTGTAGATGAGCGTCTGGACATCCTTCCAATCCATTCGGTACCCGGACAGATTGACCTGCACCCGTCGATCCAGGAATTCTGACTTGAAGCCCACCTCATTGTTAACGAGCGAGTCCGGTCCGTAGGCCGTTGGCTTGTTGAACTGTGCGGGCTTTGTGTCCCCCGGACCCTTCGCCACGCCGTTGGGCAGCGGGACGCCATTTGCGTCCACCCATACGGTCGTGCGCCCGCCAGGAAGTCGGTTGAACGCGCCAGGGCGATAGCCCTGCGAAAAGGTGTAGTAGAGCATCGCGTCCGGCGTGATGTGCCAGGTCAGGTTGGCGCGGCTCCTGAATCCGGAGTAGTCGGCCGTGTAGTGGAAGGGCGTTGCGAGGCACTGGCCATTGGGGATGTTGACGCAGCCTGAGCCGGTCGTCCACTGCGATCCGTGCTGGAATTCATCGTACTTGTACCACCGTGTGCCGGCGGTCAGCGTCAGCACTTTCGGAATCAGATCGAAGTCCGTCGAGAAGAACACCGCCTTCTGATGGTACCCGCGCTGCATGTCCTCGCCGAAATTCGTGGTATCGCCGCGGGTGGACGGATCAATTGCAGCGTCTATGGGCGTCGCATTCGACAGGCAGACCGGCCCACCCGCCAGGGCGGCGGCGAGGTTGGCAGGCGTGCAGGAGGGAATCGTCTTCTGCAGGAAGTTCATGTCGTCCTTGATGCGGAAGTCTTCCCAGTAGAAGCCGAGCAGACCGCGCAGCCGCCAGGCATCTGGCGTCGAGAAGCGGAACTCGTGGCTCTGATGAGTCGTCTTGAAATAGTCGTGCCAGCCCATGATCGGGGAGTAACAGGTCGCGGGACCGGCGCCGCCGAAATTGCTTCCGCCCCCTCCGGTGCAGCTGTAGTAGAACCCACCGGCCGTGCGAGAGTAGTTCGTGTAGTCCATGTTCGCATCGACGTTGCGCGTCAGGTACGCTCCCGTGTAGAGCGCCCTGATGTCCCCGATCTTGCCGTTCACGGTCAAGGCGGTCGAGTTCGCCTTATCCCGGTTCCAGCTCGGCATGAACGAGGTCTCCTCGAGCGGCTTCAACGGCTGGAAATCGAGCCCGGTCTGCATCTCAAAGGGCATGCCGTCGGCATCGAGGTACTGATAACTCTCCTGGATCAGGGCATCCCAGTCATCATTGATCTGGTAAAGCCCTGAAAGCCTCAGGCCCTGGTAGGTAGTCGGGTTCTGCTCACGCTTTGCAAGGGTGTAGTTGTTATAAGTGTCGAGATGTGCCGGGTAGGACGAGCTGTACGCACTTGGACCGCGATCGAGCGCAGGGTTGCGGGTGAAGGTCGAGGGCACATTGTCTATGTAGCCGCCCCGCCGATCGTTGTAGAAAACTCCGCGCACTGCCAGCTTGCCGCTGATCAGCGGCACATTGAGGACGGCGTTGATGTTGGTGTTCGGATCGCCGTGGGCAGTCCAGCTGTAACCCGCCTCTGCGCGGCCTTCAGTCTCGTTCAGCTTTGGCTTGTTCGTGATGTAGCGAACCGCACCGGCCTCGGCGCCACCGCCGAACAGCGTCCCCTGTGGCCCCTCCAGCACCTCGATCCGCTCCATGTCGACCATGTAGACGTCGAGATTACGACCCGGGAAGGATAGTGACTGGTCGTCGAGGTACGTCGCGACGTTCGGGAAGGGGTTGATCGAGGCCGAGGACTGGCTGCCCGCATATCCGGCCGACAGTCCGCGCATGTAGATCGTGCCCTGACCCGCACCGTTGGTACCCTGCGTAACGTTCGGCAGCAGCTTGAGCACGTCATCGAAAGTGCGCACACCAACGCTTGCGAGCTGCTCACCTGAGATCGCCTGGATGGTGATCGGCACGTTCTGGATGGATTCCGACCGGCGCTGCGCTGTGACGGTGATCTGCTCGAGGCCCGTGCTCGAGGTCTCGTCTGCTTCTGCGGCGTGGACCGCTGTGGCCGATGATGCGCTGAGTGCCGAGAGCACGGCGCACGTGACCCGATGATTGATCCGCTGCTTGCTACTCAAGAGACTCTCCCGTGTTTCCGGTATTGTCGTGTGGCGGCGCGGCCGCACTTCTCCGGTTGTTATGATCGATTGCGTTGTCAAGGCCGCGCCCGTCCGCCTGCTTACTTTCGGAAGGCGCACGAATCCCGCGGATCTTAGACATCGGCACGTGACATCTTAGTGACAAATACACCCTGCAACAATCGTCGATCGAATGCACCATGGTGTAGCAGGAACACAACATTGCTGCTCCCCTTTGGTGCGGCGAAACATAGACGAACTCTCCCAGATACCCTTGAGTAGCTGCTGATCGCCGACGCACTGGGCGACTCCGGCGCCGAGGTCGTGTTTGTTGGCGGATGGCTGAGCGTCTCCAAGCATTTGAAGGTGTTGGAGCGCGCCGGCCTGATTACCCGCGGCCGGTCCGGCCAGATGCGGCCCTCGCGCGAATTTTGGTGCCCTCAAGCCACCCTTTGGAAAGCGAGGAGCGAGTCGGACCAGCTGTTTGCGCGTCCTCCTTCGACTAAGCCATGGCCTCGTTGGTCGACTCGAATGGAAAGACTCGATCTACAACCGGCCGAATAATCCCGGAGTCAATGAGGCGACTGATCTGACCTAACTGATCTGCGCTGGCTATGAGGCGTGACGCCGGCAATCTGTTGGCGATGGTGCCGCGTCGAACCTCATGCCCCAGATTGGCGAGCGCACCACGGACCCGAGCGTATCCCCGCGAGGGTTTTTTCTTATCCCGAACGACGTATCGCCCTACCCTATCTGCTCCCTCCAGCGTATGTCCACCGCTTCGTTTCAATTCTTGGACACGACGCCGTCGGTTGTGGGCGAGACTCTATTCGCGTGTCTTGCGATGTTGATTCCGATCGGCCTCGATGCTTTTCGCTATGCGCTCGACGGCGCCCTTGAGTGACTTCAGGTCCTTGTTACAGGTATCCCAAAGAACGGTCGGATAGGTCTCATGGTAATCGTGCCGTAGAACGTTGCCGATGGTTACGTTCAACCAGTTGTCGCGCCCGCCTGTCCTTGCGAAATTTCTCGAAATCGTACCCTGCTGTGTCCATCTCGATGTTGGTGATGGCCTCGAGGATGTGACGTCCGTAGATCCCAGGGTCCTTCTCCATCAGAACACAGCCTGGGCCTCGCGAAGGACGTGATCTCGAATGGCGGGGTCGAGACCCGCGCGCATCGCGAGGTACTTGTGGGGCAAGAGCGGCCCTGCAATCTTGGAAAGCGCTTCATGATCAAGCACTTACAGGTCGATTCGACCCCAACACAGGGAGCCGTTTGAATCAATGACTTGCGCGTCTTTTCTCCGCAGTCTGCCGGGGATTTTCTCGTCTTTTTCCCGTCTGCCGTCGGCACCCGAGGTTTTCCGCGTCGATCTCCCTCAGAAGCTTGTCACGCAATACCGGCAGCACGTGGTTGGCGACTACCCGCTGACAAGCTCGCCGCGAGTACGCCGCAGTTGCGCTCCTGCGACCGCTCGCAGGCCCCAAACGCTCGATGAGCTCTTGAGGAACTACGGCGAGCGCCTGTTCCCGATCGCTTTGGACGTCACCAACAACAATCAGGTGCTCGAGGCGTGCGAGCCGGACACCGACATTTCGGCCGACTCGACGTGGTCAGCTCAGCCTCCATGCGAATACGAGATGTGGGCATCTCGTCGGTGCTGCTCATAACCGCAGCCCCCCGTCGATTTCCAGACAACGCCCCGTGAAAAAGTCATTTTCGAATATGAAGCTCACGGCGTGCGCGATCTCTTCGGCTTCCCCGAGTCGCCGCAGCGGAACGGGTGCAATCGCCTTCGTTAGCACCTCCGGCCTCATCTCATCAACCATGGGGCTGTGGGTAAATCCGGGTGCGACAGCGCCTACCCGGATACCATGGCGCGCCAATTCCTTCGCCCAGACCACCGTCATGGCGACCACGCCTGCCTTGGCCGCACTGTAGTTTGTCTGCCCGACATTACCAGCACGAGAGATGCTCGAGATATTGACGATCACGCCGCCGCCACTGTTGCCGCTTATCATGTGCTGGGCGGCCTCACGTGCGCACAGAAACACTCCCGTAAGGTTGACGTCGATTACCGCCTGCCATTGGGCGAGCGTCATCTTCCCCGCCACTTGCCCGTCCTTGACCTTCACCAACATTGCATCTCTGACCACGCCGGCATTGTTGATGAGCCCGTCGAGGCGGCCGAAATCCGCCGCGATCTGCTTGAACGTTCTCTCGATGTTGTCCTCCTCGGAAACGTTCGCAACATAGCCGCGCACCAATACTCTCTCGTGAGCGCAGATTGACCTAGTCTCATCCACGTCGGCTCTGTTTATATCGAGCAGCGCGACATTGGCCCCCTTCCTGGCGAAGTGAATTGCCAGCGCGCGGCCGATACCGCGGCCGGCGCCCGTGATGAGCACTGTCTTAGCCCGAATATCCACGACGTCTACCCCCTTCGTCCGACGCCACTGGTGTTCGCACCGTAGTATTCCTTGTATGCAGCGCATACACAAGTTTTGTGCGGGCAAGCTGCGCCGACACCTCCGCTGCCACGAGTTAGTCCCGGCCGCGCCAGGACACTGCGCCTCAAGGAGGAAGTAACCCTGTGGCCGGTAGGGTCATCGAGTCATCGGGGCATCGGTAAGGAGTCAGGGCTCAGGAGTCAGGGCTCAGGAGTAAGTGCTCAGGCGTCGGGCGTCAGATCGAGAGGCACTCCGCCTCGCCGCTCTCAAAGAGCTCCTCCAGCGCGCGCCGAGCCATGTATTCCTGATGCTGCATCTCGAGTATCAGGCGAGTCTCGAGCTCATCCACCGGATCACTCGCGGGTGCAGACCGCATCGGCTCTACGAAAAGACGCGCGGACTGCCCCGGTCGGCCCAAACAGCCCTCACGAGCACGGTCCTCCACGGCAAGTGTGGCTCCAACTGGTAATTCGGGAGTGCCGGCCTGCGGCGGCTCGGCCATGGGTGGCGTCGGTGCCATGAGAACCTGCTTGTGGTGACTGTTCGACACATGCATATGTCAGACCTTCGTATGCAATCATGTGGTGAAGTTTCCGTCCGTCTCGGAGCCAATTGTTGCGGTTGCTCCGGGGCGCTGCATTCTCAGCTCATGAGCATCTGCGCAAGACTCCGCTTGCGCATGAATACTTCGTTGCGTGCCGTGACAAGCGTCAACTCGTCCGTCTCGGGATCGGCCTCCAAGGCCGTGAGGCGACGGCGAGCTTCCATGAGCACCGTGTCATGACGCTCGAACTCATACAGTAACGTAGCTGCAAGGAACTCTGGCGGCGGGCTCTCGCCCTCGGTACTTGCACCGTGCGGCATCTGCATATCAGACCTCCCGGCGCGGCGTTAACAAGGACGAATTCCTTGAATCCGGTCTGTTGGCCGACACAACGCTTGAGATGCTAACACGCTGCCGGTCTCCGGCGCCACGGAGTTTGTCCTGTATTAAAACTATAACAACCGCGTAATCGCGCCTATCCCATGATGTCATGCATCAGAACCCTAACCTCGCGTGCGGAGCCACGCGGCGATGCGCCGCGGCACTTCCTGCGCCGCCGCACTGCTGATCCCGGTCCAATAAGACGAGAGCCGACACTGCAAGTCGGTGCAGTGTGTCAGCAGATCGCTACCCTGTCGGGCGGAGTTATCTCGACGGGCTCGTGTCACTCGTTGTGCAGCGCGTACTCGAGCCGTATGATGTTGCGGCTCGCGGTAGCGACGATCTCGCGCGCGACAGGGGACTGCAACAGTGGATAAAGAACATCTGGTCCGCAAGTACGCCAATCGCCGCCTCTACGATGCGACAGCGAGCCGCCATGTGACGCTCGATGACATCCGCAATGTGATTGTCAGCGGTGCAAAGGTGAAAGTCGTCGATGACAAAACTGGCGCAGACCTCACCCGTGCCACGCTGCTGCAGATTATCGCGAGTCAGGAGCAGTTCGGCCGTCCCGTGCTGAGCGATCAGATGCTGGAGGCGATCATTCGCTTTTACGGCCACCCCGTGCAGGAGGTGTTGACCCGCTACCTGGAACAGAGCGTCGGCGCGTTGCTGCGACAGCAGCAGGCGATGCAGGCCGAAATGGCCAAGGTTCTCGAAACGCCCACCGCACCGCTTGCGCAGCTCACCCGTCAAAACATGGAACTGTGGTCGAAGATCCAGGGGGCCATGATCGCGGCAATCGTCCCGCAAGCGGATACGTCTACGTCACCGGAGCATCTGGCCCGCGACTTGGGCTTCTGTGTTGCGGAGGTCGTCTGACTTTCACTATGCGACGCAGCATTTAAATGCCGCGTCGCAAGCAAATACCTGCGATTCTCCTGCATTCTTAGCACCCGCTGCACTTCAATGTATGTATGCATCGCATACTTCCTCGTGTATATTCTCCACTGACGCACTCGAATGCCCGCCGGGAGCCTCCGAGAGTCAGCCCATCAAGTCTGGACAGATGAAGGAGTTGGTCATGACTACTTATGATCCAAATGCCTGGTTCGACGCCTTTCGCAGCGCTTTTACCCCTGTCATCCGCACACAGGAGGAATGCATCAAGGCTATGGACCGCATGGCACGTGTGCAGTACGCCGCTGCCGGTGACGTGCTCGAGTCGAGCCTGGCTCAAGCACATGCCGCACTCGAGGCGAAGTCGCCCAGCGACTATCTCGCGAAATCAACCGAGCTGAGTACGAAGCTCGGAGATAAGCTGCGTAACCGAACCAACGAGTTCGTGACGGCCACTACCGAGGTTCAAACTTCGGTCACGCGGATGGCTGGGGAAGTTGCCTCCAAGGCTGGCGAGCCGGCAAAAAAAGCAGCCTGACAACCCGAGTTGACGGCCGCAGGTCATTGTAGAGCCGGGGGCGGCTCAACCGCCCCTGGAGTTTTGTTGCAGTGGCAAAGAAATCCTCCGAACCCAGTCCCTCTGTCAAGGAAGCCGATGTCCGACACTCACCTGTCGGTAAGGAATCGGAGCCGCGGCGACAGATAGAGCGGGCGTTGTACGCGCAGCTCGCTCTGGTCACCGGCGGGCTCGCACCCGACGACTATGCGCGAGCCTGGTGGGATTGGTATCTGCAGGTTGCCGCCAAACCGGACAAGGGGATTGCGCTGGCGGGCAGCGCAATCGAAAAGACCTTGGAAAGCTGGCAGTTTGCCCTGCGGGCGGCCGGATGCCAGACGCTACATCACCAGCATGACTATCCTGAGTTCGGCAGCGCCACATGGAATGAGTGGCCGTTCAACGTCTTCGCGCACACGTACGGGAATTGGGCGTCGTGGTGGCAAGAGGCCCTCGGCGCGGGGTCGGGGATGTCCGAGCAAAACACGCGCCTCACGAGCTTCTTCAGCCGACAGATACTCGCAGCTGCATCGCCTGCGAACTTCCTCCACACCAACCCCGAGCTGCTCGAACAGACACGCGCCGAGTCCGGTCAGAACCTCATTCGCGGTTTCAGAAACTGGCTCGAGGATCTCGAGCGCACGCTCCACGGCCGCCGCCCCGTCAACGCCGAGCGATTCGAAATCGGCAGGGACGTCGCGGTCACGCCCGGAAAGGTGGTGTTGCGCAACCGCCTGATCGAGCTCATCCAATATTCTGCACAAACACCGTCCGTCCACGCGGAGCCGCTCCTGATCGTACCGGCGTGGATCATGAAATACTACATCCTGGATCTTTCGCCGCAGAGGTCGCTCGTGCGCTACCTTGTGGAACACGGCCACACCGTGCTCATGATCTCGTGGAAGAACCCAACGGCTGCGGATTGCGACGTGGGTCTTGATGACTATGTGCAGTGTTTGCGCGAGGCGTACCAAGCGGTGGGCGCCATTGTGCCCGACCGCAAGGTGCACACGGTCGGCTACTGCATCGGTGGAACATTGCTGACCATGGCCGCGGCGGCCGGGCTCGCCGCAGACAAACCGCAGCTGGCCTCCGTCACGTTATTGGCAAGTCTGGTCGATTTCAGCGAGCCGGGCGAGCTGTCGGTGTTCATCAGTCCGAGTCAACTCGCGATGCTCGAGGCGTTGATGCATGAAGCCGGTGTACTGAGCAGCGATCGAATGGCAGCGGCCTTCACTTTGCTGCGAACGAAAGATCTGCTATGGGGCCCTGCTGTCGACACCTACGTTCGTGGTCTTCGTCCGGAACCCACCGACATGATGGCTTGGAACGCCGACGGCACCCGCATGCCTCATCGGATGCACAGCGAGTATCTCACTCGCCTCTACCTGAAGAACGAGCTCGCGCGCGGCGAATTCAGCGTGGCGGGCCAGCGCATCGATCTATCTTCGCTACACGCGCCGATGTTCGTAGTCGGGACCGAAACCGATCACGTCGCTCCGTGGCAGGCTGTTTACAAGATCCGCGGACTGACGCAGTCACCAGACTACACGTTCCTGCTCGCCAGTGCCGGTCATAATGCCGGGATTGTCAGTGGACCGGTCAACGCAAAGCGCCGCTATCGCATGACAAGTTGGCTCAATCGAAGTGACGTACCGACGCCTGAAGAATGGGCAATGAGTGCTACCACCCTCCCCGGCTCATGGTGGCCCGCGTGGCAGCGCTGGCTGAGCGCGCATTCGAGTGCCCAGCGCGTGGTGCCGCCCGGTGTCGGTAACACAGAGACGGGCTACTCTCCCCTGGAGAATTCCCCCGGACTCTACGTTCACGGGTAGGAAACGCGAGACACCCAGCTGCTTTCAGAACATATGCATCCCGCCGTTCACCGCAAAGTCCGCCCCCGTTGCGAATCCCGCCTCATCCGAGGCGAGCCACGCAACGATCGACGCCACTTCCTGTGGCTTTCCCAGGCGCCCGACAGGGATGGATTCCAGGATGCGCTCGAGCACGTCGGGGCGAAGTCCCGCGAGCATGTCCGTCTCGATATAACCCGGAGAAACCGTATTGACCGTCACGTTGCGGTGCGCCACTTCGCGGGCGAGCGACATCGTGAAGCCATGGATTCCGGCCTTCGCGGCCGCATAGTTCGTCTGTCCGATCTGACCTTTCTGCCCGTTCACCGACGAAATATTGATGATGCGGCCCCAGCCCCGCTCGATCATGTCGTCGAGAACCGGTTTGGTGACGCAGTACAAGCAGTTGAGGTTGGTGTTGATGACGGCCTCCCAATCCGCGAGCGCCATCTTGCGAAAGAATTTATCGCGCGTGATGCCGGCGTTGTTCACCAGAATGTCGACGGGCCCGATCTCAGATTTCACGCGCTCGAGCGCCGCCTTGGCCGATTCCCAGCTGGCGACATCGAGCTCCACGACCAGTGCCTCATAGCCTTGAGCCTGCATATCATTGAGCCACTGGCTCTTGCGCGAGGAGTTGATGCTACAGCCAGCCGCTACGCGGATCTGCGCTGCGCACAAACGCCTGCAAATTGCCGTGCCAATACCGCCGGTTCCGCCTGTCACGAACGCCACCCGCTGGCCGCCCATAAGCACCTCGCCGACGGGGTCGGCCTGAGTCACGTCAAAAGTCGGAAACCTCCGGGCCAAGCATCTCCGAAACCGCTCTGCAGCAACAACCGCCGCCAGGAAAGCAGCCATGTCCGATCTTCGCGCCATCGATCCATTGAGTTGGTTCGAAGTCCCGGGCCGGCACCTCCAGCAGCGCTCCGGGTGCGAACTGGCTTAACGCGTTCGCCCGGAGGACGCGGGCGCGACGATCCGAGGATCGATCCGCATCACGGCGTAGCCGGCCACCGCACCCGCTCCGAAACCGGGCGCGAGTATTCTCATCGGCTCCGAAATCACGCCCTCAGATACCGCATCCGAGATCGCGATGGGGATGCTCGCTGACGAGGTGTTGCCGACGCGGTCGATGTTGAAATAGAGCTTCCGCGACGGGATGCCGGCGGCACCCGCGAGCTTTACCACCATCGTGCGGTTCGCCTGGTGAGGCACGACCAACTCGATGCTGTCGAGCAACGAGCGTGAGGGATCATCCTCAGCGCGAATCACCGACAATTCGTCCACCATCTGTACGAGATAACGTTTTACGAGAGCCTCCACGTCCGGCCCGTACACCGTAATGCCATTGTCGAACTGGGGATTGGGGCCGATGATCGAGTTGACCTCGTTGAACGGACCGCTCGCGTAGGTCTGGATCACCTCGATGTCGGACAACACTCCTTGGGGAGCCGGACCGAGCACGAGCGCTGCAGCTCCATCTGCGAAAACCATTCGCGATGGCCGTACGTTGCCGACCTTGTCGGAGAACTTTTCGGCGCAAACCAGCACGACCGGCCGGTTCACTTCCTGCAGGAGGCGTATGCATTCGGCAAGTCCGTAGACCATCCCGGCGCAAGCGGCGATCAGATCGAACGAGGCATGCGTCTGGAACAGGCCGAGTTGGCCGGAAATCCAGGTTGCAATCGAGGGCATCAGACGAGCGCTCGTACACGTACAACAGACGATCGCACCTATCTCGTGAGCGCTTCGGCCCGCTTGCTCGAGAGCGGCGCGCGCAGCGTGCAGGGCGATGTCCTCGAGGGGACGTGCCGTATACAACCGGCGGTCAATTCCTGTTCTCGCGGTGATCTCGCGCGCGCTGATCGGCGACCAGGTATAGGCGGAGTTGCGCACGAGGTC
>Ga0070671_100001785_pt1 | contig 16335 bp, 16 predicted proteins | sample KBSS73metaG_FD_65341 | JGI IMG/M metagenome (GOLD analysis project Ga0070671, IMG submission 65341) | Switchgrass rhizosphere microbial communities from Kellogg Biological Station, Michigan, USA - KBS S7-3 metaG | ecosystem: Host-associated > Plants > Roots > Rhizosphere > Soil ...
TAATATCTTTTATACCAAGATGATCTGCCAACAGCCCATGCGCATTTACCATATCCCGTACGGTAATTTCGGGGAACGACAGATAATACGGCTGACCAGTAACCGGGTTTTCGCTCAATGGGCTGGTGGTACCATAGTTTGAACCCAGGATATTGGCACATACAATAAAATATTCTTCAGGGTTAAAATAATCGTTTGCGCCAAACAAGCCTTTCCACCAATCAAAAACATCTGAATTAGCGGTGAGGGCATGGCATACCCAAACTACGTTGTCCCGATCTTTATTAAGTTTTCCATAGGTATGGAATCCAATTTCAAGGCCCTCCAACTTCTTGCCCGATTCAAGCTTGAATGTTTGCGGATATGTATAACTCTGTTTACTCATTCTGTTATTCGTTACTTCGGATGCGGCTGATGTTATAGCTGTAAAATATTAGTGTTTAATTCCCTAAATGTTGGTGATTAGTTGCTGGATGCAGGTAAATAATTACTTTACCATTGGCGCATACACGTGATTTAATAATCAATCGTGCAGATTAACAACAATAACACATGCACATGCGGCAGTTGGAATGGCTGTAATAAATTGACAGGTTCCTGAGGGAACAAAGAAAATAATAGAGTGTGATTTTAATTAATCTTTTCATGGTTATTAATTTATATTCCCCGGATATCCATTCTCCGGGCCAGGATTTGGCACCTTCTCCACCGTGGAGGGTTGCCAGCGGGTCTTTGAGCCTGATCTCTCGCCGCTTCTTTATAAATCAAAACCTGTTTGAAGAGGTAATGATCGAGGGTATTGCTACCAAATAATGTTGCAAACATAGCTCATAAAGGGCTATATCTCCAAATTAAATTTTATTTTCTTAGCAAAAAGCTAATAGTGGAAAGTCTAAAGCTTCTTTTCTTTCTGCTTTAAGCTTTCAGCTTTTAGCTTAAAAATGGCGCAAACGGCACTCAAGTTGGCGTATTTACACCTCATTGCCGGCATGTTTTGCATCTAACTTTGATAAAAAACAAAAAAGCATGTCAACAAAAAATCAACTTTTAGCACAGTACGACCTGCATGATGTATTGTTTAATAATGTAATTGATAACATCAGTGATGAAGAGGCTAATCGGGTAATTTTAGAACCTTTAAATAATATTAAATGGCTTGCCGGTCATCTTTTATGGGCACAACGGAATTTGGTTCGAATAAGTAGGGCACAAGTGGAAATCCCCTGGACAGGACATTTTTTAACTATACAGGGCTCCACTGAAGAAGAGAGAAAAATGCCTAAAGGCGAATTTCCGACTATCGAACAGATCAGAGACAAATGGAATGAAACATCGCCTGTCATTAGGCTGGGATTAGCCAATTTGCCTGCAGAAGCGTTAAATTCCGTTATTGAAGCCAAACATCCCATTGAACCTTTTGATAATACGCTGGCCGGGTTATGGGCTTTTATTAATGATCATCAGTCTTATCATATCGGTCAGATCGGCATTTTGAGACGGGCACTTGGTAAAGAGGCTATGCAGTATTTCAGGAAAGCGGAGGAGGTGAAAGCATAACGGCGAAAGGTGAAAGGTCAACATAGAAAGACACCTTTGCCCTTCACCTTTTCCCTTTAACCTTAATCCAAAGCCTGAGTTAAATCGTCTATCAAATCATCTATATGCTCAAGGCCCACCGATACACGTAGCAGATTATGCGGCGTTTTTGTATCCGGTCCCTCAACTGATGCGCGGTGTTCTATCAAACTTTCCACACCACCTAAACTGGTAGCCTGGGTAAATATTTTTAGTTTATTGACCACTTTGCGGGCTTCATCAGAACCGCCTTTTACACAAAACGACAGCATCCCCCCAAAATTGAGCATCTGTTCTCTTGCTGTGGCATGTTGTGGGTGCGATAATAAACCGGGATACATTACCCTTTCAATTTTAGGATGGCTTTCGAGGTATTCGGCTAACAACTGCGCATTATGCACATGGCCTTTAACACGATAGGGAAGTGTTTTGATGCTTCTGGATAGATAATAGCAATCCATAGGCGAGGGGATAGCGCCGCCCATTTCCTGCACCAGGCGGATTTTCGACCACCATTCGCTTTTCTCGGCCGTAATCAAAGCGCCGCCCATCAGGTCGCTGTGACCGCCGAAATATTTGGTAGAGGAATGCATTACGACATCAGCTCCTAAGGCCAAAGGCTGCTGTCCGATAGGAGTAGCAAAAGTATTATCACACACTACCTTTATATTATGCTTCTGCGCAGTTGCTACAATCGCCTTTATATCAGTGATTTTTAATAACGGATTCGAAGGTGTTTCCACCCATATTAAGCCTGTATTCGGCTTAATATGTGCTGTTAAAACAGCCGGATCATTAATATCAACAAAATCGAGTTCCAGAATATCTGCAAAAAGGGTTTTGATCTGATTGCGCAAACCGTGGTACATATCGTCAGGTCCTATAATATGTGTGCCTGGTTTTAAGGTTTGAAAAATCGACATACCTGCTGCATTGCCTGATGAGAAGGCAGCTGCGTCAGCACCTCCTTCCAATTTAGCCAATACATTTTCGAGTGAAGTACGATTTGGGTTACTCGATCTGCTATAGATATAGCCCGCCGGGAATGAACCGTCAGCCTCTCTTACAAATGTAGTCGACATAGTAATGGGCTGTATTACCGCTTTGGATGATTCATCATTATGATTACCGGCGTGGATGGCTATAGTCTCGATCTTCATAAAGCAAACTTAAAGTTTTGTGACCAGTATATTAATGTTTACACACGCTTTACATTAACATTTCCTATTTTTGCAGCAAAGTTTTTTTAATGGAAACCGGAAATAATTTACGCTTATTATTGCAGGATCCCAATCTTTCTGCTGATTTAAAGCACATTGCGCAAAAGGTATTGGATGGCGAGCGCATCACGTTTGATGAAGGCGTTTTGTTGTACGAGAAAGGAGAGTTGGGATATTTAGGCGTTTTGGCCAATTACATCCGCGAGAAAAAACACGGCGATAATACCTATTTCAACCGTAATTTCCATATCGAGCCTACAAACCTTTGTGTTTACGATTGCAAGTTCTGCTCTTATTCGCGTCTGATTAAGCAACGCTCCGAAGGCTGGGAATATACCATGGATGATATGCTGAACATCGTAAAAAAATACGATGATGAGCCGGTGACCGAGGTACACATAGTAGGAGGGGTTTTACCACAATACGATCTGCCATTTTACACTGAGCTATTCAGCAAAATAAAAGCTCACCGCCCAAATTTGCATGTAAAAGCGCTGACGCCGGTTGAATACCATTACATTTTCAAAAAAGCCAAAATTGACTATGCGACGGGTATGAAGATGATGAAGGACGCCGGTCTGGAGTCAATTCCGGGTGGTGGTGCGGAAATATTTCATGAGGAGATCCGCGAGCAGATATGTAAAGATAAATGTACCGCTGATCAGTGGTTAGAGATACACGAAGAATGGCATAAACTGGGTATGCGCTCAAACGCGACAATGCTATATGGCCACATAGAAAAGTTCTGGCACCGGGTTGATCACATGGAACGTCTCCGCCAGTTGCAAGATAAAACAGGCGGCTTCCAAACTTTTATCCCGTTGAAATTCCGCAACCAGGACAACCAGATGTCGTATGTAATGGAGTCAACTGTTGTTGAAGATCTTCGCAATTACGCTATAGCGCGTATTTACCTGGACAACTTCGATCATATTAAAGCTTATTGGGCCATGATCAGTCGAAATACGGCGCAATTATCACTCAATTTTGGTGTGGATGATATAGATGGTACGTTGGACGACACGACCAAAATATATTCAATGGCCGGTGCTGAAGAACAGCACCCGGGTATGAGCACCAAACAGCTGGTTGACCTGATTAAACAAATCGGCCGGAAACCAATTGAGCGGGACACATTATATAATGTAGTGACCGACTATACCGATTTTGAATTCCCCGAAGAAGTAAAACCACAATTTTATAAGCTGCCGGTGATTAATTAGTTCACTCGTATGTCAAAATGGTATATTGAAAAAAATAAAAAATAAAGCATTTATTGGTCTGATAGTTCATCAGTATAAAAAACCAATGAACTAATGACGAATGAACCAATGAGCCACACAAAAAAAACTTTATATATCGTTCGTCACGGACAAACGGACCTGAACAAACAAGGTATTGTACAAGGGCGCGGACGCAATACCGACCTTAATGCGGAAGGTCGCCACCAGGCACAACTGTTTCATGAAGCTTATAAACGCGTTCGTTTTGATAAGATATACATTTCTGAATTAAAACGCACCCAGCAAAGTATCCAGTCATTTATCGATGATGGCATTCCGTTTGAGAAGCTCTCCGGATTAGATGAGTTGGCATGGGGTGTCTTAGAAGGTCAGCCAAGTACGCCTGAAAACAAAGCCGCTTTTATGAAGCTGATGCGCGACTGGCTCGATGGCAAACTTGATAGCAAATTTGAAGGCGGCGAAAGTCCGAATGAAGTAAAGGCAAGGCAACTTGAAGCTTTAGAAGTGATCATGAGTCATCCTGAGGAAAAAACCGTGCTTATATGCATGCACGGACGTGCAATGAGGCTTCTGCTCTGCATTTTGCTGAACATGCCGCTTACCGAGATGGAGAATTTTCCACACCAAAATCTCGTATTGTATAAAGTAACCTGGGATGGTACCAAATACGAGATTGTCGATTTTAATAACGCACAACACCTGAAATAATACGTAAATACTCTGTGAAAAAGATTAGAATATCCGCTGTTAGCTATACCAATACCAAACCATTTATATACGGAATACAACACTCTTCAATAATTGATCAGATTGACCTCAGCCTTGACATACCAGCTGATTGTGCGCAGAAACTCATTGATGATAAGGTAGACATAGGCCTGATACCCGTTGCCGCCGCATTAAATCTTCCTGAATGGCATATTGTGTCTGATTATTGTATTGGAGCAAATGGAGCGGTTAATTCGGTATTCATTTTCAGCAACTGCGATATTCACCAAGTAAAAACCATCCAGCTCGATCCGCAGTCACGTAGTTCAAATAACCTGGCCCGTGTACTAATGAAAAACCTCTGGAAGGTAGAACCGCAACAAGTCATAAATGCACCGGATTACGCCCAACCTTCTGATCCTCATACAGCTTTCGTACAAATAGGCGACCGTACCTTTGGCAAAAAACAGCAATTTAAATATGTATATGATCTGGCAGAAGAATGGCAAAAAATGACCGGTTTGCCTTTTGTGTTTGCTGCCTGGATATCTAATAAACCTATCACGCAGGAATTTACCGATCAGTTTAATATCTCCCTCAAATTTGGCCTCGATCACCGCCCTGAACTATTAAAAGAGCTTCCAAAGCGTGATGACTTTGACCTGGAAGATTATTTGATGCATAAATTGGATTTTAATCTTACCGGGGATAAGAAAAAGGCGTTGTATCTTTTTCTTGACTATATCGGAGCTCTATAAGGTTTCGGTTTGTCTTGTATAGAAATAGGTTTACCCAGGTGTTCCATAAAAACAGGTGGAACACATGGAACAGCTTGGAACACCATAATAGTTAATTAATTTCCAAAGAAATACCCCGTTTCCTATACTTTTCTCGCCAAAATTTATTATATTGTATATTGTATTGATCAGACGGCGAGCGAGATATGGGCATATTCCTTTCCCCGCATTTGTTCTGATCGCAGTATACCTTTTATAACCCTGAGCCACCTAAAAATTAAGGTCATGAAAACTTTTAAAATAAAAATCATTGCTCTCCTAATGATGATGGGAGTGATGTGTGCTGTAACGTTTGCTCAAACTATTAGTGTACCACAAAAAGTACAAACAGCTTTTTCAATAAAATACCCGCAAGTGCAGTTAAAGAACTGGAACATGGAAAACGGTCAGTACGTAGCTTCATTTGTTTGGGACAACCGGGATTGTGAAGCCACTTACGCAAACGACGGAAGCTGGATAAGTACACTGATTATTTACAGAAATCTGTTCAGGCATTTGACCCCGGTAATGAGAGACGAGCTGAGAAACAGTGCCTACTCCAGCAGTCACTTTGACCAGGCCAGGAATTTGCAAAACCCCACTTTGAATATATTCTTGTTGGCTGTAGGCAACGATAATGGAAATATGTATGAGGACATCGGATCTGTCGATATGGTAACATTAGATTTCAATCATTCCGGCAAAATGGTTAAATCAGTTGATAATAAGTGATGATTACATTTTTAGATAGATCGCCCTTAATGGGGCTAATTTATTGTCAATATCATATTTTGAGCAATATCACGTCGACTACTTCTTGATTTTTCCCATAATAGATAAGTGCTTTCATAAATTATTTGTTGCCCAAATCTGCCCAATGTCATCAAATTGCAAGGAAATTGTTAAGAAATTAACTTATTGTATAATATACACTAAGAGTTCTGAAAAATCTTTGCAATAATGTAAAAAAGACACTTAATTTTTAGTTGAATTTTGCAAAAAACAAAAAAACGCCATATACTTTATAAAATAATTACAAAAGTTGCCATAAATTTTAAAATTTAGCAACTATAGCTTACTTTTGTTATGGATTTAAAATTTAAGACAATGAAAAAATTATTTATAACTGCTGCAATCGCTACCTTGTTTAGCGCCAGCGTTTTTGCCGATGGCACCAAAAAAGCAAAATCTGAAGTAAATGTTTCTTACTCAGTTTTAAACCATTTTAACGCTGATTTTGCTGATGCGTCTAATGTAGTTTGGACCGTTAATGGAAACTTTCAGAAAGCTGATTTCGTTAGCGATAACATTAAGAAAACTGCTTTCTACAACCTTAGCGGCGAATTTGTTGCTTTAACCCAGGATGTTGATGCTAGAGCTATTCCTGCTAAGGCAATGAAAGAAATCAACGAAAACTATAAAGGTTACAGTGTTAATGAAGTGATCATTATCCAAAACAACACTGAATTGAACCCTGACGCTGACGAAACAGCTTACTTTGTTGATCTGAAAAGTGATGCTAAAGAAGTATTGGTAAAGATTACCCCGGAAGCACACATCGCATTTTACAAAGAAGTTAAGTAATTGTAAGTGCTGCTTTAGAATAGCCATCCGCCTGCTTGCGGATGGCTTTTTTTATGCTTTTATTCAGAAAAATTAAAACAACTTCTGCCCCTCGGGCATTTATTAAGAGTAAATTACTCTTGATATGCCTAAAACCATAATTGTTTCAAACAGACTGCCGGTAAAAATTCAGGAAATTGATGGCGAATATACTTTATCGCCAAGTGAGGGTGGACTGGCAACTGGCTTAGGGTCTATTTATAGACAAAATGATAATATCTGGATAGGATGGCCTGGCCTTGAAATATTGGACGAAAATCTTCAAAAAAAAATCACCAGGGAGTTAAAGGAGCAAAGCCTCTTACCTGTTTTTTTATCGCAAGAAGAGATTAGTGAATATTACGAAGGCTTTTCTAACGAGGTTTTATGGCCGGTTTTTCACTATTACGCGTCCACCTACGCCAATTATAAAGAGTCGAACTGGGACTTTTATCAGCTGGTAAACGAGAAGTTTAAACAAGCAGTATTGAATATTGCAAAACCCGGGGATACCATTTGGGTGCACGATTATCAATTAATGCTTTTGCCTAGCTTGATAAGAAAGGAACATCCAGATCTTTCGATAGGCTTTTTTATGCATATTCCCTTTCCATCCTATGAAATGTTCAGATTGATACCATGGCGTGCCGAGCTGATGCATGGTGTGTTAGGTGCCGACCTGATAGGTTTTCACACTTTTGATGATGTACGGCATTTTATCAATGCTTCTACAAGGATACTGCCGGTAACGTCCTCGGCCAATATCATAACCGATAGCGAGCGGTCCATTGTTGTTGAATCGTTCCCGATGGGAATCGATGACAAAAAATATGCGGAATTGCCCCATAACCCGGAAGTAAAAAAAGATATCAAACTAATTCACGACACCTTTAAGAACACCAAACTCATAGTCACAATCGATCGGCTCGATTACAGCAAAGGCATTTTACAGCGGCTCCAGGTGTTTGAATATTTATTAGAACATTATCCGCAATACAGGGAGCAGATAGCACTTTATATGATTGTGGTGCCATCTCGGGATACCGTTCCACAATATGCGCAATTGCGCGACCAGATAGATAAGAAAGTAGGTACTATTAATTCTGTATACCGTACAATGGACTGGGTGCCTATTCATTATTATTATCGCTCAGTGCCGATAGAAATGTTATCAGCATTGTATTCCACCGCCGATGTCTGCCTCGTAACGCCCATGCGCGATGGTATGAACCTGGTGAGCAAAGAATATGTGGCCAGTCGCGTAAATAACGATGGTGTACTTGTTTTAAGTGAAATGGCCGGAGCTTCAAAAGAACTGATCGATGCTCTGATTGTTAATCCGAATAACACAGTTGAAGTAGTAGATACCCTTATTCAGGCCATAAATATGCCTATTGAAGAACAAAGAAGGCGTATGGTACAGATGCGGCAGATGGTCTCCAAATTTAATGTATCACATTGGGTTAAGATATTTATGGATAAGCTGAACGAAGTAAAACAACTACAGCGTTCAATGCTTACACGCTATGTCGGTTCAGCTACTGAGCAATCCATCATCAGCCGTTATGCTAAAACACAAAAACGGATCATTTTTTTGGACTATGACGGCACACTGGTCGATTTTAAACCGGTTATCGACCAGGCGGTTCCCGACGAAGATTTATATTCAATAATAAACCAACTAACGGAGGACCCGGCTAATCACGTGGTACTCATCAGCGGTCGCAAGCACGACATTTTGGGCGAGTGGTTCGCTGATTATAACATAGACCTGATAGCCGAACACGGCGCTTGGTTTAAAAAGCAACATTCCACCTGGCATAAATTGCCCGGACTTTCCGCGCAGTGGAAACATGATATTTTACCGGTAATAGAAACATATGTTGACCGCACACCGGGTACGTTTATCGAAGAAAAATCATACTCATTAGTTTGGCACTATCGCAAGGCTCAAAAGGGGTTGGGCGAATTAAGGGCAGGGGAGTTGATGAACACCCTGAAATATATTGCAAATGATAAAGGCTTGCAATTATTGCCGGGCGATAAAGTTGTGGAAGTGAAGAACATGGAGATTAACAAAGGCAGGGCAGCTTTAACTATGGTTGACGGCGACAAATACGATTTTATAATGGCTTTAGGCGACGATTATACTGATGAGGATATATTTAAAGCATTACCCGAAAGTGCCATCACGATAAAAATAGGAAGCAACCTGTCTGCTGCAAAGTTTTACCTGCGTACCCCATCGGAAGCGCGCAAGTTATTAAAATCACTTGCCCAAAGCAGCTTTACCAGGATCAACTTAAAATCGCAGTTGTCTCCAACAGCCACAGAATAGTTACTGTTGAGTATAACGAATTACTGATTAACCGAAATTACTGATCACTAATTAACTGATTACCAATCACAAAAAAATAGGTCTGTCCAGTTTCATTGCAATACGGTAGGCTGCGTTCATTAATCCTACATGGCTGTAAGCTTGCGGAAAATTGCCCCATTGGCTACCGTCCGTTTCATCCACGTCCTCGCTGAAAAGCAATAAATGATTGGAAAATTGCAACAGGTTTTCGAATTCTTTTAAAGCATCATCTATGCGCCCTACGGTTGCCAAAGCTTCAACATACCAGAACGCACAGATAAGAAAAGTTGCTTTTGGTTTTCCAAAATCATCCCTATATAAATACCTGTAAAATAACCCATTAGAAGTCTTTAGTTCTTTTTCTAATGCAGCTAAATGGTCTTTTGCTCTTTTTGATGCCGGGTCAAGATAATTCATCATTATAAGTTGCAGGGTACTGGCGTCAAGATTGGGGCTGCCTGCCGAATTGGTGTACACTTTCCGTTTAGCATCATAGCAGCTTTCGATATGTTTAGCGGCCCGCCTTTTTAATAAGATGCTTTTTTTTATTAATGCCTTGTGCTCTATGGTGCGTGCCATTTTCTCGGCAGCGCAGGCACCGGCCCATTGAAAAAGATTACTATAACAGTGAATATTCGCCATATTCCGGAATTCCCATATACCGGCATCTTTTTCATCAATTGTCTTTTCTATTTTGGTAAGCAGATAGTCGATCCAACGCGCTGAATCTTTCCTTTCGGAGAATATAAAACGATGGTCGGTGTATAAAGGAAGTACGGAGATAAGCACCTGCCCGTAAATGTCGTTCTGAATGTGTTCGTAAGCCTGGTTACCTACACGAACAGGCTGATTTCCCATATAGCCGTCCAGCTCATCTAATATATTTTCAGTTAAACGTTTTTGGCCGGTAATGCCATACAAAGGTTGGTATCTAAAGTCCTCAGAAAAAGAAATGTCTGTAACATAATTAAAGTATTTCTCCATTTCTTCAAAGTGACCTATGTGGTTCAAAGATGTGATGACATAGTAAGTATCCCGCAGCCAGCAGTAGCGGTAATCCCAATTGCGCCCGCACCCAGGCGATTCGGGCAAACTGGTTGTACTGGCAGCTATAATGGCCCCTGTATCTTCAAATTGGTGAATCTTAAGGGCCAGGGCCGAACGGATAACATATGGCTGATAAAAGGTAGCAATAGAGGAATGCTTGATCCAGGTTTGCCAGTAACGGGTAGTTTCATGTAAAAAACGGTCGGCCGTCGTAATTAACGGGGCCTCCAGCGGCTCGCCATAGGTCATCACCAGGTATTTGGGCTCGTTTAGTACAAAAGCATGATCCTCAAAAATATAACTGATGGGGATATTGGTTGTCAACCGGATATTTTCATCGCCTCCAAGATATTGGATATGATTACTTCCCCGGTTTACCTGCAACTTGATATTGCCATACTCGGAAACCGGCTCGCATTTCACTTTTATCCTTGGTGAGCCGTCTATTGTTTCGATTTTTCTGATCAGCATCAATGGCTTGTAATAGCGTTGGCTTTGATAGAAACGGGGCGCAAAATCGGTTATACGATATCTGCCACCACTTTTTACCAGTATTTCAGTAATCAATATATTGGTGTTTTCCTGGTAGTACTGGTGCGAGGTATAGTCGCCTTCAGGTAAAATGGAAAATTCGCCACCTTTTTTCTTGTCGAGCAATCCCCCGAAAATAAAGGTACTGTCGAAACGGGGCCAGCAAAGCCAATCGATATTGGTGTTTTTGTTTACATGTGCCAGGAATGCGCAATTGCCTATAATTCCTGTTTGATAGGTGTGTCGTGCCATCGGATAAGTATCAGCTTAAGGTTCTTAATTAACTTCAACAATAATTCTTGTATAATGTTGGTGTAATTTTTATTCCATAATGTATATGTATTTGGTAGATATTTTGCAACTTGCCCTTGACAATGCCAGAAATGGCCGTGAGTTATTAATTAAATTTTATTCTTATGAGCTTAAGATTAGGCGATGTGGCCCCAAACTTTAAGGCCCAAACATCAAAAGGCGAAATAGATTTTTATGAATACCTTGGCGACAGCTGGGGAGTATTATTTTCGCACCCCGCAGACTATACACCGGTATGTACTACCGAATTGGGTAAAACCGCTTCGTTAAAAGACGAATTCGACAAGCGTAATGTAAAAGTGATCGCATTGAGCGTTGATTCTGTTGAATCGCACAAAGGCTGGATCAACGATATCAACGAAACTCAAAATGTCGAAGTAAATTTCCCGCTAATAGGGGATGAGAGCCGCGAAATTGCCCTGGCTTATGATATGATCCACCCGAATGCATCGCTGACCGCCACCGTACGTTCGCTGTTTATCATCGCTCCAGACAAGACTATTAAACTAATCATTACTTATCCTGCGTCAACAGGTAGGAATTTCCAGGAAATACTGCGGGTAATCGACTCTTTGCAACTGACTGCCTATCACAGTGTTGCTACGCCGGCCGACTGGAAAGACGGTGAAGACGTGGTTGTTGTACCTGCAATTAAAACAGAAGACATTCCGGCAAAATTCCCTAAAGGCCATAGGGTAATAAAGCCGTATTTGCGCACTACGCCTCAGCCAAATAAATAATTTTTATTTTTTAAATAATTTTATATATTTGAAAAACAGGTTAATATTATAATGCTTTCTGAGAGTTAAAGCCAATTTTGTTTCAGTTTGCTTTTAGTTTTTAATCTTACAACACAATTTTTTTTAACAGTATAATAATTATGAAAACTGGAAAAGTAAAATGGTTTAACACACAGAAAGGCTACGGTTTCATTATTACCGATGATGGCAAAGATCTTTTTGTACATTTTAAAGATGTACAAGGGGGAGTAAACGCCATCAAGGATAACGACAGCGTAGAGTATGATGTGGAAGAAGGCAGAAAAGGATTACAGGCGGTAAAAGTGAAAAAGATATAGATTAAACTTATTCTGAATTTGAAACCTCTGCAGCAGATTGCAGGGGTTTTTTTATGCAAAAATGAATAAATAACTAAATTAGCCCGGCCAATTATTGCAATTTATGACAGAAACTACTTCACTTAAACTTACCCGCAATGCTGTTTTACTGGTACTTGTGGCCTCGTTAGGATATTTTGTTGACATCTACGACCTCGTGATCTTTTCGATCGTACGTGTTAAAAGTCTGCATGATATTGGCGTAGCAGACGGCGACGCCAATCGTCTGATGGGCGTACATATCATCAATATGCAGATGTTGGGGCTATTATTGGGGGGTATATTCTGGGGTATACTAGGCGATAAATTAGGCCGTATTAAAGTTTTATTCGGATCAATATTATTATACTCTATTGCAAATTTTGCCAATGGGCTGGTGCATGATGTTAATACGTATGCCATTATCCGGTTAATTGCAGGTATAGGCCTGGCGGGAGAATTGGGTGCGGGTATTACATTGGTTAGTGAAACATTGAGTAAAGAAAACAGGGGATACGGTACCATGCTTGTAGCAGTTATCGGTCTTTTGGGCGCGGTGGCTGCAGCAATGGTAAGCAAATATGATTGGCGTACCGCTTATTATGTAGGGGGAGTATTGGGTATTGTTTTGCTTTTATTGCGATTAGGGACTTTCGAATCTGGAATGTATAAGACAGTCGCTAAAGCTTCAGAAGTATCAAAAGGGAATATATTGATGCTGTTTTCCAACTGGAAGCGTTTTTACAAATACCTGTGCTGCATATTTATCGGAGCTCCTTTATGGTATGTGGTGGGTATTTTGATCACACAATCGCCAGAAATAGGGAAAGCATTAGGCGCAAAAGAAACATTAAGTGCAGGTAACGGCATACTTTATAGTTACGTGGGCATCTCAGTAGGAGGGATTTTTGCTGCAATATTGGCTCAGCTTACCAAATCGAGGAAGTTGACCATGCTTATTTACCTGTTATTGTCTGCTGCAAGTGTTGTTGCTTATTTGAGCACGAAAGGTATTACCAACCATCAATTCATCTGGCTCTGTTTCTTTATGGGCTTTGCCGTAGGGTATTGGGCCACATTTGTAACTATCGCTGCTGAGCAATTTGGCACCAACATACGGTCGACAGTTACCACAACCGTTCCTAATTTCATCCGCGGATCGTTGATCCCTATTAACTCTCTTTTCAACGTATTTGTATTGCATTACGGGATGGTTAACAGTGCTTATATCATGATGGCTATCCTTACCGTTTTGGCGCTTTTCTGTCTAAGCCAGTTGAAAGAAAGCTTTCATAAGGACTTGGATTATGTGGAGGTTAGCTAGGTTGACTAAGTTGGATTAGGTTGATTCAGTTGGAATAGCTGAAAAAGGTGAGATTACTTATTCAACAAATTAACCACTTAACTTAATCAACCACTTAACTCAACTAATTCAACTAAATTTGCCCCAATGATCAGTAAGGAACAGATAGCTGAAGATTACCGGCTAATACAGGATGAAATATGCGCTGCCCTTGAGCAATGTGATGGCGAAGCACGCTTCGAAGAAGAATTATGGGATAGGGAAGGTGGTGGTGGCGGTCGCACGCGGGTTATTCAAAACGGAAATATTTTCGAAAAGGGTGGGGTGAATTTTTCGGCTGTTCATGGTCGTTTGCCTCAAACGATGAAGAAAGCCCTGAATGTAGATCAGGAGGATTTTTTTGCCACGGGGGTTTCCATTGTTGTCCATCCAAATCATCCAATGGTGCCCATCATCCACATGAATATCCGGTATTTTGAAATGCCCGGTTCGGAGGTGAGATGGTTTGGTGGTGGTATCGATCTTACACCTCATTATGTTTTTGAAGAAGATGCAAAATACTTTCATGGCAAACTAAAGTCTGTTTGCGATAGCTATTATCATGATTTTTATCACCGTTTCAAGTTATGGGCAGATGATTATTTCTTCATCAGGCATCGTAATGAGACACGTGGCATAGGCGGTATATTCTACGATCGTTTAACAGCAACTGACGAACTAAGTTGGGAGCAGGTGTTTGAGTTTTCAAAGGCTGTGGGCAGATCTTTTGCTCCCGTTTATACCGAACTGGTTAACCGGAACCGGGATAAAGATTTTAATGAGCAACATCAGTTATGGCAGTACCAGCGCCGTAGCCGCTATGCCGAGTTTAACCTGGTGTATGATGCCGGGACAAAATTCGGTCTTGAAACCAACGGACGCATTGAATCTATTCTGATGAGCTTACCGCCGACAGCTAAATGGATATATAATTTTCAGCCCGAACCCAATAGTGACGAAGAAAAAACGTTAGGGTTGTTAAAAAAAGGGATTAACTGGGCATGATCAGGAAACCGGGTATTGTTGTATTGCTGTTGGTTTTAATAATTACCACATCCTCGTTTATTACGAAGCAATCGTTAAAAGGGGCATGGGAATACGCCGGAGGTATTTATAATGGGAAAAAGGAGAGAGCGCCTACCGATTACAAGCTACAGCGCCGATATGATAAGGTGCATTTTGAATCATTTTCAATAGATAGCGGCGCTGCGCCTGAAAAATATGAAGCCGGCGATTACGAATTGAGAGGCGATACCTGCATTGAAACCCAAACCTACAGTGGACCTCCGTCAAAAGTGCTGAATATAGCTATTCCATACTTGTATTCCATTCGTAATGACACACTTACCCTCAAAGCGACTTTACCGGGCGGTATGGTGATTGAAGAGTATTGGAGACGGATGAAATAACCTTGCCCCACTTCACGTTATTTATATTCATTTAGTTACTTATTTTACTCACACAACAGGCGGAATGTGTATAAAAAAGCTGCCCTAAAATGAAGTATTTTCTTAACTTCGCAGGTCGTTAAAAAAGCAATTTTTAACTGGCGATTATAAAGAGAAGATTCTACAAAAAAAGAAAAATGGCTGACGAAACAGGAAACGGCAATCTACCACCAGAAGACAGAATAATTCCAATAAATATTGATGAAGAAATGCGATCGGCTTACATTGATTATTCAATGTCGGTTATCGTATCAAGGGCATTACCCGATGTCCGCGACGGCTTAAAACCCGTCCACAGGCGTGTGCTTTTCGGCATGCTTGATCTGGGCCTCAACAATAACAAGCCTTATAAAAAATCTGCGCGTATCGTCGGTGAGGTAATGGGTAAGTACCACCCGCATGGCGACTCGTCTGTATATGATACCATGGTGCGTATGGCCCAGGAATGGAGCTTAAGGTACCCACTGGTTGAAGGCCAGGGAAACTACGGTTCTATTGACGGTGACAACCCTGCGGCAATGCGTTATACAGAGGCTAGGCTGCAAAAGATTGCTGAAGAGATGCTGGCTGATATTAACAAGGACACTATCGACTTTCAGTTGAACTTTGACGACTCACTTGAGGAACCAACAGTATTGCCATCAAAATTCCCTAACCTTCTGGTTAACGGTGCTTCGGGCATCGCGGTAGGTATGGCTACAAATATGGCTCCGCATAACCTATCAGAAGTAATTGATGCTACTATGGCATTAATGGATAACCGCCAGATAGAAGTGTCGGAACTGATGAAATATATCAAAGGTCCCGATTTCCCTACAGGTGGTATTATCTATGGTTATGAAGGTGCAAAAGATGCTTTTGAAACCGGTCGTGGCCGTATCGTATTGCGCGCCCGTGCCGAAATCGAGACTTACAACGGCGACCGCGAACGCATTATTGTCTCCGAAATACCTTACCAGGTAAATAAATCGATCATGATCGAGCGTACAGCCGATCTGGTTAATGAGAAAAAGCTGGAAGGTATTACTGCTATCCGCGACGAATCGAACCGCGAAGGTATCCGCATAGTTTATGA
>Ga0070671_100001794_pt1 | contig 16314 bp, 20 predicted proteins | sample KBSS73metaG_FD_65341 | JGI IMG/M metagenome (GOLD analysis project Ga0070671, IMG submission 65341) | Switchgrass rhizosphere microbial communities from Kellogg Biological Station, Michigan, USA - KBS S7-3 metaG | ecosystem: Host-associated > Plants > Roots > Rhizosphere > Soil ...
TTCTTGTGGCTTGCGCCACGAAAAGAATAGATAGATTGAAACTCATCACCGACAACTGCGACGTTGTCGTGTTGAGCTGTCATCAATTTGACAATTTGTGCCTGGAGCTTATTAGTGTCCTGATACTCATCCACCATGATATAGCGATACTGATCGGATAACTGACTGCGCATCTCCGGGCTGTTCTCAAGTGCTTCCTTCAATCGGACCAGGAGGTCATCGTAGGTAAGCATCTGTTTCGCACGTTTGAAATCTTCAAACGCTTTGTAGAGTGCTTCAATGTCTCGACGTTCATCCAGGAACTGTGGGTATTCCTGATTCAGAACCGTCTTCAGTGGCAACACTTTATTCACCATCGTGCTGAAGATTGACGCAATGGTGCGCTTGCGAGGAAAGTGCCGGCCTTTTGTTAGATTTATCTGCCGCTTCATTAAGTCGATCAGATCCTCGGTATCACTTTGATCAAGCACGGTAAAATTGCGTTGAACCCCAGCTTGTTCAGCGAACTTTCGCAGCACTGAATGGCCTAGTGAATGAAACGTGCCGCCCGATACTCGTTGACATCTCGCATCAGCAAGAGCCGCGGCACGCGTGAGCATGCTCGTGGCGGCGCGACGAGTAAACGTTAATAACAAAACGGACTCAGGCTTAGCACCAATCTCGACCAATCTCGCTACTCGGTAGACAAGTGTTCGGGTTTTACCGGTTCCAGCGCCCGCTACGATCAGCAATGGTCCTTCGGTCGTTGTCACCGCTTTAAGCTGCGCTTCATTAAGTTCTGATTCGTAGTCAACAACTTTAGCTCGGCCACCAACTGCGACTCGTTTTAAAACCAACTTAGTTCTTGATGCGCCAATCGGGACTGCTTTGCCAAGATCGATATCCCTTTTCAGCGCGCGCAGTTCGACTACCAATTCCGTAACCGTCTGATAACGATCTTTAGGCGTCTTAGCGAGAGCTTTGATGAGGATGCGTTGAAAATCTGCAGGGACTTCGGGAGAGCTTGCATCAGGGAGCCGCGGATCGCGATGGAGAATTGCGTGCATCGTGTCGACGCGATTGTCGTGAACGAATGGAGCGACTCCAGTCACCATCTCACAGAGAACCACACCGAAGGAAAAAACATCGCAACGTCGATCGACTCGTTGACCGAGCAACTGTTCTGGTGCCATGTAGTTGACAGTTCCCAGCAGAGTTCCGGATTCAGTATCGACCCGCAGCAATGTCTTTTGCGTACTGTCTGCGGCGAGTGCACGATCGCGTTGCGAGACTAACTTTGCCAAACCGAAATCGAGAATTTTGGCGTAGCCGTCGCGACTAATCATCAAATTCTCGGGTTTCAGATCTCGATGAATGATGCCCGCTTCGTGGGCCTTGCCGAGTCCTTCGGCTATTTGAATCGCAATCTCCAGGACCTGTTTGATCTTTAATTCGCGCGCTTTGATTTTTTGTCGAAGTGTCTCGCCTTCGATGTATTCCATTGCGATGTATGGCTTGCCTTCGTCCTCACCGACCTCGTACACCGTCAGTATGTGTGGATGATTCAGCGCGGACGCAGCACGTGCTTCCTGGAAAAATCGTCGACGTCGATCCTGCTGAGCAACGTATTCGGGAGGCAGAACTTTCAAGGCAACGATGCGATGCAGTTTTTTGTCGTACGCTTTATAGACGGCACCCATACCACCGGCACCAATGGGCTCCATAATTCGATAGTGAGCGATCGTTTCTTCGCGAATTTCCTTCATCTTTGTGAGAACACACTTAATTTACTGAGTAGGTACGAATAAGTTTACACAAAAGATTTTCGCCTTGTGATCTTTGCGAGCGGGTGTCTATCGAGAAGCTGAACTTCTTTGGCCTTGCCTAAGTTTTTCAATCGCGTTGGAATCTTATCTTTTCATTGCGAGCGTCAGTCCATCGCCAACCGTCAACATGCTGAGTGAGACCCGTTCATCCTGATGAAGCTTCTCATTCAGTTTGCGAATAGCGACGGTGTCGACATCATTTTCTTCGGGTTTGGCAACCCGGCCCGACCAAATCGTGTTGTCGATCGCAATGAGGCCGCCGCGTCTAAGAAGTTGCAACGCGCGTTCGTAATAATTGTCGTAATTGGATTTGTCTGCGTCGATGAAAGCGAAGTCGAAGGTTCCGGCCTGACCATTCGCGAGCAACTCATCAAGCGTCTCCAGCGCTGGCCGCAAGACAAGGTCAATTTTGTCGTCGATGCCGGCTTCTTTCCAATAACGACGTGCTACGCACGTGTATTCCTCACTGACATCACATGCGACAATCCGACCGCCACTTGGCAAAGCCATCGCGACCCAAAGCGAACTATAGCCAGTAAACACGCCCACCTCGAGCGTCTTCTTCGCTCCAATCAGTTGCACAAGTAACTGGAGGAACTGTCCCTGATCTGGACCGATTTGCATCTGCGCCATCGGTAGTTTTTGAGTTTCGTCGCGAAGGCGCCGCGCAACATCTGATTCGCGCACTGAAGTGCTTACGAGATATTTGTAAGTGGGCTCATCGAAAGAGAAGTGTCTCGACATTAAGAATTGCCTCCTGAGAATTATTAGATTGATCCAGAGATTGCTTAGGATTACACAAATCCTCGACTGAGACCATTACGGATTTCACATCCGGTGTTAACAAACATCCATGTTCTGGAGCGGAGAAAACCTGTAATCTGTGCTCTTTCATATGACCGGTTCATCCATGCGCTATCTCCGTTTGCAGCATCAACACTTGACGGGGTCGAAGTTAGACGATCCGGCTGAGGTAGTACGTTCTTTAGTAGCAGTGCAAGCACAAGACTACTACGGCGCTAAGTGGGCACTTGCTCAACGTACCACCGGATCTAAAGACGCTGAAGTCGAGAAAGCCATCAACGATGGCCGCATCTTGCGTTTACATGTGATGCGTCCGACCTGGCATTTTGTCGGACCAGAGGATATTCGCTGGCTGGTTAAATTAACGGCGCCAAGGGTGAACGCGGCCAGCCGTTCCTATTATCGAAAAGCGGAACTGGATGACGCTCTATTCAAGCGAACGAACAAAATTCTCACAAAGGTCTTGCTTGGCGGCAAACATTTAACTCGCGCTGAACTACGCGTCGCGGTGAAACGTGCAGGCATTGAGCCAGGTGACTCAATGCGATTAGGGCACATCATGCATCGTGCTGAACTCGATGGTGTTGTCTGTAGCGGAGCGCGACGTGGAAATCAATTTACTTATGCACTACTTGATGAGCGAGTGCCAAAGTCCCGAGTGTTGGACATGGATGAAGCCTTGGGTGAACTCGTGACTCGTTACTTCACAACGCGTGGGCCAGCGACAGTGCAGGATTTTGTTTGGTGGTCAGGTTTGACTATAACGCAAGCCAAATCTGGCATTCAGATCGCAGGCCCGGCGCTCAAGAGCGAAGTCATTGAAAATGCAACATACATGTCGTCCTCAAACACTCGAAGAGAAACGGGTCTGATCCGGCAGGCACATTTGCTTCCGGCTTACGATGAATATTTCATTGCTTACAAGGATCGCAGTGTTGGGATACATCCTAATTTCGATAAAAAGGGAATTGCGGAAAAGATTCTCTTCGATTCTCCATTGATGTTGGATGGCCAAGTCGTCGGTGGTTGGAAGCGTCTCTTCGGAAAAAACGTGGTTACCATTACGCTGAGACCATTCGTGAGTGTAAGTAAAAGGGATCGCGCGCTAATCGTTTTGGCTGCTGAGAAGTATGCGGAGTTTCTTGAGCTCGATACGCGGATTCAATGGGCAACAGAGGTCTAATCGGTGTTGCATCAGCATAAGTTGGTGTAGATTACTCGTCATCGGTGAAAGGTAGTCGTATGGATTCTGCGATCGCAACGATTGTTCCTTTATTTCGAGCAAACGATACGTTGTTTCATGGCGCTCTCGATGGCATCCCACAGTCAGACCTTTTAAAGCGGCCCCATGATGGCTCTAATCCACTCGTGTGGGTTGCAGGACACGCGATGACCTCGCGTTGTTCTTTGGCAAAAATTGCCGGAGAGAATATCCAGAATCAATGGTCATCAATGTTTGCTCGCGGCGCTTCGGTTAATGCGGAGCTCAGTTATCCTGACGTAGCGGAGATCGTAGCGCTTTGGGATAGCGTCACAGATAAGCTGATGACGCGGCTTGGGGTGTTAGGCGAAGACGAACTTTCTCAGCCAGCGCCATTTTCAGTTCCAACCGGTGACAAAACGATGCGCGGAGCCATCATCTTCCTCAACTTTCACGAGACGTATCACCTGGGGCAGATGGCGTATTTGCGAAAGTGGCTGGGCTATTCTCAGCTCGTCGGCTGAGAAGATTTTTTCAGAACATCCGCGAAGGCAGTCGCGTACCAATGTTTAGGAGTCGCTCATGACCTGTCCGAGATGCGGTTCTAATCAAAACGATCAAATCAAGTTTTGCACTGTCTGCGGAGCGAACTTGCAGGCTGTCCGCCAGGCTCTTGAGGGGCGCGATCCGGATGATAAGTTTAATTGGAACAACACCTGGCTCGCGGAAATGTTTCTGTCTGCTCACGAGCAGCAGCGGCGCAAAGCTGCAATTGAGCTGGCCAGCGGACTAACGCCAGAAGTCAAACGTTACAATGAAATCAAAGCAGGAGTAATCACTTGTAGCGTCGGCATTGCAGTTTCGATTTTTCTCTTCATCTTCATGCAGGGCCTCATTCAAAACAGTCACGTCACTCAGGATGCGGCTGTTATTCTCAGCCATGTTTGGATTGCTGGAATTATTCCCTTCTTTGTTGGTCTGGCCCTTATTGCCAACGGAGTCGTCGTAAGCAAGAAATTGGTAGAAATTCAGAAACAACAGGAAGGGCGGATCCTCGAAGGAGGTTCTCAGCAGCCGTCTTTAAAGGCGCCAGACACGAATGATTTTACCTCCTCACCATTCAGCGTAACTGAGCAGACCACACAACACCTTCAGACTTCCGATCGTAAGTAACATCCAGCTCAATAGAGAGCCACACCGATGACTCGCATTACCGGTTTGGAGAAGCACCAAGCGCCATGGCACCTGCGTTGGTTCTACAGCGTCATGCGCAAGATGTTTGGAAAAGATCTGACTCCTGTAAAGCAGCAGATGCGTGTCCCGGGAATCGTTTGGGGAAGTATTGCGATGGAAGCTGGATTGGGTCGTAAGCGCAAGGTGTCGCTGCGATATATTCAAATAGGCAAAGTAAGAACCGCATGGCGCATTGGCTGTCCGTTTTGAATTGATATTAATTCTGCCGTTGGCAGAAAAGCTGGAGTGAGTGACGACAAGTTATTGGCTATCGCCTCCGAAGAACTCTCTCCATTGAACGAAACTGAACGTCTTGTGATCGCACTAGCGGATGCAATGGCCGACACTCCGTCGAATATTTCCGACGATCTGTACACTCGCTTACATGCGAAGTTCTCTGAAGAGCAGTTGCTTCAACTCTCAGCTCAGTTAGCTTTTGAAAATTATCGAGCGCGAATGAATCGCGTTTTCGATGTTGGCAGCGATGAGTTGTTCCATCCTGGATCCTGAGTGCTATGGCGCAAAAGACGAACGCAGTTCGACTACTGGATCAGCTGGTTATCAGCTACGAGCTGCGCGAGTACGACGTGGACCTCGACGATCTCACTGCCGAATCTGTGGCGAAGAAGATCGGTATGCCGCCCGAACAGATTTTCAAAACATTGGTTGCGCGTGGTGATCGCAATGGAATCTGCATGGCTGTGATTCCCGGCGATGCAGAAGTTAATTTGAAGGCTCTCGCAACCGCAGCCGGCGATCGAAAAACTCTTTTGGTGCCAATGAAGGAACTGCTTGGTCTAACTGGTTATGTGCGAGGTGGGGTGACGGCCTTTGCGGGGAAAAAAGATTATCCAGTTTATGTCGACGAGACTATTGAGTTGTTCGATGTGGTTTCAGTCTCGGCAGGAACACGCGGTTTACAGATTCTGCTCAAACCCGAAGACTACCTGCGAGCGACGAAAGGGACGATCGCAGCGATAGCAGATGCGAAGAGTTGACTGTTGGTTCCCGCCTTTGCCTCAAAAGTTGGTGAGATCGCACAGGGCAGTAGCCCGACTGTGAACGAGGGCTCTGACGCAAGCCTAAAACCGGCGAGCCCTCCTTTTACAGTCGTGCTACTACCCCGGATGCGACATTCGTTCACTTCTCACGAGTTAGACTTTCCAATTCCTCCGGTGAACGCGGCCAGTCTTTCTTCAATAACTGCGACAACGCTCGATCTGCCAACAGTCTTCCACCAGTCTGACAGTTTGGACAGTAATTCGTTTCGTTCGACGCATAACGAATTCGTTGGATCTTACTGCCACAACGAGGACACGCCTCTTTGTATTTGCCATGGGTGGCCATCTCAGATCGAAATGCTGTCACCTTTTCTGGAAACTTATCGCCGGTTTCACTTCGCAGCCGTTCGGTCCAGGCAGTCAAACAACTTTTCACCGCGGTGAACAGGCGCTTGATTTCTTCAGTTGATAATTTTTGAGTAAGTGCGAATGGTGAGAGTTGCGCCTCGAAGAGTATTTCATCGGAGTACGCGTTCCCAATCCCACTAAAAATTCTTGGATCAGTGAGAGCCCGCTTCAGTGTGTGATTCCTGGCCTGGAGAGCAGTAGTAAATTGCCCGAGGTTCGCTTCGAACACTTCAAGACCGCCCGGATCGAGGTTTTCCAAACCCGCACTGCCTTGGACCAGGTGTAGTGATGCGCGTTTTTGAGTTCCCGCTTCGGTCATCACGAGACTTCCATTCGCGAATTCAAACAATGCGAGTCCACGAGCTTTGCTGGCTTTCATTCGATCTTCGTACCAATGTAAACGCCCGGCGATCATCAGATGAATCACCAGCCAAAGATCTTCGTCGAAGCCAAGACAAATTCGTTTACCAAGTCGACGTAATTCGAGAACTTTCTTACCTTCAATGCTGCTCAAAGGAGGAACGGCAGTTCGAAGTAAAAAAGGTGATCCAATGCGAATGTGCTGAAGTTCGACTCCCTTAATGCGTTTGCGAAGCGCTTCAATGTAAACGACGATGTCTGGAAGTTCAGGCATAAAACTTAAATGTTATCAATGTAGCGAAGCATCTGGTCGTGATCACGACCAAGCATCTTGCTCTTGAGACAAGATCAAGACCAATAAAGAGAGACTTTCAACTGGGGGGCGGCCACGGAGGCCGCTCTTACAATTGATATTAACAAGCGCTGGATCGGACTCGCCATGAGCGGGCGTCTTTGTTAATTTGCGTGGGCAATCGTGTGAGCAAATCGTGCGAATGGAGGCAACTATGGCGAGGATTACCGGAATCGGGGGTGTCTTCTTCAAGAGCAAGAGCGATAACACTGCGCTGGCGGGTTGGTACCAGCAACACCTGAACATGCCACTTGAGAAAAGCTTTGGCGGCGCTATTCTGAGATGGCCCGATGACAAGGCCGAGGACAAGGGTCTCACTGTCTGGCACGTCGCAGGAAAAGAGAGCCAGTGGTTCAGCCCCAGTGACTCTTCTTTCATGATCAACTACCGGGTCGACAATCTTGATGAGATGATCGCTCAGCTTCGCGCGAGCGGAGTCGAAGTCATCAAGGGCCCGGAATCGCATGAGAATGGGAAGTTCGCATGGATCATGGATCCGGATGGGAACAAGGTCGAGTTATGGGAGCCGATGATCTGGGATGATAAGAACAAAGACGCCTGAAGTTCTTGTCCAAAATGTCATCCTCGTGTTTTTGGAGACGACGCAATCAACAACCCATAAGTGAGTAGCGTTGATTAAGGTTGGGTCGCGACGCTGAAGAGCAACATTATGCCTGATTAATGATTGGGGAGTTGTGCGTGGAATACTTTTGGTATTGGAAACCAGCAAGCCGTTTTCCTCCACCCGCTGTTGTGCGTCCAGAGGAGTTTGACGGCAGCGATCGGCTGACTATCGCGTGTACGCAGACGAATCTGCCCGCTCGACAGCAAAGAGAAATTGTCGACGCGTGGTGTGATGCGTTGCCGGCGTTAAAAGGAATCCGATTTTTGTGGTTTTCCTCGAAAGTGCCTCAAGATCTATTCGATGCGGCTTGTCGCGTCCCTGGGCTCGAAGGCCTTTACATCAAGTGGAGTGGTATCAAAGATCTTTCGAGCATCGCGTCTTCACAACCGTTGAAATACTTTCACCTCGGTCAATCAAGTCTGGTGGAGTCTATCGAACCCCTGGCAAAATGTTCCAATCTGCGATGGCTGGGTTTGGAACTGCTTTCGCGCATTAGCGAACTAAATCCACTAGGTAGTCTCATAGGCCTCGAAGGCTTGTCGTTGGAAGGTAGCATGAGCACACCATGGCGTGTTGCATCGCTCTCACCTGTGGGCCGTCTAAGCAATCTGCGCTATTTATCAATCGCGAACCTGCGCGCAGTAGATAAATCGTTGAGTGGTTTGTTCACGTTGGACCAGCTTGTAACCTTCCATCACGCGAACTGGTGGAATATGGACGAACTAGCTGAGATAAAACGGCGCAATGCGGGACTCAACTCATGAACTCGCGCATAACAGCGCTTCCAATGAATTCGGCGTAGCGTTCTTCTTTTTTTCAAATTGGGCGCGGAGTTTCTCGGGCGTGGCATTAGGCGTCGGGCTAAGATGGGTCCTGGCAAGCATTACTCAACGGTGATTCCTCCTCCTCATTCCTGGTAGACTTTTGGCACTCTGGCGGGATACAAAGTGGCTGAAATCCCGACGGTAACGACGTTTGTAAGAGCAAGGGGGCTGCTATGTTTCGTATTGCACTGATCTCGATCTTTTTGTTTTCATTCCTCGCTGGTCCAACCGAGGTCGCTGCACAGCAGGACTTCACAGATCAACTGATAAAGCTGGCGCAGTTAACCGACAATCAACAGTATCGGGAAGCTATTGACGGTTACAGGCGATTAGAGGCTGAGCCTGGAACTCCCGCGTGGCTCAAGGCGGGCTGCGAGTATGAGATAGCGGAACTTTACGGGACGCTGAATCAAACTGAGAACGCAATCACCGCTCTCAGTCGAGCAGTGCAACTCGGTTTTGATGATTGCCTCTCACCAAGCGCCAGCAAGCACCTCGCGTCAATTTTGAAGAACCCCAAGGCGACGCCGGTGCTCTCGGGGATGAAGATAACAGAAGCGGATTTCCGTGAACTGGTCTGGTTGAAGTCAGAGGTGGAGCATGCGGAACATGACGCGCGCATGATGATCACTGACAATATCAACCGTGTCGATCAGCAGTCGACGGAAATTCCTCAGGCGCAACTACCACTGAGGCCGACTGAGTCGGCGGGCGTAATGTACTGGCGACAGCAGCTACTGTTGATACAAAAGGCGCAGCGAGAATTTGTGAACAAGTCGGATCAGGAGCGGATGGTACATGCGGCAACAATGGGAGTGATTGCTGGAGGATCTCAGTCAGCGGTCCTCGAGTCTGCACGTAAGGCGCGGGCGACGGCCGAATACCGTAAATTAGAAATCCGCAAGCGTGCGTTCGTTCCGCAGACGACTTCCTCGGATCGACCGAAGTCATGTTCCGAGTGGGCCACAGCTTTACGTTAAATTCGCCGCGGCGTAAACGATAGTTCGTAGGGCAACAGTCGACGCCGCAGTTCGAGCTATGTCTCTGGCGTTGCATCCCACTTTGGTTTCGTCTCGCGGCCCCATTTTTTCGGGTCTTCGTTGTGCATCTTTTCCATGGCCTTCGCGGTGTCGGGGTGTGTTTCCATAACGTGCTTGGTCATGGTCATCACCATTTCGTCCCAAGTCGCCGCCGACAGCTTCTGATCGCAAGGCCCTCCAAGTTCACGACAAGTCATTACCTTCATAGGAAGTGCTCCTTTAATCCCAAACAGTTAAGCAATCCGTTTGCCTCAAAGTCGGTGAGATCGCTCGGGGCAGTAGCCCGACTCTGAAGGAGGGCTCTGACGCAAGCCGAAAACCGCCGAGCCCTCCTTCACAGTCGGGCTACTGCCCCGGCTTTGGAAGCCAAACTACGCAGCTTCAACCATTAACTGTGGTCCTCAACGGTCCACGACAAAGCTTCCTTCGAAACGCTCTCAGGTATTTCATGTCCCCCCGTAAATTCACGAAACGTAATGTCGTAGCCGCGATTTTTCAAATCAGCAACTATTCGGCGTCCGCACGCGTCGATCGGAAGAATGCGATCATTGATCCCATGTGAAATGAAGATGCTCGGTTTGCCATGCGGAATTCCTTCTACGACAAAACCCGCTGAAAATGCGACGACACGAGGAAAAAGGTCGCCATTGATCAGACCGAGCGACAGCGCATAGCTGGCTCCGTCAGAGAATCCTCCGATCGTCAAACGCGTCGAATCAATTTCAGCGATTTCAAAAACGCGCTCAAGCGCGTGATTCAAAAACAATACGTCTGGTCCAAAATTTCCGCCAATCGCATCCCAGGTGGATTCGCGAGAATGAGGAACCAACAGCGCGACGCCAGCTTCGTTAGGTGACGAACCTAGATAATAAAACATGTCCTCGGCGTTCTGACCTGCGCCATGCAACATGATCATCAGAGGCAATGGAGAATTAGACTGACTCGCAGGCAATTGGAGAATCGCGTCTCGGTCCGGATCGCGATCGAGGCCGAGCTTAGTTCGACCTATAGAAGCCGACTTGTTGCTCGTGTGAGGTCTAACAATGAGTCGTCCGCTATTAACCATGAGCGAATCGTCAAAACCCTGGCAACTGCTACCAAGTATTCCCGCCGCGATTGTGCCCGCACTGAGCGCACAGAATCTTCGCCTACTTGTCTTCAGTGCTGACGGTTTCATGCGGTGTTCAATAGTTATTCTTCGATAGTAGCTTTCTTGATGTAGTCGAGTAGAGGGAATTGGCGTCTTAAAAATTGATTGCCTCCATTGAATAACGGCTCCTGGTTACCAGCTCGAATGCCACCGCCGGAAGTTTCCCCGTACCCTGAATATAACGCGTCGACCACATCCATTCCTTCAACAACTTTTGCGAACGGTACGAACGGCTCAACATCGTGCCTTGCAGAGTTATCGCGGAGGTTGATGAATACCTGGGTGGAGCGGCCATTTGGATCTTTAAAAGCAAAAGCCACCGAACCTCGTACGTTTGATTCACGTCGTGGATCGTCTGGAATCGTGCGAGTTCGCCATAGTTGCGAAAGCTTCGGATCGCCATTTATTCCAAATTGTGCCCACATGCCTGCGCGAACACGAAAGACCGGCGCATCGTTGTAGTAACCGTGCCGCACCAGGTTGTAAAAGCGGTCCGCTCCGTGCGGCGCCCACTCGCGTCGCATTTCAAGTCGAACGATTCCTTTTGTTGTTTCCAGCCGAACATGGACCAACGCCGGTGACGGGCGATTCATTTCCGGATCATCTGGATGTAAGAGAAGTTGGCGTTGAGGATCGATGCTTTGCAGGGTAAGCGCTAAGAGGCAGGCAAGAATTGTCGCGAGCTTGCAAGCTAACATCGGTTGTAAGTTAGATCAGTTTCTCAAAATAAACGCTCATCGGATCGATTCGGTATTCACCGAAAGGCGAACGACGTTGAAAACCGTAACGCTCATAGAGTCCGATGGCTTCCTTTTGGTAGATACCCGTTTCAAGTCGTAGCAGGCTAACTCCGTTTTGCAATGCATACGTCGCCAAATGATCAAGCATCGCTTTTCCAAAGCCGCGACCACGATAACCCTCACGCACATACATGCGTTTTACTTCTCCATATTCCTTGCCGAATAACTTCAGTCCACAACATGCTACCGGCTCAGCGTCGAATCTCATCACGAAGAAGACAACCGCATCGCTCAAAAGCTTTTCAACGCTGAAGGCGTGCCGGCTTTCGGCTGGATAGGGAAACGACTCCAAGTGAGTATCAAGCTCGCCGATTAGTTGTTGCGCATCGGGCGAGTCTGGGCGCTCTTCAACGATCACGAGTGACATGATTGTGCTAATACAAGCTTCAGTTCTGATTTTTTTTGGGTTTGAAGTTCCAAACCGGGCACTAGCCTTAATTTAACCGGCCTAGAATTTCTGATAACGACGATAAGAAACATCTGTCGTGTTGTTCCCCATTTGCAAACTGCGACTTAATTTTCTGTTGAGCCGCGAGGAGGCGGAGTGAACTCCAGTTTCTGCGCTTCTGAAAAACGCACTTTGATGTGGCTGTTTCTTCCGAAGATTTCAACCTTCACTTTCAACAGAGCTTTCGCTTGATTGATTCCGTCTATTCTTCCCGAAAACGCAGCAAATGGTCCCGCCATGATGCGGACCCTGTCACCTAATCGGTAAATCGTTTTTTGCTCGTTCATGCTTTACCTCAAGAATCATGAGACCTCGCTGTTTCGGCTCAGCCGACGGTATCTCACAACGGGCGGCGAAGCCAAACTACGTAGCTCAAGAGTTTTAGGGCAAAGCTGCTCGTTCATGATGGTTTTACTAACGCCACACAAACGTTACGCTCGATCAAAAGCCACGCGGTTTTTCGCTGACCACACCGAAGGCTCTTTCCAACGCTACACCGACTTGTCCGATCAATCCGTCGTCGAATAGTCGGCCCAGTAATGTAATTCCGTGAGGCACGCGCCGGGGTGGATTGAACTTCGGCAACGGATTCGTTGGGTCCGGCGCCCAATCGCTGCGAGCTTCAGACACTTCAACAAATCCCGCACGCAGTGTTAGTGATGGATGCCCCGTAAAGTTCGTGATAGTCAGTTGCTCATCACGCAACGAGGGAACGATCATCAAATCGACTTCACGGAAAACCCGGGCCATTTCCAGCGCAACTTTTCGTCGGAGTCGATCAGCCTGCACACAATCTACTGCCGATAGAAAGCGAGCTTCACGGAACAGGTTGGGCCACGCGTCTTTTACCTGCATCTTGAGCGAGCCCAACTGATTATTAAGTGTCAAATCTTCAAATGAAGCAGCGCCTTCCGCAAATAAGATCGGCATCAACGAACTATACGGCCAATCAGGCAAGGTGACTTCCTTCAACTCCATTCCCAATTTCTTCATCGTTTCCATGGCGGCGCGATCGACATCAGTTGCGGGATTTTCCTTCATCCACTGAGCGATGAAACCAACTTTCAATCCACTCACGCCTGCATTTGCGTTGAAATCGAAACGGCTGGTGACACTCGAAGGGTCACCTGCGTCCGGACCGGTGATCGCACGGAGCACAAGCATCGCGTCTTCCACCGAACGAGTCATCGGTCCAAGTTTGTCGAGCGACCAACAAAGTGTCATCGCGCCAGTGCGGGCAACGCGACCAAACGTTGGGCGTAACCCAGTCACGCCACATCTCATCGCCGGACTAACGATGCTTCCTCCTGTTTCACTGCCAATCGAAAACGCCACGAGTGCAGCAGCGGTGGCAGCACCAGGACCAGCGCTCGAACCTGAGGCACCCTCTTCTAACAACCACGGGTTCATCGTTTGACCACCGAACCAGATGTCATTAAGTGCCAGCGCACCGAGTGAAAGTTTTGCCAACAACACTGCTCCGGCGTCATTCAACCGTCGCACGACTGCAGAATCAGTCGTGGGGACGCGATTGCGAAACGGTTCTGCACCATATGTCGTCAGGATATCTTTTGTATCTAGTAGATCTTTCACACCATACGGAATCCCATGAAGTGGTCCACGGTATTTTCCGGCCGCTATCTCAGAATCGGCAGCTTTTGCGCGCGCGAGTGCATGCTCTTTTGTGAGTGTGATGATGGCTCGGAGTTTCGGATCGAATCGTTCGATGCGAGCCAGGTAAATATTGGTCAGGCGCTCCGAAGTAAGTTTTCGCGTTTCAATCCATTTCGACAACTGCGTCACTGGCGCAAAGGCGATGGCATCGTCAGATGAAGGAAGCGGTGCTACATCAGCGTCGGATCTAATGAATCGATCCATGGCAGGAACAGGAGCAATACCTGGAAGCATTGGGTTCCAAAGTGAAGCCGGTGCATCAGTCGCTTCGATCGCAACTTTACGTGGTCCGGTGCGTCGTTCGAGATACGGAGCCAGAGACGTGCGCCAGGAGTCGGCTGCTTGCTGTCGTTCTGCAGGAGACATCGTCACTTGCATCAACTTCTCCGCTTCGGCAAATGTCGTTGGTGTAACTGGAGGACCTGAGCCTACACCGGTACCGAAGGTTGGTGGTGCTCCTGGTGTCGACGGTGGTTGCGTTGGAGTTTGCCCTGTCGTATTCGTCACATCCTTCAAAGTAACGGCGGTGACAAGCATGCCGAGCGGCGCGCGGATCAAAAATTGACGGCGAGTGTTCATAGGATGACGAGGCCACCTTTCGCGTTCGAGCGATCGAGCAAAAGCGACTAAGGTTAGAACTCAGGTCTCAATGACGAAGTCGGAGAAGCTGCTAATGATGTGAGCCTGCGTCTCACTGCGCCATTGCAGGCGAAACGGAACCGTACGTCCGTTTCGTTCGACGTACAACGTCAAGCCATCATCGTAAGGGAGAAAATTTTTTGAAACGAACCGCCACGTTTCTCCTACTGGATGAAGCAGTGTGTCGTAGTCTTCGAATGCAACTACTACGCGATAAGTTTTGCCCGGCTCAAGATCCGAAGCAGTGAACTTTTTAGCGGCTTGCATCATTGGACAGGTTTCGCGAAGCCCTGCGCCTGGATCCAGTAGTAATAATCATCGATCCAGTGATCGCTGGTGGTACCCTGCGGTTTCAATTTCAATCCGAAGCCGTGACCACCGGCGTTGAAAATGTGTAGCTCGGGTTTGTGGCCGGCAGCCCGTAGTGCATCGTAGAACTTCGTGACGAATGTGAGTACCAACGGATCATCTTGAGCCCAGGCTAAGAACATCGGTGGAAGTTTCGCTGGAATGGCTGGCATCACGCCAAATGGCCCACCATAGATCATTGCCGAAAAATTTGGTCTCGACGCCTCGTCTGATTGTAGCAACGTCCCACTGCTAACCATCGCGCCCGCTGAGAAACCAACAAAACCAATCTTATCGGGAGATACGCCCCATTCCGTGGCGTGCTGTCTCACTACCTTGATTGCCTGGATGCCATCAGCGATCCCAAACTTGCCGGCTTCATCAAAATTCATTCCGGACGGGATGCCTTCACCGCGTTTCTCCATGATTCGATATTTCAGAACGAATGCGGCGATTCCTCTTTCTTGCAGCCAACGCGCTACGTTGGTTCCCTCCAAGTCGATCGCGAGTGCGACAAATGCACCACCCGGCGCGATAATCACTCCGGTTCCGGTTGCCTTTGTTTTGTCCGGAAGATAAGCAGTCAATGTTGGAGTTGTGACGTTAAGAACAACGGTTCCAATCGGCGTTTCCTTCAACGTCATTTCTTTATAGGTCCAACTCTCAGAACCAGGAGCAACACCCGGCCAGATATTCACGACTTGTGAATTTGCGGAGGTATCGAATAAGACAGTGACGACGATAGCTAAACTGAGCATCAGGAATTTTCGGTTCATAATTTCAAACTGCTCGCTCTAAATAGTTGGTTGGGCCATCCCCAGAAAAACCGCCGAGCCCTCCTTCACAGTCGGGCTACTGCCCCGGGTTTCTGACTTTTGAGGCAAAGCTTGCCGCCTTGGCCGGATCTGCCGCAATCCGAGTACATAGAATAATCCAGTTTGATCAGCGGCTGAGTGCCGGAGGTGATGAAAAATTTCTTGCGTAGAACATCTCCATTCTTCATTTGGTAGTAACTTTGTCAATCCGAAATTCGTGGGCTCACATCAGGTGACGAAGCTCGATGTGGCCGTAAATTTCTTCCGCTACTCATTGCTGCAGTTCCATTCACCTGTCACCCCGTCCACTTCATCGCCTCTTCATCACTATGGCGGGCCGTTTGATCACAAAACACTGCTTTTGTTGAATCGAATAATTCAGTTTGCGCGTCGATAGATTCTTGGCCCATGTTTTGTGATCCGACGCAACTCGGGAAGGATGCTTCGTTATGATGCCTCTGGGAAACTTAATCAAAATCAATATTGTTCGCCTCACATTGTTAGGCGCTCTTTTTCTTCCGGTGCAAGCTGGACGGGTAATTGCGAGTGCTCCAGTGCATAAAACCACACTTACGCTTGTTGAGTCGCAGCAACAGGGATCATCGCTTTCAGTACCTGCCGACTCTCCGCGTTGGGATTTGGAAGGACAAGCGAAGGTCATGGAATGCCTGGGCCGAAAGTCGCTCTTTCTTGATGGTGGCGCAGCAGTGCTGAAAGACTTTGAGCTGCGAGATGGCGTTATTGACGTGGAAGTCGCAACGCCGGCCAAGCGCGGTTTCTTCGGGAT
>Ga0070671_100001795_pt1 | contig 16303 bp, 13 predicted proteins | sample KBSS73metaG_FD_65341 | JGI IMG/M metagenome (GOLD analysis project Ga0070671, IMG submission 65341) | Switchgrass rhizosphere microbial communities from Kellogg Biological Station, Michigan, USA - KBS S7-3 metaG | ecosystem: Host-associated > Plants > Roots > Rhizosphere > Soil ...
GCGAGTGTGGCTTCGGAGGCGCGGAGGTAGTCGGCGGGGGAGAGGATGAGCTGAAGGCCGCGGAGTCCGGCGGAGACGCTGATGATGTCGAAGAGCTCGATGGTCTCGTCAGCAAATGCGGGGAAGGGCTTGCGCGCCCCCATGACAGTGACTCCGCCGCGGATGTAACCGGTTAGGGGCTCGACGTCTTTGAGGGAGGCGAGCTCGGCTTTCTTGGCTCCGGCTGCGTGCGCGAGCTTTTTGAGGTCGAGCTCAGAGTCGCCGGGGATGACGGCGAAGAGATGCTCGCCAGTGTTGGTGTGGGAGAGGAGGGTCTTGAAGACCTGTTCGGCGGGAAGGCCGATCTTGCGGGCTACGGAGATAGCGGTTAGGTCTTCGGGGTCGACCTCGTAGGCTCGGAGCTCGTAGGAGATGGAGAGTGAGTCGAGGAGGCGGCCGGCGTTTGTTTTTGTGGGCGTGCTGGTCTTCATCCGTTGGTTCCGGCGATGTCGATGATCTGGCCTTGTCGCATGGTTAGGGTGCGGTCGGCGAGAGGCTCGGCGAGGGAGGCCTGGTGGGTGGTGAGGATGAGGGTGCGGGCGCCGCCGCCGGGAACGGGCCAGGTGCGGAAGTCGGCGAGTAGCTCGACGAGGTGCTGGGCGCTGGCGACGTCGAGGTTGGAGAAGGGCTCGTCGAGGAGGAGGAGTTCGGGATCGGTTTGGAGGACCCGGGCGAGGGAGGCTCGCTGGCGCATGCCCTGGGAATACTGGCCGAGGGGACGGGTGAGATTGGGGTCAAGGCCGACGGCGCGGAGGGCCATCTCGGGCGAGCCAACGCAGGCGCAGCCGTCGCCGCGATGGAGCGTGGCGAAGTAGGAGAGATTCTCCATGGCGGTGAGCTCGTCGTAGAGCATGGCGGCGTGGCTCATATAGGCGATGCGGTGGCGATGCTGATGAGGTGAGCCCCCGAAGACGACGGCTTTGCCGCGGGAGGGAGTGATGAGGCCGGCGACGACGCGGAGAAGGGTGGATTTTCCGGCGCCGTTTTCGCCAAGGATGACGGTGGAGGAGCCGGAGGGGAAGGTGACGGAGACGTTGCGCAGCGCGGCGAAGGCTCCGTAGAGCTTGGAGACGGAGTCAAGCGAGGCGGCGCTGGTGGTGGCGGCCTGGGCGCGGATTGGGGCGGCTGTGGACATCGTTGGCTCTGCCTTAGAGGCTACATGCGAGTATATGGCTATAGCTGCATTGGAGTGGAGGAGAGTGCCTTGGTACGGATGACTGCGGTTGGTTCTGCTTTGTGTGTGGGGTTGGTGGCTGGAGTGATGCAGGGGCAGCAGGCCGGGCTGGATGGAGCGACGCGGGAGTTGGCACGGGATGTCTTCAAGCAGCTGATTGAGATCGACTCGACGGATTCGGTGGGGAGCGTAACCTCGGCCGCGGAGGCGATGCGGAAGCGGCTGCTGGATGCTGGGTTTGGTGCCCAGGATGTTGTGGTGCTGGGGCCGAACGATCGCAAGGGCAACCTGGTGGCGCGATATCGCGGCAAGGCCGGAAGCACGAAGAAGCCGGTGCTGATTATCGGGCACATCGATGTGGTTGAGGCGAAGAAGGAGGACTGGACCACCGATCCGTTTGTGTTTACCGAGAAGGAGGGGTACTTCTACGGACGCGGGACGCAGGACATGAAGGACTCGGCTGCGGCGCTGGTGGTGAGTTTTATCAAGATGAAGCGCGAGGGGTTTGTTCCGGACAGGGACATTATTCTGGCGCTGACCGCGGATGAAGAGGGTGGGGCTTCGAATGGTGTCAGTTGGCTGCTGAAGAATCATCGCGAGCTGATAGAGGCGGAGTTTGCACTGAATCCAGACGGTGGCGGACTGAATACGGTGGCGGGCAAGCCGGTGAGCGTGGGTGTGGAAGCGACGGAGAAGCTGTATGCGGACTTCCGGCTGACGGTTACGAATTCGGGAGGGCACAGCTCGCTGCCGACAAAGGACAATGCGATCTACCATTTGGCGGGAGCGCTGGAGAGGTTGCAGGCCTATGTGTTTCCAGTGGAGCTGAATACTGTTACGCGCGGATATTTCCAGGCGATGTCTAGGATCGAGACGGGACAGAAGGCGCTGGATCTTCGCGCGGTGTTGAAGTCGCCTCCGGATGCGGTGGCGGTTAGGCGGTTGTCGGACGAGCCGCTATATAACTCGTTGCTGCGGACGACTTGCGTGGCGACGATGGTAAGTGCGGGTCATGCGCCGAATGCACTGCCACAACGGGCTGAGGCGAACGTGAACTGCAGGATTTTTCCGGGACATACACCGGCTGAGATTCGGGAGGACTTAATAAAGGTATTTGCCGATCCGAAGGTGGAGGTGCAGTTGTTGAACTCCGCGCGGAAGCTCAGCGACGACGGCTTGCAGGAGAAGTCAGTGACACCACCACCGCTGAACGACGAGGTGTTTGGAACGCTGAATACCGTGGCAGGGAAAATATGGCCTGGGATCCGGGTCATTCCGCAGATGGAGACCGGAGCGACAGACAGCAAGTACACGATGGCGGCGGGGATTCCGTCGTACGGATTTTGCGGGATGGGGATCGATGAAGACGATGTGCGTGCGCACGGAAGAGACGAGAGAATCGGAGTGGAGTCGTTCTACACCGGTGTTGGCTTTCAGTATCAGTATCTGAAGGCGCTGACGGGCGGATCATAGGGCCGCCAGTCTTTGCAGTTTGAGATGCGGATTCCTCCGTCGCGTTGCTACGCTATTACTGTCGAAACAGCGATGCAAAGTCTTTGGGAGACGCTTAGCGCGGTGCGGGCATCGCGCTTGCCGTGTTGGCAGGAGTGGTTTGACCGGGTGCAGGTGCGTACTTCGAAGCGCACTTGGCCTGAAGCTGGGTCGCGTGGAAGACGCCGTCGCGGCCGTAGGTTCCGATCGCGAGTGCCTGCGCGTCGTCCTTGAAGGTGTCGGGCGGGGGTTCGGTGCCGCGATATGCTACACGGAGCGTCTTGCCCTGCTCAAGGAGAGTAAAGCTGGCGTTGGTGCCGGCGCGCTCTATGGAGCCGGGAGCGACGTTGCCGGCGACTCGTAGGTGGCGGACGAAGGCCTTGTCTCCCATGCCCTGAAGCTCACTGATGGTGACGTAGTAGCTCTTGTTGTCGCGCACGCCTGTGAAGGCAAGGTAAGCGACGGTCGCCAGGATGATGATTGAGGCGGCGATAATCTTCAGTGGGCTCTTCTTCTGGTCGGCGGTCGACATGGCTTCTTTTAAGATATTACGCCGGATCGACTCCGTAGGGCCGGAACAGATTGCGAAGACAGATTTCTGACAAAAAACTGAAAAAATCTAGGAACCTTTCGGCTCCTGTGGCGTATCCACAGATATCGCGATGTGGGGATGCCACAGGAGAGGCGCATGGGAGACGTGAAGCTCGACCTTTTGCAGGGGACGCTGGACCTGATGGTGCTGCAGACGCTAGCCACGATGGGCGAGATGCATGGCTATGGGATCGCGCGGCGCATTGAGCAGGTAAGCGGCGACGAGGTTCTGTTGAACCAGGGGACGATCTATGCGGCACTGGTGCGGCTGCAGCAGCGCGGGTGGATTGACGCGGAGTGGGGAGCTTCGGAGAACAACCGGCGTGCGAAGTTCTACTCGATTACGAAGCGGGGAGTAAAGCAGCTGGCCGACGATACGGCGTACTGGATGCGGCTTTCGAGCGTGATGGGGCGTGTGCTGGCGATGAGCGAAGAGGGAGGCGAGCGGTGAGCGCGGGGAAGGCATCGATGGGCGATTCGCTGCGGCGCGCGATGACGCGACTGGGAGCATTCTTTCGGAGCGAGCCCCTGGACTGGGATCTCGAGGAGGAGGTGGCCTCGCATATTGCGATGGCAACCGAAGACAACATACGCAGTGGAATGACGCCGGAAGAGGCGCGGAGGAAAGCGATGGTGAAGTTCGGTGGAGTGGAGCAGGCGAAAGAGCGGCAGCGTGAGTCGCGCGGGCTGCCCGGGTTGGAGACTCTGCTGCAGGACCTGCGGTACACCATGCGCACGCTCAGTCGTGATCGGGGATTTGCAACGGTGGCAATTTTGATTCTGGCGCTGGGCATTGGAGCGAACGTTGTTGTGTTCAGTGTGGTGAATACGATTCTGCTGCGGCCCCTGCCGTTTTACGATCCCGCGCGGCTGGTGTGGGTTGCACCCGGGAATGCGGAGGGATTGTCGGGTTCGACGTATTCGGTGGACGCATATGAAGATCTGCGGCTAATGAACAAGTCGTACGAGGATGTGACGGGCTACTTTGCGTTTTCGACGGAGGACAATTACAAGCTGACGGGACGCGGAGTTCCGCAGCCGGTGACGGGAATCATGGTGGCGGCGAACTTTTTCCATGTTCTCGGTGTCGAACCGATGATGGGGAGGCAGTTCAGGGCAGAGGAGTCGTTAAAAGGCGGGCCACCTGCGGTGATGCTGTCGTATGCGTTCTGGCAGAGGCAGTTTGGTGGGGACCGTGGCATCGTGGGCAAATCGATTGAGTTGGATGGTAAGCCGACGATTGTGGCAGGAGTTCTGCCGGAGAGCTTTGACTTTGGCGCGGCATTTTCGCCTGGAGCGAAGGTAGACATACTGACGCCCCTGGTCATGGACGACATCCGTTTCCAAGGGAACACGATTGCTATTGTAGGAAGATTGAAGCAGGGCGTTACCCTGGAGCAGGCGCGCGCTGAGGCGAAAACGCTGTTTCCCCAGTTCTACTGGGGCAAGCGGTTTGCGGATTCGAAAGGGCAGTACACCGCTCAGCCGGTTTTTCTAAAAGAGTATGTGAGCGGCAAACTACGCCGGTCGCTGATTGTGCTGTGGTGCGCTGTGGGGCTGATTCTGCTGATCGTGTGCGTGAACCTGTCGAACCTGCTGTTGGCGCGAGCAGCGGCGCGGAGCAAGGAGTTTGCGCTGCGCTCTGCATTGGGAGCTGGGCGTGGCAGGCTTATGCGGCAGCTTCTGACAGAAAGCTTGGTGCTGGCCGGTGCCGGTGCGATGTTGGGGCTCGGACTGGCCTATGCGCTGCTGCGATATCTCGCTCACCAAGGCGCCATTGCGCTTCCACTGCTGAGCAGCGTACGGCTGGATGGCATGGCGCTGGGATGGACCTTGCTGATTACCGTCTCCACGGCAGTATTGTTTGGGCTGGTGCCCGGGATCAGGGCTTCACGCGCCAATGTGCAAGAGGCGTTGAAAGACGGCGGACATGGAACGACCGAGGGACGGCAGCACGAGAAGATGCGCACTGTGCTGGTTGTCTCGGAGGTAGCGCTGGCGTGCGTTTTGCTAGTGGGTGCAGGGTTGTTGATGCGGAGCTTCCTGCGCGTGTTGAATGTAGATCTAGGGTTTCAACCAACCACCGCAGCCGCTGTTCGGATTGACTATGACGATGGCCGCAGCACGGAGAAGCGGACTGCGATTCTACAAAATATCGCGCAGCGTGTTGGCGGGCTACCAGGTGTAGACGTTGCAGGCTTCACCGACAATCTTCCGCTGGACCGGAATCGCTCGTGGGGATCACCGTTCATCAAGGGGAAACACTACAGACCGGGCGAGCTTCCAGGGGCTTTCGTTTACATCGTCTCGCCGGGGTATCTGAGTGCGATGGGGATGCGACTGCGGGGAAGAGACTTCACCTGGCAGGACAACGACAAGGGTGAAAGCACCGTCGTGTTGAACGAGACCGCTGCCAAGGCGCTCTGGCCAGGGGAAGATGCTGTCGGAAAGATGGCGGTGATTGGGAAAACAGACGTCCGCGTGATCGGAGTGATTGCCGATGTGCGCGATACCAATGTCGAAGGCAAGTCAGGTTGGCAGATGTACCTGCCGATGATGCGAAGCGAGTGGGGCCCGGACGGTGCAGTGCTGGTCGTGCGCTCAAAGCTCCCACCTGAACAGCTGGCGAACGGTGTGATGAGGGCACTTCGGGAGATTAACCCGAATCAGGCGGCGATGGAGTTCCGGCCGATTCAGCGACTGGTCGACCATGCGGTGTCTCCGCGCCAGTTCTTCATGATGCTGGTGGTCGCGTTTGCAGCGCTTGGTCTGGTGCTGGCTTCACTGGGAATTTACGGTGTTATCTCGTACTCGGTGATGCGGCGAACGCAGGAGATCGGGGTACGCATGGCGCTGGGGGCTTCGCCCGGGAACGTGCAGATGGGAGTGATTTCGAAGACGCTACGGATGGCTGCGATCGGCATCGCTGTGGGTGTTGTCGGATCGGTTGCTGTGGCGCACCTGATTGCATCGCTCTTGTTTGGAACCGCGCCTACGGATCCGACGACGTTTGTGGCAATGGCGATTCTGCTTGGCGCTGTAGCCGTTTTAGCGGGTTATCTTCCGGCGCGACGCGCATCGAGGATCAATCCCATGGTGGCGTTGCGGAACGAATAAGGTCTCCTAGATGCGCCGGCAAACGGAGTATGCTTGCCGGCGCAATTTTTAGTAACTTACGCGGCTGCCTGCATGTTGACTCCATCGGAGATCGTACTCAGGAGCTTATCGGCTGCCTTTTCTTCGTTGAGGATAGACTCGATGGTTTGGACATCGTTGGAGAGCCCAAGAAGGTTAGCCCAGGCACGCAAAGTTCCGTACACGGCAATCTCGTGATGTTCGACCTGTTGAGCCGCAGCGATGAGAGTGATATCGCGGACAGCTGAGTCAGCAGCATCTCTGATATTGTCCTCTGCTTCCGTGATGAGGCCGCCGATTGACTCGCAGGTGATAGTGTCGGCGTCGTCGGTCGCGTTGCGAAGCATAGCCTCGACCTTGGCGACATGCCCCTGCGTCTGCTGCAGGTGATCTTGGAACGCTGTGGCAAGTTGTGCGTCCGTAGACTTATCGATCATCTTCGGGAGAGCGTCGGTGATCTTTTGCTCCATGTCGAGAGCCTTTTTGAGGTGGTCGATATAGAGGGTGCGCAGATCCTCGATGTTTGCGGAGAAGAACTTCATGGCGATACTCCTTTCCTGAATTCGGTTTTGTTCCGAGCGAGTGCATTTGCGCGGAGTGCGATGGGCATATGCGAATTCGCTGGTGAGACGGCAACGTGCGCCGGCATACTCACGGTTCGTGCGCGTTCTGTCTGGGTAGGATGCGATTGAGAGTTATGGGTTGGCCGCGGGAAGCGAGCCGACGGGTCGCGTGACAGCGGTGTAACAGCGATATACTCGTGGTACGTCGGCGCGGCGTACCGATTCGTTGAAAGAGGGATTATGAGCACACATAGCAATCATTCGGGTGGGAATGGAACGAACGGCAATGGATACACGGTTCCAGCAGGCCGGGCGGAGTGGATCGTCAAACGCAAGGCCGAGGCGGAGCGGACAGGCGACTGGAACATGTCGCAGATGCACTTTGCGCGCAAAAGCCTGATTACTGAAGAGATGGCGTTTGTCGCCCAACGAGAGAAGATCTCACCCGAACTCGTGCGGAGCGAGATCGCCAAGGGCACGATGATCATTCCGGCAAACATCAATCACGTTGAGTTGGAACCGATGGCGATTGGCGTGGAGTCGCTGTGCAAGATCAACGCCAATATCGGCAACTCGGCGCTGGTTTCCAATGTAGATGAAGAGCTGCGCAAGCTGCATACTGCCGTACACTTCGGCGCCGATACGGTGATGGACCTCTCGACGGGTGGCGACATCCCAATGATCCGTGAGGCAATTCTGCGGCATTCGCCTGTGCCGATCGGCACGGTACCGCTGTATGAGGCTCTGAGTCGCGTGAAGCGCGTTGAGGACCTGAACATTGACATGTATCTCGAGGTGATTGAGGAGCAGGCCCAGCAGGGTGTCGACTACTTCACCATCCATGCGGGCGTGCTGATTCAGTATGTTCCCATGGTCGCGAAGCGCATTACCGGCATAGTGAGCCGCGGCGGCGCAATTATGGCGCAGTGGATGACGCATCACCACAAACAGAACTTTCTGTATGAGAACTTCGATCGCATCACGAAGGTAATGGCGAAGTACGATGTCAGTTACTCCCTGGGCGATGGTCTGCGACCGGGATGCGTGGCGGATGCCAGCGACGAGGCGCAGTTTGCCGAGTTGAAGACATTGGGCGAGCTGACCCGCGAAGCGTGGAAGAGCGACGTGCAGGTGATGATCGAAGGCCCGGGCCACGTTCCGATGGACAAGATCAAGGAGCAGGTGGATAAAGAAGTCGAGTTGTGCGACGGTGCTCCGTTCTACGTACTTGGGCCGTTGGTGACAGACATTGCTCCGGGTTACGACCACATTACCAGCGCAATCGGCGCAGCGATGATCGGATGGCATGGCGCAGCGATGCTCTGCTATGTCACGCCGAAGGAGCACCTTGGACTGCCGAATGAGAAGGACGTGAAGGACGGTATTATCGCGTACAAAATCGCAGCGCATGCTGCTGATATTGCGCGCCATCGACCGGGCGCTCGCGATCGGGACGACGCTATCTCGCATGCGCGCTACACCTTCGACTGGGATAAGCAATTTGCGCTGTCGTTAGACCCCGACACGGCGCGCGGCATGCACGACGAGACGCTTCCGGATGACTACTATAAGGAAGCGGCGTTCTGCAGCATGTGCGGGCCGAAGTTCTGCTCGATGAACTGGTCAAGCAAGGTGGATCAGTTCAATGAGCGAGAGCATGGATTGAAGAAGCCGGACCTGACGCAGATCGTGACGGAGCAGATGGCGCTTCGCGGTTAGTTCATTGCCTAAGCGAGAGAAGACCGCTCCTGGAAGGGAGCGGTCTTCTTGTTTTTGCAGACGGAACAAAGGGCGGGCCCTCAGGCTCGCCCCCTTTGTGTTATTTCGTGCTGCCTTCGTGCGCGGATTGCGAGAAGGGTAATGGAGGAAGAGTTTAGAGGGTGTCCTTCTCCTCACGCTCAGAGCGCATGGCCAGAAGTGCAGGAGCGATAATCATAGCGAGGAATACCAGAGCAAGAACCAAGTCGTGGACCATTGGGGAAGACTCCTTGGGGCGGTTTTACCGTCTCAAGCAGCATCATGATGCGGGTACCTTTTTGGGTACATCCCACCTCGGCGCAACGATATGACCCATTGGTTGCATGGTTGCGCGACGCCTGGTGTGTATATGGCGGGCGGTCCTAGCTTCTATGTCCCGGTAGCGCTACGACCACTCGGTTGTAGGTAAGCGACAGGGGTGGTCGGTGATCATCGGCGGTTACCAGAATCTTCATCGGTCGGAGGCCCAAATTACCTCGCGGCACCTTCGAGGATTGCCGCGGAACGATTCAGCGCGTCGGTAAGAAGGCCGAGTTGCATCTGGGCGCGTGCTGCATCAGGTTCGCTGATGCCCTCGTTGACGCCGGGAATGACAACAGCGGCATAGCCGGTGAACTCGCCGGGAGCGTAGATTGTGTGCTTATACCAGGAGCGGTGGGGAAGGCCATCGGGATTGAGCAAAGCGCCCTCTGCGCCACGAAGGGCATGATTCAGCATTGTCGGATCGGTCGGAGGAGCGAGCTGCCGCGAATGGATTGCGGTACCGGCGGCCTCGAAGCGGTGGGCCGCGGCGAGCGTGGGAGCGAAGTCGACATTGAGCTTGGCCGCCGTTGCGTGTTTCTGCGCGGTCTCAAGGTAGCTGAGGATCTCTTTGCCGTAGAGCTGGTAGTCGTAGGGAAGAACGTCGGTGTCAGCCATGTGGATGATTTCGAGACCGAAGACGCGAGCCTGTTGCTGCTCATAGACGAATGTGGGGTCGGCGAATTTGATGAACCAGTTGTAGTTGTCGAAGGCGGAGTGGTAGACGCCGTAGGAACCTTCGGAGCCGATGTCGGTGGAGGGCACGCCGAGGTGCTGGATGAAAGGCGTGTAGTCGGACCCGGAGCCGAGGTCGCCGACGCGCACGTCCTCTTCTACCTGCGCGTTGAAGCGAGTCGGGCCGGGAGTTCCTCCGTTAGCGGCTATACGCCGCTCGGCATCGTTCTCCTGTGCGGTCTTCCACTGCTCGTACACGGTGCCTCCCTTGGGGGAGGGAACCTGCTTGGAGACTTCGCGAACGAATTGCTTAAGCGAAGGTACGGCAGCAGACTTGAAGTCCGGACCGGAGACGCCAACATCGGTGTTGAAGTAGGCGACGGCGTGAGCGAGTTGGCTGGCGTGCTGCTCGGCCCACTCGGTCGAGCCCATCAAGCCCTCTTCTTCGGCATCCCACGAGCCGAGGACGATGCGGCGCTTCGGTTTCCATCCCTGCTTCAGCAACTCGCCAAGCCCGTGGACGGTCTCGAGCATGGCCGCGGTGCCAGAGTTGGGGTCGACGGCGCCGAACACCCAGGCGTCACGGTGATTTCCAGCGACGACCCAGTCTTCCTTCTGCGTCGGATCGGTTCCTTCGATGACGCCGATTACGTCCCATATGGTGCGCAGCGCGGTGTCCTGCTCAAGGTGCATGTGCACGGTAACCTTGTTCGTCCCGCCAACGTGATAAGTGAAGGGAAGTGCTCCCTGCCAGGCGCGCGGCGACTCGGGGCCGCCAAGGCACTTGAGGATAGGGGCTGCGTCTTTATAAGAGATCGGGTTGGCCGGAATGCTGGGCTGGTTTCCCTTGAGCTGAGACAGTGGGATGCGTTTCGAGTCGGGCAGGTCGGGCGTGGAGGCTACACCGGGGGTTTGGGGATCGCCGGGATAGATCGGCAGGAACTGCACAGAGCCGCGCTGCACGGCAGACTCGGGACGATAAGGACCCTTGGGATAGACATCGCCGCGGAAGTAGCCGTCGTCGGCAGGGTCGGAGTATATGAGCACACCCTTGGCGCCATACTGCTGCGCCAGATACACCTTTACGCCGCGAAAGTTGCCGCCGTAGCGGACGAGAACGATCTTGTCCTTTACGCTGACGCCCAGGTCGGCCAGACGCTTGAAATCGGCAAGGTTACCGTAGTTGGCGTAAACGACTTCGCCGGTGACGTCGCCGGAGGGCGACGAACCATTGAAGGCGGTGAAGATGCGCGGGTCGTCCTGGAAGGGGTCACCGCCGTTTTTCTTGGGATCGACGTGCTCTGGGGTTGGCCCGGACATCAGCTTGTTGCCGCTCGCGTCCATCGCCTCGATCTCGATCTTGACGGGTTTGTTGAGCAGAACCTTGTAGGGGACGATCTGGGTCTCGAGACCCGCGGCCTTAAACTTGTCAGCCACATAGACCGCGGTGGCGTAGTCCTCGGCTGAGCTGGCCCAGTGAGGCGCGGCAGTGAGAGTCTTGAGGTGCTCGCCGGCGAGCTTCGCGTCGGGAACAGGAAGAAAGGCAGCGTCCCACTTGGCCTGCTGGGTAAAGTCGCGATAACCGAACACCTGCGGCGTTTGGGCCGAAGCAGCAAGGGCAGTAAGCAGAAATGGGCAGGCCAGGGTACGGACAACGCGCAAGGGCAGACCTCTGAGGGGAATGTAGAGGTAGAGTATCGCATCCTGTGCTGTTCGCGCGTGAAGCCAGCGCAGGATGCGCCGGATTTACGCGACAGGCTGGCCGCAGAACTTGCAACGTTTCGCGCTGGCGGGAATCTCCGAGAGACACTCAGGGCAGGTTTTGACAGCAGCGGCTTCCGGGCCCTTGATGCGCGCCAGCAGCTTCTGCACTGGAAGCACCAAGAAGAAGTAGATGACACAAGCGATGATGAAGAAGTTGATGCAGGCAGTGAGGAAGCTTCCGTACTTGATGGGCGTGGTCCCGATATTAAAGACAAAAGAGGAGAAGTCAGGCTTGCCGACGACCGCGCCAATGAGAGGACTGATGACGTCATCGACGAGAGATTTGGTAATGGCCGAGAAAGCTGCGCCGATGATGACGGCGACGGCCAGATCGATTACGTTACCGCGTAAGATGAAATCGCGAAAGCCTTTAATCATGTAGGTCTCCGACGAACCGAATTTGGTGTATCGGAGTCTATCACCGCATGCGAAGGAAGAAGCCATGGAAGATTGCAATAAGGCATGGAATGGATCACTTCGATCGATCCCATAACGCCGCAAATTCTACCGTGGCGTATTCCCGGGTTGAGTACTGCTCACTGACTCCGGAGGAAGGTTTCGGACCGCAGCGACAGGGAATTCAACGGCGCCGACGTGATCTCCATCCATGTCATGAACGCCGATGCGAAAGTAGTAACTCCCCTTGTCAGGAACGCTGATCTGTTGAACAAAATGGAGGCCACCACGAAACAGCGTTGCATATTCGCTCGGCGGTAGTTTGGTGTGGACTTCGTTTCCTGCGCGAGTGATGAGCTGTCCATCCTGATCGTAGATAAAAGTTACGAACTGAATTTGGCCAATATAGTTTCCTTCGGCCGATTGAGTGAAATGGATGTGACGGGGGTCCGCTGCAAATATGATGTTGTAGCGACGGTAAGGCGGTTTCAGCTTCGAAGAATCAGGGCCTGCAGCAGTTCCTGGGGCGAGTTTGTCTTCCGTAGATGCACTTGCAGGCACTGTCCGAACCTGGAAGATGATCTGTGTGGGATCGGGAGCGCCATGCATCATAGCTGCGCGGATCGGGTCGTATGAGTTGACTGGCTGCGACGATACAACTCCTGACGTGGAATTGCGATGTGAGACCTGCGGATCGTCAGCATAATAACCGCGGCGATAGGTTAGATTGAAGCCCTGTTGCGGCATTCTGACCTGAATCTTGCGATAACGGCCATCCCACTTCGTATTTTCCGGAGAGTAGGCGATGGTGTAGTAATTCGATCCCGTCTCCACGACATCGGAGACGGCCCGAGAAAGATCATTTGTGTTGATAAAAGCGTGTCCACCTGTTTGTTCGGCCATGCGCAGCATCGTGCTGTGTTCGTCAGCCATCTGGTTGTAAAACTTATTCTCATCCTTGCCAAAATTCGCAGGATTGCGGGCGTAGCTGCCGTTGAGGGAGGTATTGATGGAATTGGTGGCGTTCAGGGTTGGTGAGGTTATCAGACCGCGAGCATCCACTGGATATACAGCCACCTGGCTGCGCGCAAGGAGATTGACGGTCGCGCGGAACTCATCTTCTGAGCTAGCGACGATGGCAAAAGGATTTTTGAGATCTCCGTCAGGAAGGATGTTGATAGGAAACGATCCGGAAAACCAGATGAGATTTTTCCGACCCTGCAAGCCACCTAGGTATCTAGCAAGCTGGTTGAGAGCGTCAAGTGTGTACCGCGCCCGGAACTGAAGCTGATATCCCTGTTGCTCGGCTTCAAACTGTTTCAGCTCGGTTACGACTGCAGTTACCCGCAGATCATTAAGACCTCCAAAGCCTTCATCGTATTGTTGCGACAAAGGAACAGCGCCATTACCCCCGCCGACGGCGTCGTTCAGCACGGGCGAGGCCTTTGAGCTGCCTTTTTCGTCGACCGCGGCTCTGAGAATGTCCGGGTTAGAGGTAAAACCCTGGAGAAGGTAGAGACGCGTTGCGAGACCAAAGATCGCAATGCGAGTACCGGCCGGTGCGTTTTTCAAATATTGCTTGATTTGAGTGCGAACAAAGACTTGATCCCTGAGTGGTGTATTAAGAGTGTCGAGGAGAAGTACGTTAAGCGTCTCTTTAGCAGGAACAGGGGAAAAGTTAGTAAAAACGCCGGGAGGCAGGGAGGGGGTCTGAAGGGGTTTCGCGGGTTCGTTAGCGGGTACCTTAGCGGACACATGCTCTTCGAAAGCTTTGATGGTCTGCGAAACGTTGTCCTCGAGTACGACGAAGTCGGAGGCCTTCAGGTTATGGATGGGCTGATGATGCGAATCAGTGACTGTGATGTCGACGATAACAAGCTGAGTATTCGTCTTGAGCGTAGGTGTAGCCTGTGGTCCTTTTGAATCTGGAAGGGAGGTTTGTGCGAGGAGGGTCGACGTCAGCAAAGTAAGCACAGCGAAGTGACAGAGCATTGTGTCTCCAGCCCGATTTTCGAACAAAGGATACAGCAAAGGAGGCACGTTCCAGAACAATTTGTGTGGGAGCGGAGTCTAGTTCTTACAAATGTTAGTGCGCTGTGGCGAACCTAATCGCGTAGGGGTAAAGCAGAAAGAAGAGAATCATGCTGATGGCCATCATGTCCATGTAGATCAGCAGGACCACCCCTCCGTGATACCAGCTCCATTTCGTACGCATACAGCGGAGATGGTCGATGGTGCCGGCGGCGGCGGCAAGGGCGGGAAGAACGATGAGGGCATTGGCGTGGTTGTTCGGGAAGTCCGAGAGGAAGAGAGTGATTCCCAAACTGAGGAGGACCAATAAGCCTCCGCGGAGAAGAGAGCGGTTGCGCGGGTTGAGGATGCGGGGAAGCACTCTACTGTTTCTAGGGTAGAAGGTTTTCCCTTCGGGCGTGCGTCGAGGTTCGGATACGGACTGAGTTTTCGGATTGCCGATGAGCGCAACGTATGATGATGACGACTGACACCGACTCTTTGACTGCGGGAATTCTCTGTGACTGGAAACCTTAAGAGCTACGAATCGGCAACAACCAAGCAAGGAAAGTTTTTTGGAAATCCCGGAGTTTCACCAGAGCGCGCGTTTGCAGTTGTCGTGATTCTGAGCATTGTGGTTCGGTTGGTGGCTCTGCTGCTTGGCGCACACCAGCCATTAGTCTCCGATTCGACAGACTACAAACACATGGCTGAGCTGCTCGCGAGTGGGACAAGATTTCTGCCCTATTGGCCACCGGGACTTCCCTTGTACCTGGCACCGTTTCTCGCAGCCGGCGATGCGGTGCTCAGGACCTGGATGCTGATGTGGTGGGTGCTGTTCTGCTGGGGCCTTTGGCGGCTGTCCGTTGCTGTAGGGGTGAAACGGATCGCATGGCTGGTGTTGTTGATCTTTGCGATTGCGCCGGCCGAAATTCATTTTTCGATTGAACCGATGACTCAGATGCCGGCTGCGGCGCTGTTGCTGCTGGCGATGAGTGCTGTGGTGCGTTGCGCGCAGGGTGCCGGGCGGGGAGAGTACTTGATGTTGGGCGGCTCGCTGGGCGTGCTCGCGCTGGTGAGGCCGAGTGTTATGCCGCTGCTGGTGGTGTTGCCAGCTCTGGTCGTCATTCGACGGAAGAGCTTGTTGGGGCCGGTGGCTGCCGTCGCATTGGGCTGCGCGCTGGTCTTCGGGTGGATGGTGCGGGCCCATCAGCTCAGCGGGGCCTGGGTGGTCAACACTTCGAACGGGGTGAATCTTTACTACGGGAACAATCCATGGACGCCGATGTACAGGACCTGGTACTTCGGGTCGCATGCCAAGCCGGGGTCCGAGGAGATTCTTGAGTTTCCGGAGTATGCGGCGACGCTGGATCGTGTCTCAGCGCTTCCGGCGGTGAAGCGGTCGGCTGAGTATCAGCAGCTCGCTGTCTCATATGTCGAGCACAATCCGGGTGCGTTTGTGTTGCGGACGCTGAATCGTGTGCGGTGCTTCTGGGGTTTCGATACGTTTACGGCGGCGAATCTGCGGTCGGTACCGGGATGGATGCACAGGCTATTTGCGCCGGTTCTAACGCTGGATGCGTTGTGTTTCCTGGCGATCGCGGGGTTCGCGGTGTATTGGATCGCCTGCGCGCCGTGGAGTTTCTGGCACGAGTGGGATACGTGGCTGCTTGGCGGGACGATCTTTCTTTATAGCCTGCCGTACTGGGTGACGATGTCGCACCCGACGTATCACTTCCCTGTAATGGCTCCGCTGGCTCTGCTGGGCGTGAAGGCTCGAGAAGCGTCGACGGGGACGGAGCCGAGGTGGCCCGGATGGGTTGGGCTGGCGGCGCTGGTGCTAATTCAGGTGGAGTGGGTTTATTACCTAGCGAAGGGCTGACGCGGCTTAGGCCGTCGTCAGCTCCTTGGCTGAGGTTAGTTCGAACATCTCGCGGATGCTTTTGTCGTAGGGGGCGCGGAGGACTCCGTGCTCGGTGATGATGGCGGTGATGTATTTGGCCGGGGTGGCGTCGAAGGCGGGGTTCTGGATGGACGCACCGTTGGGTGTCATCTGCTTGCCGTTCGAGTGGGTGACCTCGGTGGCGGATCGCTGTTCGATCGGGATGGCATCGCCATCCGGGGTGTTGACGTCGATGGTCGAAAGCGGGGCAGCGACGTAGAACGGGATGCCGTGCTCCTTGGCGAGGACTGCGACCGAGTAGGTGCCGATCTTGTTCGCGGTGTCGCCGTTGGCGGCGATGCGGTCGGCTCCTACGATGACGGCTTGGATCTTGCCTTGACGCATCAGCGAGCCGGCCATGTTGTCGCAGAGGACGGTGGTGGGGATGTTGTCGTGCAGCAGCTCCCAGGCGGTGAGGCGCGCGCCCTGCAGGTAGGGGCGGGTCTCGTCGGCGTAGACGTCGAT
>Ga0070671_100001796_pt1 | contig 16283 bp, 16 predicted proteins | sample KBSS73metaG_FD_65341 | JGI IMG/M metagenome (GOLD analysis project Ga0070671, IMG submission 65341) | Switchgrass rhizosphere microbial communities from Kellogg Biological Station, Michigan, USA - KBS S7-3 metaG | ecosystem: Host-associated > Plants > Roots > Rhizosphere > Soil ...
CTGCAGGGGGCGGTCGAAGGCGTGCTCGACGGCGAGCCCGTCACCCTGGGCATGCTGCAGGACTTCGCGTCGAACTCGGCCGAGGGCTGGGCGATGGCGCTGACCAGCGTGCGGGACCTGTTCGCCGAGGCGGACCTCTACGCCAGCGAGGTCGGCGGGGACTTCGCCGCCGAGTCGCGCAGGCTCGGCGAGACCGTCGCCGTGGTGCACAAGGAGCTGGCGCAGGCCCTGGGCACCGGGACCCGGCCCGCCGACGAGCTGCGCGTGGCGCTGGAGGCCCGGCTGGACTCGGTCGTCTCCCAGGTCCCCGAGCTCGCGCAGCACGCCGACGGTGTCCGCGCGGTGTACGAGGCCCTCTCCGGCGAGATCCCGACCCAACGCGTGCACGGCGACCTGCACCTCGGCCAGACCCTGCGCACCCCGCGCGGCTGGCTGGTCATCGACTTCGAGGGCGAGCCCGCCACGGCCCTGCCCGAACGGCGCCGGATGGACTCGCCGCTGCGGGACGTCGCGGGGATGCTGCGCTCCTTCGACTACGCCGCCTACCACCAGGTCGTCCTCGGCGACCACACGGACGAGCACGAGCGCCAGCAGCTCCACCGCCGGGCGGACGAGTGGGCGGTGCGCAACCGCTCCGCCTTCTGCGACGGCTACGCCTTCGCCTCGGGCCGCGACCCCCGCTCCGAGGCGGCCGTCCTGCGGGCCTTCGAGCTGGACAAGGCCGTCTACGAGGTCCTCTACGAGGTCCGCTCCCGCCCCACCTGGGCCGTCATCCCCCTCTCCGCGATCGCCCGCCTGGTCGCGGAGGCGCAGGAGAAGGGCGTGGACGCCGTGGACTCCGCCTCGGACCCCACGATCTCGCTGTAGGAGCGGCGCTGTGGGACGGCGCTCAGTCCAGGCAGAACTCGTTGCCCTCGGGGTCAGCGAGGACGATGTGGCCCGCGCTCATCGGCGGTTGGGGCTCGTGGCGCTCCAGCCGGGTGGCGCCGAGGGCGACGAGGCGGGCGGCCTCGGTCTCGAGGGCCGTCATCCGCTCCTCGCCCTGCAGGCCGGGGGCGGCACGGACGTCCAGGTGGAGGCGGTTCTTGGCGAGCTTGTCCTCCGGCACCTGTTGGAAGAACACCCGCGGGCCGTGGCCCTCCGGGTCCTCGATCGCGGAGCGGGAGTTGCGCTGGTCCTCGGGGACGCCGATGCGGGCGAGGAACTCGTCCCACGCGGCGAGCGGGTCGGCGCCCTCGGGCAGGTCCACGCCGGGCGGGCCGGGATGGACGTAGCCGAGGACCTCGGCCCAGAAGCGGGACAGGGTCCTGGGGTCGTGGGCGTCGAACGTGACCTGGACGTGGCGGCTCATGCCGGGTGCTTACCAGAGGGGCCCGACAGATCCGGGGCGAGCAGCCGCGACACCGCCGCGTCGAGCTCGGTCCCGGCGGCGTCGAGGTCGTAGTCGGGGTCGGCGAGCCACTCTCCGACGACGGCGTCGAGCGCCCCGTTGACGATCACCGCCAGCGTGCGCGGGTCCCCGGCACGGAAGTCGCCGACATCCTGACCTGCGCGGATCATGACCGCGACGTTCTGCCCCCGGCTCGGCGAGGCGGGATCGGCTCCGCTCGCCGCGCCCGCCTCGATCAGCACGCGGACGTGGCTGCGGTTCGCCCGCAGGTGGGCGCGGAAGCCCCGCAGGTAGGCCAGGAGCATGGCCCGTGGCTCTGGCCCCGCGGCGTCGACCGCCCCGCCGACCTCCTCGACCAGCGCGCCCAGCACGTGCGCGACGGTCTCGGCGAGCACCTCGTCCTTCGTGGCGAAGTGGTAGAGCACCGCCGCCTTCGACAGCCCGACCCGCTTCGCGATCGCGGAGAGCGAGGCACCGGCGAAGCCCTCGTCGGCCAGCAGCGCGATGGTGCCCTCGACGATCTGACGGCGGCGGGCCTGTTCGACGAACGTGCGGGTCACCGGAGCAGCTTCACACGTCCCGCCGCCCCGTGGTCCAGGTGGCGACCGCGACGGCGAGCACCAGCCATCCCGCGAACGACAGCGCGGCGGGGGCCGCGGCGAGGAACTCGGGATCGCCGGGGTGGGAGGCGCCGGCGAGGCCGTGGATCGCGGCGGCGGGGAGCACGACCTTGAGCGCGGCGAGGCCGGGGACCCAGTCGAGGACCGTCGGCAGGACCAGGAGCCCCAGTCCGACGACGATCCCGCCGCCGGTCCCGCGCAGCACCATCGCCCCGGCCAGCGCGAGCACTCCGTAGAGGACGGGTGCGGCGAGCGCGCCGAGCGCGAGCCGCAGCCCCTCGGCCGTGAGCGGGGCCGGTGCGGCACCGATCACGGTCGGGGCCAGCACACCGATCGCCACACAACCGACCGCCGCGGCGATGCCGGCGACGAGCGCCGCCGTCCCGACGACGAGTGCCTTGGCGCGCACCACCTTCCCGCGCCGCGGGGTGAGCGAGTACGTGACGGGGGCGAGACCCGTCGCGAGGTCCGTGCCGCCGACCAGCGCCCCGAGGACGATCAGGACGATCGCCGCCACGTCGATCCCCAGCACCGCCGCGGAGACCAGGTCGGAGGGCGGGGTCTCGGCCAGCGACGAGCCCGTGGTGACCGGCAGGCCGGCCAGGAACAACGCCGCCGTCAGCCAGGCGAGGACGGCCGCGGCGAGCACCGACCGGGGGCCGGTGGGGACGGTACGGAACTTGATCGCCTCCGCGGCGAGGGCGGTCATCGCGCACCTCCGGTCAGCGCGAGGAACGACTCCTCGAGCCGGTGTTCCCGTTGTGCCAGTTCCTGAACGGCGATCCCGGCCGCGAACGCGATCCGGCCGACCTCCGCGGGCGCAAGCCCGGCGACCGTGAGCCCGGCCGGGGATGCCTCCACCCGTCCCCCCGCGCTCCTCAGCGCGGCCTCCAGCCCGTCGACGTCCGCCGGGTCCGCGGGACGGACGAGCACCGTCGCGCCCCGCCCCCGCAGCTCCTCGACCCCGACCTGCGCGACCAGCCGCCCGTCGGCGATCACCACGACCCGCTCCGCGGTCTGCTCCATCTCCGCCATCAGATGGCTCGACAGGAACACCGTGCGCCCCTCGGCCGCCAGGCCCCGCAACAGGTCCCGCAGCCAGCGGATGCCCGCGGGATCGAGTCCGTTGAGCGGCTCGTCCAGCACGAGCACGGCGGGATCGCCGAGCAGCGCCCCCGCGAGCCCCACCCGCTGCCGCATGCCCAGCGACAGCGCACTCCCCCGCCGGTCCGCCGCGTGGGTCATGTCCACCTGCGCCAGCACCTCGGAGACCCGGGAGGCCTGCAGCCCGGCCGCCGCGGCCATCCATCGGAGGTGGTCCCGGGCCGTGCGGCGCGGATGCAGGCGCGCGTCCAGCAACGCGCCGACGGTGCCCGCGGGATCCGCGAGGTCCCGGTAGTCCATGCCCCCCACCGTGATCCGCCCCGCGGTCGGGGCGTCGAGCCCCAGCAGCATCCGCAGCGTCGTCGACTTCCCGGCGCCGTTGGCGCCCAGGAACCCGGTGACCACCCCCGGCCCCACCTGGAACGACAGGTCCGCGACGGCGGCCACGTCCCCGTACCGCTTCGCCAGCCCGACGGCTTCGATCATGACGTCCCCCGCTCGTCCCCTCACCGAACGGTAGGTTATCTGACCGATCGGTCAGAAGGCTTGTGATCGAACCGGAACAACCCGTATGGCGGATCGGAGTGGGCGGGTTCGTCCGGGGCGCAATAGGGTTCCCGGGTGGCACACGAGGACACCCGCACGATCGACCCCTGCCCGCCGGACCAGGCGACGACCGACCGCCTGCTGGGTGGCGCCCACCACAACCCGCACGGCGTCCTGGGAGCCCACCCGGTCTCGGGCGGCGGCACCGTCGTCCGCGTGCTGCGGCCGCACGCCGACGAGGTCTCGGTGCTCCGCAACGGCGACCCCGCGGACGCCCACCCCCTGGTCAAGGTGCACGACGCCGGGCTGTTCTCCGGCGTCGTCGACGGACCGGGCGGGGACTACCGGATCGCGGCGCGCTACGGCGACCGCACGGACGTCGTCGACGACCCGTACCGCTGGCTGCCCACCCTCGGCGAGGTCGACCTCCACCTGATCGGCGAGGGCCGCCACGAGCGGCTCTGGGAGGTGCTCGGCGCGCACGTGCGCAGCTACGACACCGCCTCCGGCGCGGTCACCGGGACCAGCTTCGCCGTCTGGGCGCCCAACGCCCAGGGCGTGCGCGTCACCGGGGACTTCGACGGCTGGGCCGGCTGGGCACACCCGATGCGCTCGCTCGGCTCGTCGGGCGTCTGGGAGCTGTTCGTGCCCGGCGTCGGCGTCGGGATGCGGTACAAGTTCCGGATCCTCGGCCAGGACGGCGTCTGGCGGGACAAGGCGGACCCGATGGCCTTCGCCACCGAGATCGCCCCGCAGACCGCCTCCGTCGTCACCGCGCTGCACCACGAGTGGCAGGACGAGGAGTGGATGGCCTCCCGGGCCGTCCGCCAGCCGCACGCCGAGCCGATGAGCGTCTACGAGCTGCACCTGGGCTCGTGGCGGCAGGGCAACGGCTACCGCGAGATCGCCGAGCAGCTCGTCGAGTACCTGGACGAGACCGGCTTCACCCACGTGGAGCTGCTGCCGGTGGCCGAGCACCCGTTCGGCGGCTCGTGGGGCTACCAGGTCACCTCGTACTTCGCGCCGACCGCCCGGTTCGGCACCCCGGACGACTTCCGCTTCTTCGTCGACCACCTGCACCGGCACGGGTACGGCGTCATCGTCGACTGGGTGCCCGCGCACTTCCCGCGGGACGAGTGGGCGCTGGCGCGGTTCGACGGCACCGCGCTCTACGAGCACGCGGACCCGCGCCGCGGCGAGCAGCCGGACTGGGGCACGCTCGTCTTCGACTTCGGCCGCTCCGAGGTGCGGAACTTCCTGGTCGCGAACGCGCTGTTCTGGTTCGACCAGTTCCACATCGACGGCCTGCGCGTCGACGCCGTCGCGTCGATGCTCTACCTGGACTACTCCCGGCCGGACGGGCAGTGGCTGCCGAACGTCCACGGCGGCCGCGAGAACCTCGACGCCGTCTCCTTCCTGCAGGAGATGAACGCGACGGTCTACAAGGACCACCCCGGCGTCGTCACGATCGCCGAGGAGTCCACCGCGTGGCCGGGCGTCACGCGGCCCACGTACATGGGCGGGCTCGGCTTCGGGCTCAAGTGGAACATGGGCTGGATGCACGACACGCTCGACTACATCGGGCACGACCCGATCCACCGCAGCTACCACCACAACCAGATGACGTTCTCGCTGATGTACGCGTTCAGCGAGAACTACGTCCTGCCCATCAGCCACGACGAGGTCGTGCACGGCAAGGGCTCACTGTGGACCCGGATGCCCGGGGACGACTGGAACAAGGCCGCCAACGTCCGGGCATTGCTCGCGTTCATGTGGGCTCACCCCGGCAAGCAGCTGCTGTTCATGGGCCAGGAGTTCGGGCAGGTCCGGGAGTGGTCCGAGGAACGTTCGCTGGACTGGGACCTGCTCGGCGACCCGCTGCACGGCGGGATCAAGACCCTCGTCGGCGACCTGAACCGTGCCTACAAGGACCACCCGGCGCTGTGGACGATGGACGTCTCGCCGGAGGGCTTCTCCTGGATCGACGCCAACGACGCCGCGGGCAACGTGCTGTCCTTCCTGCGCCAGGGGACCGACCACGACGGCCGCCCGGCCGTGCTGGCCGCGATCGCCAACTTCTCCGGCCAGCCGCGCGGGGACTACCGCGTGGGGCTGCCCTTCGCGGGGCGCTGGAAGGAGCTCGTCAACACGGACTCGCAGTCCTACGGCGGGTCCGGCGTGGGCAACCTCGGCACGGTGCACGCCGACCGCACCCCGTGGCACGGTCGCCCCGCCAGCGCGGTGCTGACCCTGCCGCCGTCGGGCGTGTTGTGGCTGGTACCCGAGGAGTCCGGCGGCCCGGTGCACCCCCGCCGCAGCCTCTCCGCCGCCCCGAGCCCGGAGATCGGCCAGGCGGACGAGGACTCCCGCGACGTCTGACCCTGCGCTCGTGGCACGTTTCGTGCGCTCAGCGCGGCATGATCGCGAGCTACGTGCTCTCAGCGTGGTGTGAACCGCGCTGAGAGCACGCAACCGCCGGGCACCCCGCGCTCGTGGCACGTTTCGTGCGCTCAGCGCGGCATGATCGCGAGTTGCGTGCTCTCGGCGTGGTGTGAACCGCGCTGAGAGCACGAAACGTGCCGGTCAACCTCGGCCCGGCGCGTCCCGGGGAGCCGCTCGGAGCAGGGTGAGCCAGTAGGCCAGCAGGATCGCCGTGTAGAGCCCGCGGCCCAGTGGCGACCAGACGTTCTCGTCCAGCCACAGATCACCCCAGCTGACCGGGACCAGCGTCAGCGCGAGCAGCGCGGCGCCCCACTCCCGCAGCAGCCCCCCTGCGACGGCGACCAGCAGCCCGGGCAGGAGCAGCAGCAGGTAGTTGTGCCAGGAGATCGGGGACATCAGCAGGCCCGCGGCGATCACCGCGAACGGCGCCGTCCCCGCGGGATCGACGCGCCGCCGGGCCAGCCACCCGAGGGTGCCGACGAGCGCCACGAAGCCGAGCACCGTCCCGATCGCCGACGGCAGCCCCAGCCGGAGGAAGAACCCGGGCAGGGCGGCGTTGTCGAGCACGTCCGGGACGGGCTCGGTGAACCCGATCCGCAGCCATTCCAGCGCGCTCGACGGGCCCGCCGCCAGCGCCCCCGCCACGGTCGCCACCCCGGCTCCCGTGACACCGGCCCAGAAGGCGGGCCATCGCCGTTGGACCAGGGGCAGCAGCAGGACCGGGGCCAGCGACGGCTTGAGCGCCACGGCGACGCCGTAACAGACCCCCGCCGTCCACGGGTGCCCCCGCCGCTCGCCCACCCAGCCCGCGACCAGCAGGACCAGCAGAACGCCGTAGATCTGGCCGAGCACCAGCGTGCCGTGCAGCGGCGACGACGCCGCCGTCGCCACGACGGCCCCGACGGTCCACCCCCACGACAGCCGCAGCTCGCGGCCCACCACGGCCACGGCCCCGAGCACCAGGACCAGGGTGAGCGCGGCGAACACCCGGTACGCCGCGAGCGGGTCGAGCGCGGTGAACGGGGCCAGGACGAGCGAGAGCAGCGGCGGGTTGAGGTTGCGCAGCTTCGCGGGTGTGGCGTAGATGTCCGTGCCGTGCACGAGCGCCGACGCGGACTGCCAGAAGGTGTCGAAGTCGACGTGCAGCTCGCGCATGTCGGTCGACGGCAGCAGCGTGACCAGCGCGTTCGGGTGCGCGACGTGCAACCCGACGGTCAGCCCCAGCGCCGCGACGACCAGCAGCAGCGACCCGATCCGCGCCGCCGACCAGCGGCGGCCGACAGCGGGTTCGGCGACGGTCGACACGAGAACCGACGGTAGCCCAGACCCGTCAGACCGCCGCACAGCCTCCTAGAACAGCGCCCGGCCCAGGGCGCGGCGGGCCGTGGAGACCCGGGCGTCGTCCGCCGGGAAGAGCTCGAAGAGCCCCACCAGGTGCTGACGCACGGTCTCCCGCTCCTCGTCGAACGTCCGGGCGACGGTGTTCACCAGCCGTTGGAACGCCGCCTCGGGCTTGTCCAGCGCCACCTCGGCGTCCGCCGCGGCGAGCTGGGCGGCGATGTCGTCCGGGGCGGCGTCGGCCGCCGCGATCGCCGCGGGGTCCGCCGACTCGGCGCGGGCGAGGAACCGCACCTGCGCGATCGCCGCCTTCGCCATCTCGTTGGCGGGCTCCAGGTCGAGGATCTGCTGGTAGGCGGCCTCGGCCTCGGTGTAGTCGCCGGCCTCGAGCGCGGCCTCGGCCGCGGTGAACCGCGGGTCCTCCGGCTCCTCCTCGGGCTCCGCGGCGCCCCCGGCGGCGGCCCGCGCCTCGCCCTCGGCGATCGCGGGCATGCGCTCGCGCAGCGCGTCGAGCAGGCGCTGGATCCAGTCCTTGACCTGCGACTCGGGCAGCGCGCCCTGGAAGGCGTCCACCGGCTGGCCGCCGACGACCGCGACCACCATCGGGATCGACTGCACGCCGAAGGCCTGGGCGATCCGCTGGTTGGCGTCGACGTCGACCTTCGCGAGGAGCCACGCACCGCCGCTCGCCGCCGCCAGCCGCTCGAGCACCGGCGAGAGCTGCTTGCAGGGCTCGCACCAGGTGGCCCAGAGATCCACGACGACCGGGACCTCCAGCGACCGCTCCAGGACGTCCGTCTGGAAGCTCGCCTCGGTGACGTCGACGACGTACTGCCCGCCGCCACCGCCACCGGACGGGGGCGCGGAGGCGGGCGCGGACTGCGCGCGCGCCGCCGCCTCGGATCGGGCCTTCAGCGCGGAGAGGTCGACGGCGCCCGCCATCGCGGACGACAGCGCCGCCGTCTGAGCTGCACGGGGGTTGGGACGAGACACGCCGACCATCCTGGCACGATCAGGCCGACCGGGTGGGCACCAGCCCCATGGGGTTCTGCTCGAGGAAGTCCCCGGCCGCCAGGATCCGCTGCACCAGGGGCGCCGCCAGGGCCGCCAGCCGTGCCGTGCGCTCGTCGCCCAGGGTGCGCCAGGCACGGTCGGCCAGGGCGTCCGTGCGGGCCTCGACGTCGGCCGACAGGGCCTTCCCGGCCGGAGTGAGGGCGTCTCCCTCGAGTAGCCCGCGGGCGGCGAGGCGGTCCTTCGCCGCCGCCCACTCCGGCGTCGTCCAGCCCCGCCGCTCGCGCAGCCAGTCCCCCGGCAGGTTCTGCGCATCCGCGAAGACGACGAGGGTCTCGACCGGGTCCAGGTCCGCCCCGACCAGCGCGGCCACGTGCCCGTCGCCGCGCTGCTCACGCAGGAGCGTCTGGGCGTGCCAGAGGACGAGGTGCGGGGCCGTCGGCCACGGCAGCGCCGCGTTGGCGGCGGCGAGCGCCCGCCCCGCGGTCGGCACGGCCAGCGCGGCCTCGCGCGCCAGCTCGGCGGCCTCCGCCACGTCGTCGGAGTCGACGAGCCCGCCCCACGCCCGCCGCAGCGCCCCGTCGACGGCCGCGAGCCGCGCCTCGAGCAGCTGCTCCGGACTCGCCGTGCCCCAGATCTCCGGCACGGACCGCGCCACGAACCCCGGAGCGAAGTTGTAGAACAGCGCCGTGACGACCTCGGCGGACACGGCACCCAGTGGCGCCGCCCGCTGGCCGAAGTAGCCGCGGAAGAACCCGCGCAGGCCCAGCGCCTCCCCCGCCTGCCGGGACTCGGGCGCGAAATACGTCACCGCGTGCACAGGCTCCAGCGCACGCCACATCCGACGGGCGCGATGCTCGACGTCCGCGCTGGTCGTGGCCTGGTCCACCGACATCCGGAGCTCCCTTCGCGACACTGCTCGGCTCGACCGTAGGTGCCCGGACCGGGGTCCGCATTGGGCCGATCCGGTGGCGGCCGACCACGCGCCGTCGGTGTTCACGCGGCAGTTGACCACCGTTCCGGCGGAGCACCACGGGCGCGGCGCGCTCGTTGGACAGAGCGAAGTGGCCGCGAGGTCACTCTGCGTAGATGCGGACGGACCTTCCCCCGCGACCCGTCCCCTGACCGGAGGAGCGCCCCCCATGAGCGACAACACCGAGACCGCCGACCGTCTCCTGGCCGACGCCCGGAAGAAGACCGCGCGCCAGCAGAGCCCCGCGTCGGGCAAGGCGGCCCTGATCGTCGGGATCATCGCCCTCGTCGTCAGCCCGATCTCGATCGCGGGCTGGGTCGGCGGCGTCGCCGCGCTGGTGCTCGGCGGCCTCGCGGTCCGCAACCCGGAGACCGCGAAGCTCGGCAGGATCGCGCTGGGCCTCGGCTTCGCCGCGATCCTGGTCGGCGTGTTCTTCTTCACGATGAACATCGCCTGACCTGCACGTCCACCGAGCGGCCTCCTCACGCGAGGGGGCCGTTCGGCGTCGAGCAGGGTGGCGGCGAACCCGAGCCGTCGCGAGCGGCGTCCAGGTGGTGGCAGCTCAGAGCGGCCGACTCCCCGAGGCCGACGGTCGGGTGCTTCCGCGGCCCCTCTCGAGCAGTCCCTCGAGCAGCGCCGCGAGCTCACGGGGGCGGGTGAGCATCGGGAAGTGCCCGCCGGGCAGCTCGCGCAGCTCGAACCCCCGCTCACGGGCGATCCGGCGGGAGGCCTCGGGGCCTGCCATGCGGTCGTCGGCGCAGACGACCGAGACCGTCCGGACCTCCGGCCACGCCTGCAGCGGGGTGACCTCCTTGGTCACCACCGTCGACTGTGGACGAAGCTCGGCGATCGCCGCCTCGACCGGCGCCGGGTCCCCCAGCTCCTCGGCGATCCCGCTGTAGAGCCCCTCCCGAGCGGCATCGGGCGTCCACACCGTGGTGCGGTCCGGCCCGCGCACGGGTCCGACGGGACCGCGGCCGCTGATCGTCGGGTCCGCCTTCATGAGGTCCAGGTGCGACGACCCCGGCTCCGGCACCATGGCCGCGAGCAGCACCAACGCCCGCACCCGGTCCGCGTGTCGGGCCGCCAGCACCGGGGCCGTCAGACCGCCGAGCGAGTGCCCGACGATCACCAGCTCCCCCTCGGGGACCTCGACGGAGTCCGCGTACTCGGCCGCACCCACGGGACCGTCCGGCAGGTCCGGCGCGACCGACGGCGCGGTCAGCACCTCCTGCAGCGGGGCCCAGCACGAGCCGCGGTGCCAGGCCCCGTGCAGCAGCACGTACGAGGTCACTGCAGCGCCTGCTCGATCCGTTCCACCTTCGCGGTGAGCTGTCCGGTGTAACCCGGCCGGATGTCGGCCTTGAGCACGAGGCTCACCCGCGGCGAGTGCGCCTGGACGGCCTCGACTGCCGCCTTGACCACGGCCATCCCCTCGTCCCAGGTCTCGGACTCGATCGTGGTGAACATCGACGTCGTCTCGTTGGGGAGTCCGGACTCCCGGACGACGCGGACCGCCTCGGCGACGGCGGCGCCGACGCCGCCGTCCTCGGCCGAGCTTCCGGAGGGGGCGATGCTGAACGCGAAGAGCATGCGGCCCACCCTGCCGGATGATCTGCGGGCGGCGCAGGTCCGCCCTGCTAGCGTCGGTCCATGCCACTGCACGGCCCCCTCCCCTTCGATCCGATCGACCGGGCGGCGGAGCTGTGGGCGGAGCGGGTCGGGCCGTCGTCGACGATGCGCGCGGTCACGAGCGTCATGCGGGTGCAGCAGATCCTGCAGGCGGCCGTCGACGCCGCGCTCAAACCGCACGGCCTGACCTTCGCCCGCTACGAGGCCCTGGTGCTGCTGTCCTTCTCGCGGGCCAAGAAGCTGCCGATGCGGGTGATGGGCGAGCGCCTGCAGCTGCACCCGACCAGCGTGACGAACATCGTCGACCGGCTGCAGGGGGACGGGCTCGTCCGCCGCATCCCGCATCCCACGGACCGCCGCGCCACGCTGGTGGAGATCACCGACGCGGGCGCGACCCGGCTGGAGGAGGCCACGAAGTCGGTCACCGCGGTCGACTTCGGCCTGGTCGGCGTGGACGAGGACGACAAGGAGACCCTCTTCGGCCTGCTCGGCCAGATCCGCTCCGCGAGCGGCGACTTCCGCTGACCCTTTGAGCGAACGGCACTCTCGCGCAACCCCCTGAGCGAGCGGCGCTCTCGCTCAAACCTAGTGAGCGAGCGGCGCTTTCGCTCAAACCTAGTGAGCGGAAGTGCCGTTCGCTCAAGGGTGGCGGCGGGTTCAGCGCGAGGCGAGGAGGCGGTCGGCGGCGGCGTAGGGGTCCAGCTCGCCCGCGACCACGGCGTCCGCGAACCGCGAGACGACACCCGGGTCGAGGCTCACCCGCACCTTCTCCAGCGCGATCGCCTCGATCTCGCCCTCCGCGCGCCGCCTGCGCCGACGCCGGCCCTCGCCGGAGGCCTCCAGCCAGGCCCGGTGCTCGTCGATCGCCTTCGCGACCCCGTCGACACCCTCGCCGCGGGCGGCGACGGTCCTGCAGACCGGGGGCCGCCAGTCGTCGTGCCGGGAGCCCAGCGACATCATGTACCGCAGGTCTCGGACGGTCTGCGCGGCGCCGTCGCGGTCCGCCTTGTTGACCACGAACACGTCCGCGATCTCCAGGATCCCCGCCTTCGCGGCCTGCACCCCGTCGCCCATCCCGGGCGCGAGCAGGACGACGGTGGTGTCCGCGAGCGAGACCACGTCGATCTCCGACTGGCCCACGCCGACGGTCTCGACGAGCACGACGTCGCACCCCGCGGCGTCGAGCACCCGCAGGGCCTGGGGGGTCGCCCAGGCCAGCCCGCCGAGATGCCCGCGGGTGGCCATGGACCGGATGAAGACGCCCTCGTCGAGCGCGTGGTCACCCATCCGGACCCGGTCGCCGAGCAGCGCCCCGCCGGAGAACGGCGAGGACGGGTCCACGGCGAGCACGCCGACCCGCTTGCCCTCCCGCCGCAGCTCCGTGACCAGCGCCGACGTGGTCGTCGACTTGCCGACGCCGGGTGAGCCGGTCAGCCCGACGACCTGCGCCCGCCCGGTGTGCGGCGCGAGCAGCGCGGCGACCTCGGGCAGGTCCTTCGACCCGCTCTCGACGAGCGAGATCAGCCGGGCGACCGCGCGCTGCTGTCCTTCGAGCGCGCGGTCGACCAGCTCACGGGGGGACTGCACCCTCAGGCGGGCACGGTGAGGATCAGGGCGTCGCCCTGGCCGCCGCCGCCGCAGAGCGCGGCCGCGCCCACGCCGCCGCCGCGGCGCTTGAGCTCCAGCGCCAGGTGCAGCGCGATCCGGGCACCGGACATGCCGATCGGGTGGCCGACGGCGATGGCGCCGCCGTTGACGTTGACCTTGTCGTCCGACAGGCCGAGCTTGCGCGCGGAGACCACGCCGACGGCCGCGAAGGCCTCGTTGATCTCGACGAGGTCCAGGTCCGCAGGCGTGATGCCCTGCTTCTCGCAGGCCTTGGTGATCGCGTTGGCGGGCTGCTCCTGCAGCGAAGCGTCCGGCCCGGCGACGACGCCGTGGGCGCCGATCTCGGCCAGCCAGGTCAGCCCCAGATCCTCGGCCTTGGCCTTGCTCATCACGACGACGGCCGCGGCCCCGTCCGAGATCTGCGACGACGAGCCCGCGGTGATGGTGCCGTCCGCGGAGAAGGCCGGGCGCAGCTTGCCCAGGCTCTCCGCGGTGGTCTCGCCGCGCACGCCCTCGTCGGTGGCGAAGACGATCGGGTCGCCCTTGCGCTGGGGGATCTCGACGGGGGTGATCTCCTCGTCGAACACGCCGTTCTTCTGCGCGGCGGCCGCCCGCTGGTGCGACCGGGCGGCGAACTCGTCCTGGTCGGCGCGGGTCAGCTCGTAGCGGTTGTTGTACTTCTCCGTCGAGGCACCCATCGCGACCTGGTCGAACGCGCAGAACAGGCCGTCGTAGGCCATGTGGTCGACGAGCGTGGTGTCGCCGAACTTCGTGCCCTCGCGGGACTTCGGCAGCAGGTGCGGCGCCTGGGTCATCGACTCCTGGCCGCCGGCCACGACGACGTCGAACTCCCCGGCGCGGATGAGCTGGTCGGCCAGGGCGATCGCGTCCACCCCGGAGAGACAGACCTTGTTGATCGAGAGCGCGGGGACCTCCATCGGGATGCCCGCGGCGACGGCGGCCTGGCGGGCCGGGATCTGCCCCGCGCCCGCGGTGAGCACCTGCCCCATGATCACGTACTCGACCTGCTCGGGCGCCACGCCCGCCTTCTCCAGGGCACCCTTGATGGCGATGCCGCCGAGCTGCGCTCCGGTGAAACCCTTCAGCGAGCCGAGCAGCCTGCCCACCGGCGTACGGGAACCAGCGACGATCACGGACTCGGCCACGACGAACCTCCAGCGACGACTGTGGGACCGGGATTGACCTCGGACAGTACCTCTCACGGGGGTGTGATCGGACGGCCCGAACGGACGGGTGAGCAGGCGCACAGCTCCCCTGAAGCGGTCGAGGATGCGATTCTGCAGGGCATGACGGCCCCGGAATCAACCCAGGAATCAGCACAGACGGCATCGACCCACGGCGCGCTCGGGTCCCTACTCACCCAGATCGACCACGTGGGCATCGCGGTCGCCGACCTCGACGAGGCCATCGCCTGGTACGCCGACGTGTTCGGCCTGGTCAACACGCACGAGGAGGTCAACGAGGAGCAGGGTGTGCGGGAGGCGATGCTGGCCGCCCCCGGCACGGACCCGACCACGTCGACCCGCATCCAGCTGCTGGCCCCGCTGCGCCCGGACTCGACGATCGCCAAGTTCCTCGACCGCAACGGCCCTGGCCTGCAGCAGCTCGCCTACCGGGTGACGGACGTCGAGGCCGCGATGGAGGTCCTCAAGGCCAAGGGCCTGCGGCTGCTCTACCCGGAGCCGAAGCGCGGCACCGCGAACTCGCGCATCAACTTCGTGCACCCGAAGGACGCCGGTGGCGTGCTCGTCGAGCTCGTGGAGCCCGCCCGCGAGCACTGATGGTGCGCGGATCATCCGGCCGGACGGTCCGAGGCCCCTCCGATCAGGTGGTTCCCGCCTGATCCGAGGGGCTTCTTCGTCGATTCAGCTGGGCGCCCGGCGGTGGGCTGCGTCACGATCCCGCCCACCGGGACGCCCCGACAGCACAATGCTCCGGGTACCATACTGAGCAGTAGCCGATCAGTATCCCGAGCAGAACCCACGACCGACGCCACCGGAGGCCCAGCCGTGCAGGAGATCCTCGACGCCATCCTCGCCGAGAAGTTCGACGCCGTCGGCGGTCTGGCGGTGCCGGACCACTACCGGGCCATGACCGTCCACGAGGACGAGGCCGGCATGTTCGACGGGATCGCGACCCGCGACAAGGATCCGCGCAAGAGTCTGCACCTGGACAACGTGCCGACGCCCGAGCTCGGCCCGGGCGAGGCGCTCGTGGCCGTGATGGCCAGCGCGATCAACTACAACACCGTGTGGACCTCGATCTTCGAGCCGGTGTCCACGTTCGGCTTCCTCAAGCGCTACGGGCGCGAGTCCGAGCTGGCCAAGCGGCACGACCTGCCCTACCACATCGTGGGGTCCGACCTGGCGGGCGTCGTCGTGCGCACCGGGCCGGGGGTCAACGCCTGGAAGCCCGGCGACCGCGTCGTCGCGCACTGCCTGTCCGTCGAGCTGGAGAGCCCGGACGGGCACAGCGACACGATGATGGACCCGCAGCAGCGGATCTGGGGCTTCGAGACCAACTTCGGCGGGCTCGCCGAGCTGGCCCTGGTCAAGTCCAACCAGCTCATGCCGAAGCCGGACCACCTGTCCTGGGAGGAGGCGGCCGCCCCCGGGCTCGTCAACTCCACCGCGTACCGGCAGCTGGTGTCCCGCAACGGCGCCGACATGAAGCAGGGCGACACCGTGCTGATCTGGGGCGCCAGTGGCGGACTGGGTTCGTACGCCACCCAGTTCGCGCTCAACGGTGGTGCCACCCCGATCTGCGTCGTCTCCTCGCCGCAGAAGGCCGAGATCTGCCGGGCCATGGGCGCGGAGCACGTGATCGACCGCAGCGCCGAGGGCTACCGGTTCTGGAAGGACCCGCAGACCCAAGACCCCAAGGAGTGGAAGCGCTTCGGGGCCAAGATCCGCGAGCTCACCGGCGGCGACGACCCCGACATCGTCTTCGAGCACCCGGGCCGCGAGACCTTCGGCGCCTCGGTCTACGTCGCGCGCAAGGGCGGCACGATCGTGACCTGCGCGTCGACCTCGGGCTACATGCACGAGTACGACAACCGGTACCTGTGGATGAACCTCAAGCGGATCGTCGGCTCGCACTTCGCGAACTACCGCGAGGCGTGGGAGGCCAACAAGCTGATCGACAAGGGCTTGGTCCATCCCACCCTGTCCAAGGTCTACTCGCTGGCCGACACCGGCCAGGCGGCGTTCGACGTCCACCAGAACGCCCACCAGGGCAAGGTCGGCGTCCTGGCGCTCGCCCCCGAGGAGGGCCTCGGGGTCACCAACCCGGAGAAGCGCGCCAAGCACCTGGACGCGATCAACCGGTTCCGCGGCGTCTGAGCACGCTCGACGCGGTATCAAGCCGCGACCGTCGTCCGGACCGCGGCTCCGTACTGCCTTCTCGGTCGGGTGACGGCGCTTACGCAGCACCGCGTGTGACGCTGCGCGAGTGCCGTCGCCCGGTACGGTGACGGACATGGCTGGTGAACCGGAGAACTCCCCGAACGACGCCGGTTTCTCCCCCGCAGCCGGGTTCGCGCCCAATGCCGGCTTCCGCGTGGTCCGGCGGGGGTACGACCCGGACCAGGTCAACGGAC
>Ga0070671_100001797_pt1 | contig 16280 bp, 10 predicted proteins | sample KBSS73metaG_FD_65341 | JGI IMG/M metagenome (GOLD analysis project Ga0070671, IMG submission 65341) | Switchgrass rhizosphere microbial communities from Kellogg Biological Station, Michigan, USA - KBS S7-3 metaG | ecosystem: Host-associated > Plants > Roots > Rhizosphere > Soil ...
CGCGCCGATCGAAGTGCGGCGCTGACCGCGCATGCCCGTGGACGACCCATCTTCTCCCGTACGCGTTGCCGCGCTCTACAAGTTCACGCGTCTAGACGATTGCGAGGACCTGCGCGGCCAATTGGCGCGCGTGTGCCTTGCAGCAAAAGTGAAGGGGACGCTGCTGCTCGCGGGAGAGGGGATCAACGGCACGATCGCCGGCTCGGAGCGCGCTATAGAAAGCGTCGTCGCATTCCTGCGGGACATACCGGGTTTGGTCGACCTGGAGGTGAAGCGCTCGACTGCCGAGGCGATGCCCTTCCACCGCATGAAAGTGCGGGTGAAGCCCGAGATCGTGACGATGGGCCAGCCGCAGATCGATCCCCTGGCCGGCACTGGGCACTACGTATCGCCGCAGGACTGGAACGCTCTGATCAGTGAGCCCGGCACGATCGTGATCGACACGCGCAACGACTACGAGGTCGCGGTCGGCACCTTCGCTGGCGCGATCGATCCCGGAACCCGCAGCTTTCGAGACTTCCCGGCCTGGTTCCGGGCCGAGCGCGAGCGACTGCTGGCAAACTGCGAGCAACCGCCGAAGATCGCGATGTTCTGCACGGGCGGAATCCGCTGCGAGAAATCGACTGCGTTCCTGATCTCCGAAGGTCTCGAGAATGTCTACCACCTCCAGGGCGGCATCCTGAAATACCTTGAGACCGTTCCTGCCGATCGGAGCCTGTGGCAGGGAGAATGCTTCGTGTTCGACCAGCGCGTGACAGTCGGCCATGGGCTGGAAGCCGGAACCCACGCGCTTTGCCATGGCTGCCGCCGGCCCGTGAGCGCGCAAGATCAGGCCTCGCCGCTCTTTATTGCCGGGGTGAGTTGTCCTGCCTGCCACGCCACGCGCACCGATGACCAGCGGGCGAGCTATGCGGAACGCGAGCGGCAGGAACGGCTCGCCAAGGCGCGCGGCACCAAGCATCTCGGCGCCGCCGGGCCGCAGCGCCATGGCGGATAGGCCGATCCTCTACAGCTTCCGGCGCTGCCCTTACGCCATGCGCGCTCGGATGGCGCTGCTGGTCAGCGGCACGGCCTGCCACATCCACGAGGTGAAGCTCTCGCGCAAACCCGCGCAGCTGCTCGAGGTGTCGCCCAAGGCGACGGTCCCGGTCCTCGTGCCAGCGGACGGGCGTGCGATCACCGAGAGCCTGGAGATCATGCGCTGGCCCCTGGAACGCAACGATCTGACCCACAGCTTGACGGCTCAGGCAGATGATGTTGGAAGGCGCACGTGAGCGACAGCCCCCCTGATACCGATACCGTGGCGCCCGCAGAAAGCACATGCGAGCAGCGCGCCGCCGAAGCCGCAGCAATCCGACGGCGCTGGATCACGCTCGGAGAAGCCCTCGCGGTGATCGCGGTCGTCATTTCCGGGCTCACGCTCTTCAACAGCTGGAGCGAGCGCAGCGACAGCGCCGCGGCCAAGCAGGTCGAAGCACAGCAACACTCGGCCCAGGCAAGGACTCTGGTCCTTGGTGTTGCGAGCGCGCGCGATGACAAGCTCGTTCTCAGGCCCGGCAAAGCCGAGCAGTTGATCCAAAGCCAGACGGTTGTGTTCCCGACCTCGCTCGGTGCCGCGCCCGCCGAGACCACCGGTGAGCCGAGGATTGAAGCCGACTGGTTTGCCAGCACGCTGAAGAAGGCGCGCAACGCGGCCGGCCTTCCCGACGAAAGCCGGGGTGACGAACGGCTCCCCGTGGCGATCACCACGCGGTTTCTGGTCGATGGTAAGGCCTACGAGGACATAGCTCTCTACGACATCGGCTACAGCGTGACAGGGAAGCTGCTGTTAGGCCATACCGTCGCCCTGCGGGGGCTCTCGCTCATCTCGCGAGCGAAAGCTGCTGATGCGCAGATGATGCTCAACACGCGCTGGAGCAAGCTTCTTAAGCACGAGCCCAACGATCGCAAGTAACGGAGACGGTCTTTAGCCGCCGAGAGAGCCGCCGTTCACTCCTTCATCGACCGATGTCGAAACCGGTCGTGCAGTCATGTTATTTCAGAGCTCGAAGCCGACTCGCCGGGTTGCATCGCGCCTGTGAAAGATCGCCTGCCATCAGTTAGGCCTGTTTCTTCTATGGCCATGCCGGCCTTTGGAGTAAGGCTGCGGCACTCTGGGGCGATGGGACTCACAATGTTTGCCGCTTTTTCGGGAATTGGCCTGTTTCTCGCCATCATTTTCCTGGTACTCGCGCTCAAGTCCTTCGGCATCAACCAAGAATACCAGCGTGGAGTTCTGTTCCGCCTCGGCCGGATCAAGATTACTAAGGGGCCGGGTCTCTATTGGCTAGTCCCGCTGATCGAGCGCGTTATAAAGGTTGATCTGCGTACGATCACCTTTGCGCTCGACACCCAAGAGACGGTGACTCGCGACGGCGTCGCCGTTCGCGTCAACGCCGTGCTGTGGTTTCGCGCGGTCGATCCAGTCAAGGTGATCACTTCGGTGGTGAACTGGCAAGGTGCCGTCGTGCAGGCGGCCGAGACCGGTCTGCGAGACGCAATCGGGCAAAGTGACCTCGATCAGATTCTCAAAGACCGAACAACGATCAACGCCCGGCTCCTGGAGTTGCTCGGCCAGACGTGCGAACAGTGGGGCGTTACTGTCGATGCGGTGGAGATCAAAGATCTCGACATCCCCGAACAGATGCAGCGGGCGATCGCGCGAGAGGCCGAAGCCATCCGCGAAAAGCGGGCGCGAATTATCAAGGCCGAAGGCGAAAAGGAAGCATCGCAGACGCTTGCCGACGCAGCAAAGATCATCGCAGAGGTGCCGGCGCGCTCGAATTGCGTCGGCTGCAAACATTGAGCGAAATCGGCGTTGAGCACAATTCCACCATCATCGCCATGTTCCCAACTGAGATACTCGAGGCTGCCCGGCGGATCGGTACAACTGCATAATTCGCCGACGAGTCGGACGTTCGCGGCGCCAGATCCGCTCCTTAAAAATCCGTCGTTCGTCCACAACGTGCCGCGAGGCATCCAACGACCGGAATCGACCCCGATTGATCAGCCGCGTAAACGGCACCTGTGTTGTGGAAAGCCGACTTTGCCGTGTTAGCATACTCCGATGAGCGACAGTCATAGCAGGATCATCGCTGCCGCAGCCAAGCCGGAGTTAGCTCCGTTAGGATTTCAGCAAAAGGGACGATCGCGTCTGTGGATTGCCGATCGTGGCCCATGGCTCAACATCGTCGAGTTCACACCAAGTAGGTGGTCTAAAAGCGTCTCGTTGATGAATGCAGCGCATTGGCTTTGGATCGGCGCAGGCTTCTTGAGCTATAACGAGAACATTGCTTCAAATTGCCATGCGGAGTTCGAGACCGAGGATCAGTTTCGCGAAGCCGCGATTAAGATTGCCAAGGTGGCGCACGCCAAAGCTTTGGAACTTGACCGAAAGTTTCCCTCGTTCGATGCGATTGCCGCTCACGCCGTTCAACGCGCTCGTAGCAGCCCCGACAGGATGGGGCCAAGCTGGTGGGGTTACGAAGCTGGGGTCGCGTCGGGGATTGCGGGCCGGCTCGGCGAGGCAGACGAGTTTCTGCGCGGCGTCACCGATGACAGGGTCACTGGCCGGGCCGCACCTTTTCTATCGCTCATTGCCGATCCCGATGCTTTTAGAGGCAAAGGGAATGACCTCGTGGCCGAAGATCGGGCAAGGTTGAAGTTGAAGCCGCTCGGCAGCCCGGCCTTTTGATTTCCGCTAGGTTGGCGGGTCCGAACAGGCGGCTTTTCGGTTAAAATGTTGAAATGCTACCCTTCCGCTGAACGCTCGACCACTCCTGGCGCCATGCCCTACCGGGATCGACGGCGGCAAAGTTGGGGAGAGAGAACGCGCTAGGTCGGGCTATATTGCCGCCGATCTGGGTGTCGCATAGGTTGCATAAATGGATAGCACTTCTCGCTTCGAGCCAGTTTCAATTGCACGCCACCGCACAGAACTAGCCAACGGCATAGAATGGACCGTGGTGCGCACACGTAAGAACTGGTTCGCCCTACCGTTTCTATGTTTTTGGCTGACTGGTTGGACCTTGGGAGGCGGCGCTGCGCTTTACGCGCTCATTACCGGAGACGGGGGAGAACGGCTGTTTCTTGCTCTGTGGCTCGTCGGCTGGGCTTTAGGTTGGATCTTTGCGGCAGCTTCGATCCTTTGGCAGATTGGCGGCCGAACGATGGTAGCGATCACCGGAGGCGCATTGGTCCACGCTTGGAGCATGCCGTTCGTTACTCGCGAGAAGCGCTACGATGCAAAACAGATACGCTATCTTCGCTCGGGCGAAACGAGCAGCTTGTTAGGATGGGGGCGCTCATTGCGCGACGTTCCGCCGTTCATGCCGAGCATGGCGTCGGGGAGCGTCAAGTTCGACTACGGCGCTCGAACGATTCAGCTTTTTCCCGGTCTCGACGAATCGGAGGGCCGGATGATCGTTGACCAACTAGCAGCAAGACTGCCTAAATCGGCTGTGGTGATACGGTCGAGCCGTGATGGAAGTGGCTAACAACGTCACTGAATTGACGCCATTAGCCTGCTGAACGACTGCAATGTCGGCTCGTCTGGAACGGCGCCTTCCGAGCTAAAATTTTGCATTACTGCCGTTTGCCATGACCAAGAGCGCGCCGGCGGCAGCCGCCAACGTAGCGGTCGTAGCCGAGCATCGAAGAGCTCCCTGAAAGCTGCCCTCCGTTCATCGAACTATTTCGAGGTTAGCGACCGACTGGCTTTGGAACGTTTCTGCCGTTCGCCAGCGATGTGTCGAGAGGCTGGTTTTGTCAGAAGCCGACATCCCTCACGTGCCAGAGATGCACAGCATAATGGCTGAAGCTGGGCGACAACCGCCACTTCCGGCAAGCACGGACGCCGTGTCCACAGCCGCCGACAAAGCGGCCGTTGCCGTGCTCCGACTGGCTCGCTGGTAGCTGCCCTACATTCATAGTCAGTCGGAGCGCTAATGGCGGTCGACTTTGGTACGGGATTGAGACCTCGCGAATCTATTGGAAGAGTATGGCGCTCAGGTTGTGCCTCATCGCCGGTGCACAGGTGATGGCAGCTGCTCTGACGTCCGATCCAATCGATTTCCCGATCGAAGCCACGGATCGTGATTGAGGAAGGGACGTCCTAAGGCCAGCCTGTGCACGACGCATTTGTTCTACTTCCGTTCAATCCGCGCACACGGTATTTCGAAGTCATGGTTACTGCGACACAGATTGCACGCTGGGCAGCGACGACCCCGGCACAGGCGGAATTGCCGAGGCTCGTCCGGCGACTGATCCACAGCGCCGCGACGACGACCGAGCTCGCGATGCCGTCCGGCGATTCGGTTACGCTTCCAGGCTTCGATGGCGAACTTCACAGCGAACTGGGCAACACATGGGTACCTTCCGGCCGTTCCTGCTGGGAATTGAGCTGCCGGACCGACATCCTCGTGAAAGCCAATGAGGATTATGCCAAGCGGAGCGATGCTTTGCCGCCGGAACACCGCGCAACTCGAACCTATGTGGCGCTAACCGCGCGCCGCTGGCCCGCCAAGACACGCTGGCGGGAGGAGAAGATCGCCGAGGGCGTGTGGAACGATGTGCGCGCCTATGACGCCGACGATTTAGAGCAATGGCTTGAACAGTCACCGGCGGTGCGCCTCGCCTTTGGTGAGGAACTCGGCCTATCTGGTGCGGGCGTCGAGAGTCTTGGCGCCTATCTCGCCAAATGGTGCGCGCAATGCGCTCCGCGCATCACCCCGGAAGCGCTGCTGACTGGACGGGGGGATCAGGCCGCGACTTTGGTCCAGCGGGTTCGGCGGATTCGCGACGGAGCGTCGAACGAGCCGCTGGCCATCAAGGCGGACAGTGTCGAGGAAGCAGCGGCATTCGCGGCGGCCACGATGATCAAGGACGACACACTTGCTACGGTCGCCATAGTCGTGACGAGCGTCGATGGATGGCGTTTCGTCGAGGCGAATGATGCGGTCGGGGTCGCGATCGCCGCGACCCCGGCTATTGCCGAGGCGCCATCGGTTCGCGATCGCCTCGCCCTGATCGTGCCCTATGCATCGGGTGACATGGCGCGCCAGTTCAGGGGGGTCGCGCGTAAGCTCAACGACGCCGAGCTTCTTCTCGAGCGTGCATTGCCTTCCGAATTCGAAAAGGCGCTCCAGCTCATCGGTCTCGACGAGAACGACACGCGGCGCCTATCGACTCTGTGTGGCCGCTCCTGGTCGGTGTTCCGCCGCCAGCACGCCGTCAATCCCTCGATCCGCCGGCCCGCCTGGCTCGACCATTCCGCAGCCGATGCGTTGGCTACCGTGTGTCTGGTTGGCGGCTGGTCGACCGGCAAGGATGCCGATGTCGAGATCGTCGCGCGGATCAGCGGTCGCGATTATGCCGAGCTTGAAGCGGACCTGCTTGCGCTCGAGCGGCTCGACGATTCGCCGCTTCTCCATATCGGCACGGTCTGGAAAGCCAAATCGGCCCTCGAACTGCTCGCCATCTTCGGTGAGCGGATCACGCCGGCGCAGCTCGATCGCTATTTTGCGGAACTGGCATCCGTGCTGTCGGCACCCGACCCGCAACTCGAACTGGCGGACGACCAGCGCCACGCCGCAGCAATCCATGGCAAGGTGCGGCCGATCAGCGGCCTGTTGCTCGATTCCCTGTGCGACACGCTGGTCAAGCTGGCCGTGCGCGGGGTCGACATTCCAGCCCTTGCAGCCAACGACATCCAGGGCCGCATCGATCGCCTCGTCCGCTCGTTGCTGCGCGGCGGCGACCGCGTGCGCTGGCTGTCGCTCGCGAGCCAGCTTCCGGCCCTAGCCGAGGCCAGTCCGCACGAGTTTCTGACCGCCGTGGAGGGGGGTATCGCCACGTCCGATGGCGGAGCCCTGGCCGTATTTCTGGAAACGAGCGGATCGGGGTTCGGGAGCCGGTGCTGGCATGCCGGCATGCTCTGGGCGCTCGAGACGCTGGCCTGGGCACCCAACCGACTGCGGCGCGTGTCGTTGATCCTAGCCAGACTCTGCGCCGTCGAAATCCAGGGCAATTGGGGCAATAACCCTCAAAGCTCGCTTCTCGACCTCTATCGGTCTTGGTTTCCCCAGACCGCAGCCACCGTCGACCAGCGCATCGCCGTGATTGACGATCTAATCGAACACGTCCCGGGCGCGGCGTTCGCGCTCCTCGACAGTATGACCGGACCCGGCGCGGACACGGCCAGTCACATCGCACGACCGAAATGGCGCGACGACGATGCGGGCGCCGGCTATGGTGCCACCGGTCTCGAGCGACATACAATGGAAGTCGCAGCGCTTGATCGGCAGATAGCGATGTCGCGCGGCAATGCGGCGCAGATCGCGCAGCTGATCCCAAAATATTCCCATCTCGACAATCCCCGCCAGCAGCGCGTCATCGATCTACTGACCGATTGCGTCACACTCGTTGACACGGACAAGGAGACGCTGCGCGCAGCGCTGCGTCACAAACTACACTGGCACCGCAACTATGACGAGCGCAGCGACGCCGCACTCGACGCGCTGCTCGAGCCGCTTGAGGCCGCCTATGTTACTCTGGAACCCGATGACCGGATTATTCGGAGTGCCTGGCTGTTCAAGAATGGCTGGGTGGAGCAGCCCATCCGGACCCGCGGCGAAGCGCTCGACGCGAATGAGCGGCAGGGCGCGACCGTCGCCCGCGCCGCGCTCAAGGAAATTTTCGACAGCGATGGCTGGCGCGGTGTCATCGAGCTTGCCGAAAAGCATGGCGATCCCTGGACGATCGGCTGCCACCTTCCGCACATCGGCTTGCCGGGCGATACGCTGCGCCTCTGGATCGTTGAGCAGGCTGGCGATCTCCATCGTGGGGCTGTGGGCACAACGCTCGCTGCTGCCATTCTCTGCTGTACGCCCCCCAAAGAGCGCGGAGAGGCACTCGACGCGATCTTTGCCGCCGCGCCTGCCAGCAACCGGTCGGCGGAGTGGCTTACCCGCCTTCTCGTGTTGTGCCCGCATGATCCGGCGATCTGGCGCCGCGCCGAGGAAATCGGGCAGGCCGAACATTATTGGTCGAACTGTACGAGCAACCTCTGGCTCGACGACCCGGCAAACATGACGCACGCACTCGGCGAACTGGTCGCGCACCGCCGGCCAGTTTCCGCGCTCAATGCCTGCCATAACAAATTCTCGGACTATGAACCCGGGTTGGTCATGAGCATGCTCGAGGGCGTGCTGAAGGGTGAGGAGCTCGACCAGGCGCAAATGCCGCAGAGCTATGTGTTCCAGCATGCTATCGACTTTATCGAGGATAGCGGGACCATCGAAGAGATGCGGCTCCTACAGCTCGAATTCGCACTCATCCGCGCGTTCGGCTTCGAGGGGGAGTCCCACGCGAAGACCCTGTATCGCGTCCTGATGACGAGACCCGAGATCTACGTCGAACTGCTTTGTCTCGTATATAAGCCGCGCAATGGACCACAGCGCGAAGTCGATGAGGCACAGAAAGGTGCTGCGGAAAATGCCTGGCACGTCCTGCGTGCCTGCCGGTTGCAGCCGGGCGCTGGCGCGGACGGATCAATCGACTCCGATGTCGCTGCCAGCTTCGTTCGTGAGGCCCGGCGACTCGCAGCCGAGCAGGATCGACTGGAGGTCTGCGACATCACGTTTGGCGAGATCTTCGCCCATGCGCCGGACGGCGCGGACGGCATCTGGCCTGGAGAAAGCGCGCGGTCGCTGCTCGAGAACAGCGGATCGGAGGACATGCTGCGCGGCCTCTACACCGGCGCCATCAACAAGCGGGGTACGACTTCACGCGGCGCCTATGAAGGCGGGGATCAGGAGCGCGAGCTGGCCGGCTATTTTCGCAAACATGCCGTAGCGCTTGAAGAAACCCATCCGCAACTGGCCGCCATGCTTCAAGAGCTTGCCAAATCATATGATCGACATGGTGTTTTCGAGGACCTTGACGCCCAGTTGCGGATAGAGGGGCGATAACCGGTTATGAGAATTAGTTCGACGCTTAGCGCCTTGGGGTGCCCAGACCCGTCGCAGTCGTGCTTGGCAAGCAAGCTGCTACCTATCGATATCCTACGGCCATGGCGGGCGAACTGGCGGATTGGCTTGCGTAGTAACTACCAGTATTTGCATTAGCGGTGCAGTTGAAGTGGCGGGGTGTTCGACGAACAAATGTTTTCAGGCGGCATTGCAGACAAAACCGGCAATCGCTTCGAGGCCCGGTGGCTAACGCGCGAACTGATCGGACTGATCGACGGTCGCGCTTCGTCGATCACCATTGAGACGATTGGCGACGATGACCAAGGTTTCGAATTCGTCGTCGAGCGCGAGACGCTGTCGGAATGGCATCAATGCAAGCGCCAGACGTCGGCCAACACCTGGACGATTGCGGCGCTTGGGAGCGCCGGCGTCATTGGCAATTTCGGCACGAAGCTCGCGTATTCCCCTGCGCAACGTTGCGTGTTTGTCTCGACCGATACGGTCAAGCAGATCAAGCTTCTCCAAGAGAAGCGGCGCGCCACGCCCATCCTCGAGGAATTCGAGAAGGCGCTTTCGAAGACCGAAGTCCCCTTTTGGCAGGACCTTCAAACACAGCTTGCCGCGAGCGGCGAATCCGCTGCAGACTGGCTCGACCGTTGCGATTTTCACGCTGTATCCGAAGACATTCTCGAAGAGACGGTCGCATCCGAGCTCGCCTACTGGTTCAGGGGCGATCCCGATCTCATCGTAGGCGCGATCCGCGCCTGGATCGAAGAGGACCAGGTTTTCAACCGCCCGATCGACCGAGCGGCATTTCTGAGCTTCGCCGCGGACAAGCAATTCGAGCTTAAGCAATATGAGGCCGACCAGACACTGCCGGGCAGGCTCGTTGCGGCAACCGCAGACTATGACGCGACCTACGTCCCAGTCGGCGGAGGCCTGTTCAATATTCCGAGGCCAGAGACGGAACAGCTCATCGAGGCGCTGATCGGTGACGCTCATCTCAAGACGGTTGCGCTGGTCGGGGTCGCTGGCTCGGGCAAGTCCGTGGTCGTCCGGGACGCAATCGCACGGATCGCTGCGCAAAACTTTGCCCAGCTCGCTTTTCGCGTCGACCAGGTCGGCGAGCCGCTCTCGTTGGCCCAGCTAGGCACGGCCGTAATCGATATCGCCGACAGTCCGGCTGTGATCCTCGAAAAGCTCTCCGGAAATAGACCCGCCATCCTTTACATCGATCAGGCTGACGCGGTCAGCCAGATGTCCGGTCGCTCGGCCCAGGTCCGACGGCAAATCGTCGACCTCGTGAACCAGGCGGCGCGCTATCCAAACATCCGGGTGGTCTTCTCGTGTCGCACCTTTGACATCGACAATGATCATCTCTTTGCGGACATCGCGGCTCGGGATGACAGCTTGCGGATCGATATTCCCGCGCTGAACTGGGACCGTGATGTGGTGCCGTTGCTCCAGCAGTTCGAGATCTCGATCAATCCGGACAACCCGCGGATTAAGGCTCTGCTTGTCCAACCCATCGGCCTTTCGATCGCCGTCCAGTTGGCGAAGAGCGGGGCGAAGGATCTTCGCAACGTCGACAATCTGAGCGAGCTATTCACTCGGCTGCTCGTCGAGCGCGACCGCGCTGTTCGCGAGCGGTTCAATCCACCTTGGTCAATCTACGCGGCCCTTGAGGCGATATCGAACGCGATGAGCGATCGGCAGGAGCTGGTAGCGCCGGTTCGGGTGCTCGACCCGTTCGCTGGCGCCAGCGACATTCTTCAGCAGGAAGGCCTCATCGTCGTCAACGGACCTCGGGTATCCTTGATCCATGAATCGCTGTTCGATTTTCTTCACGCGCGGGCGTTCGTGGGCGGAAGCCAATCGCTTCTCGATTTCCTGACAGCGAGCGAGCAGACGCTGTTCCGTAGAACCCAGGTTCGCCAGATTCTCGCGGCGGAGCGGGATCTCGACCGCAAACGCTATCTTGCGGACCTCGACGAGCTTTTCGCCTCCGATAAGGTCCGCACCCATGTCAGCGACCTCGTTTTGCGGTGGCTCGGCACAGTATCGCAACCCGATGTCGACGAGTGGGATATCCTCGCACGCCATGCAGCTCGAAAGGGCGACGGTGAGGTGCCGCGATCAATCGGACTGACCATTTTTGATCAAGCAGGCTGGTTCCGCTTGCTGGCCGAAACCGGCATTGTCGCAGGCTGGTTGGAAGGATCCCTTGACGGGCAAGAGTGGGCGCTCAATTTTCTGCGCTCTATCTCGGACGCGGGTCCGGATCTGGCAGTCGTCCTCTCGCACTATCTCGACACGCAACCTGAAAGAGCAGGTCTGTTGCTTGAGCGCATGCACTGGCTCAGCCCCAAGCGTCCCGCGCCAGAGATCGGCGACGTCCTCATCAGGGCACTCGGCATGGTCGATAAGGTCGAGCAGCTCTCGCAAGGGGAGGACCTTTTCGAGCTCCATGCCAGCTGGATTACCCACGCGCCTGCCGATGCAGCCCGGTTACTCGCCGCGAGCCTCGCCGCCTGGTATCGCCTGGTGCCGGAAGGTGCACCATTTAAGCCCACGTTTGAAAATGGTACGGGTGCCTTCAGCCACCTCGTCGAATTGGCGAAAGCGCTCCCGCTCGCCACGCTCGAAGCGATCCTCCCTTCCATGCATGTTGCAATGATGCGGCTGCCCGGCGACGCGGGCCCGCCTTATCAGGACAAATTGTGGTATTGGCGTCGGCGCTATAGCGACGATGATGCTTCGGTTGAATTTATCGACGTCATCCGCTCGGCGCTTGCGGACGTCGCAGTTAATGCGCCGGGCGAAGTGGATCGGCTGTTGGCGCTTCTGGAGCCAGATGCGCAGATCACAGGCCTGCACCTCCTGCTCGAGACGGTTGCCAGCAATGGTGAAGCGCTCGCGCCGCTTCTGACGAAGCATCGCAGCCACCCCGCACTCTTTACGTCCGGTTGGGATGGAGCGCCGGGCCACTCAGCGGCTAAGGCGATCGCGGCGACGTGGGATTGGCTGGATGACGAAACCCGATCGTTGCTCGAGGGTCGAATTCTGGGCCTTTGGCCGGAGTTCGACGATGTAAAATGGGCGCTGTCACTACGCGACCCGGCGAAGAACTGGATGGAAAGGACGCCCGAGCAAATTCGTGAAATCGCGTGCCATTGCCTTGCTGAGTCCGGACGTCGCCAATGGTCAGTGATGAAGGTCATCGGTCCAGAACGGTTATCGGCAATGGCGCGAGACCGGTTCCGCTGCCTCGACCGCAAAGGAATGCGGCTTGAATTACCCGACGGTATGCGCGTCGGGAATGTGCGTCCTCCCATCGCCCCGGACCGCGCTGCGCATATGACGGACGAAGCCTGGCTGATCGCGATCGACAAGGTGCGCCTCAATGGGCGGCCGGAGTGGGATGTCACGGGATTTCGGGGCGGGGCGAACGAACTTGCACACGTCCTTCAAAACCGCGTCAAGGAAGAGCCAGATCGTTTCCTCGCCCTCCTGCAGCACATCCCCAAGGATGCGGCCGTGGCCTTCCCGAACGCGATCGTGATGGGGATCAGCGAAGCTGGTGCGACGCCAGAACGTACCGAGCGGCTCTTCGAAATCCTCGATACGACCGTCTGTGCGCGGCCTGAAGACCGGCCTCTCATCTGGCTGCTGCGCGCGACTAAAGGGGCAAGGGGAGCGCGTACGCTAGCTTTCATGCTGGAGGCGGCCGCCTCTGGTGACTCTGAAAGTGGGGTAGGCGAGCAGACGGCTGGAAAGCCTGATAAGCCCGAAGCGGTTTACAAGCAGGCGCTGGCCGCAGGCGTCTTTCTCGATAGCCGTGCCACCAACTCTGTGCGAGGCGCTGCTCTGATGGAAATCGGCTCCCAAGCATGGAAAAGTGCTGAGCAGTTTGCAACATATCGGAATCTCTTCGACGGGCTGATTGGCAATGAGATGCCCGACTATATCCACGCCGCCATGGGACCGATGTTGATCGCGGCGCTCAAACATGATCCCGACCTTGCGGCTGCTTGGGCCACGAGGACCGCCGCCGCCTGCCTCTCTTCCTTCTTCACGCGTAACGGGCGGCACATCCTGTTTTGGTTGGATGCCCGGCGCCCGGACATTGGGGCGCCGATCATTGAGGCCTTGGCGGGCGCGGATGATCCGCTCGCTCAAGCAATCGGGTGCTTGATCATTGCAGAGCGCTCTCTCGATGATCCGCGCTGGGCGAAAAAGATCGAAGAACTAATCGAAGTGGGGCCTACGCAGAGAGGGGCGATCGCCGAGGTAGCCGCGACCTATCTTCCCGGCAGTGCCCATATCGCACGGACCACACGGTGGCTGACGCGGTTTTTCGAGGACGATGACGAGGGGGTGCGCGCCGCGGCGATCGACTGTTTTCGCCGCATCAGTGCCGCAGAGATGGCGAAATATGTGCCCCTCTACACCGCCTATGTGAACTCGAAATTGTTCAACGCCGAACGCACGTATTTCCTGCATCGGCTTGGAAATGCGCCGGGGGCCATGGACGATGTCGTCCTCGGTTTGATCGAGAAGTCTGTCTATATCGTGAAGTCAGGCGCAGGCGGGCCAGCTTATGGTCTCTATCAGATCTGGGATCCGCTTTTGCGGATCTACGCATCATGCGGCACCAACGAAGCCCGCCTCAGCAAATGTCTGAACGTCATCGATGATCTGGTCCTGCTCGACGCGGTTGGTTCCACCAAGCTCAACGCCTTGACCTGACGCGGTCGACTGCGCGCGAACTTTGGGACGCGCCGACGGTAAAGCAACCCGTCTGTAGGCAAGGACGGCAACTGTCGATCCATACATAGCGGGCTAGCTGTTTTTGGGCGTTCAGAAACCGTTGTTGAGTGTCGAGTAGGGGGCCTTCCCGGACGCGGACACCGAGGCATTCGGATGTCGGCTATCCCGTTTTCGCTTCTAGAAGCTGCCGTTCCGGTTCGTTGTCTAATTGATTTTCTCACGAGCATTCCTTCCCCCGGTGCCAATGGTTGTCTTCGAGGTCATCGAACAGCGCATGATGGCGTTGTGTCCGAGCCTTCATGATCGCGGCCGGGCGAAAAGGTGGGTGTCTCTGGGTCCAACTCGAGGTTGTGCCTCTAAAATCCGGGCGAGATCACCCTGGCATGGCTGACCGAGAAGGAAATCGCTGGCTTCATGCCCAGCGAAACTCCGTCTCGTTCACCCATAGCGAATGGAGCAGCACGGCCAGCTTGCGGGCGACCGCAATCCTGGCTCGCTTGTTGCCTTTAGACTCTGCGATCCTCTGCCCCCATTGTTGAAGAGCAAATGGCCGCTGCACACGGCACAGCATAATATTGGCGGCTTCGTACAGCGTTCGGCGCAGCATGGGATCACCCGCCTTGGATATGTTGCCGCGCACGTCGCGCTCGCCTGACTGGCTACGTCGGGGTACCAACCCGGCATAGGCTCCGACATCTTCGCTGCGGGTGAAGCGGTGCGGATCTTCAACACTGGCGGCGAACGTCAGCGCGGTGATCGGGCCGACGCCGGGAACGGTCATTAGCCGCCTGCAAACGATATCCTCAGTCGCTCGGCTTTCCAGCAGCCGGTTAGATGCACGAAGTTGCTCTTCGATGACCTCCATGGATGCAATGAGGGGCGAGAACAGCGGCTCAAGATCTGGCCGCTGCTGATACAAGGCGATGAGCCGCTCGCGTCGCTTCCCTGGCGTGCGCGCGGCGCCCAGGCGAAGGCCGAACAACTTCAGGAGTCCGCGCAGCTGGTTGCCCATCGCGACGCGGGTAGTGATCAGTTGGGCCCGAATCCGCAGGGCAGCTCTATCGATATGTGTTGCGGACGCCTTCATGTGGACGCGCTTGAACCAGCCCGTGCGAGCGAGCTGCGCGAGCCCCTCGGCGTCGTGCACGTCGCTCTTGTTGACGCGAGCCGCCAATACGCCCTTCGCATGGCGGGCGCAGATGCACTCGATAGGGATGCCGCGTTCGACCAGGCCGTGATACAGGAACGTCGATAGTGGGCCTGTCTCCAGCACAATGCGGATCAGCCCCGGGAAGTGCTTGCCGAGCCACTTGGCAAGTAGATCAGGATCGCTGGCTACGAAGTCGCGCTTCAACACCGCGCCATCTGCATCGACCACGCACACGTGGGTGGTCTTGTCACTTACATCCAAACCGGCAAAGATCGACATCGGTCATCCTCCTGCATTGAAGCGCCAAGGCGACTTCGTACCATGCACGAGGGTGGCTAAATCAATTACGCGGTGTCCAACATTTCAGACGTTCCGTTGGCTCCTGTCACCTCTCTTCCCCCACTCTCACATCCCGATCTCGATCCCCCTGCTACGGCCTCTGCCCACCATGTCAGCGAGGCTCTGCCCCATGCTGCGCATGGGCAGCTCGGGCAAGCCCAGCTGGCTCCTGCGCTGACGCAGCAGGGATTCCAGCTGCGGATCGCGTTCAAGGCTCCTGGCCATGCCGATCATGGTCTCGGCCATGCGGTTGGCGCGGCTGCTTTCGTGGTCTTTCAGGAGCGATCTGCGCTGCCGGTCGAGGGCCTGCCAACGCTGGACGAATACGTCGGCTCGCAGCACTGGATCAGTCCTCATCTCCGCTTCCAGCTGCATGGCACGCAAAGCCGCCTGCGTCTTGCCCTGCGCAGCCTCGGTGATCAGCCGGGGGGCGTTCACCATGGCTTGCTCGAGATCGCGGCAGGCATCCGGACGCAAGGCGTCGAGTGCGGCGCGGCTCTGGGCCAGTTCAAGGCGCTGGTCCGGGGTGTAGGGCTCCCCGACCGATCGCGCAAAGCGCATGGCCGATACGATCTTGCCGTGACGCTCCACAGCCGGTGCAAGGTCCGGCGGAGGTGATGGCCTTTCCTCTCCGGCAGGTGAGGTATCCAGTGCCTTTCGGTCGGGGGTCATCCCGCGGACGTGCGATGGAGTGGGTGCAGCGGCTCTCGCGCCATCACGTTCGGGCAATGCCTTCGTCTGTGGCTTGAGTTCGAGGCCATCGAACATACTGCGCCTGCGCTGCTGTGATTGGTCCCCATCAGCCGTGCGGTTATAGTCAGCCACCATGTCCTTGCCACGGTCCCGCCCGAGCGTGCACACGAGGCGTGTCCGATCGGCAAAGTCGTCGCTGCCGTAGTGCAGATCGACGCTGTCACGATGTCGCGAGAGCGCGACGTAGGCGGCATGCCGGTCAAGCCCTGGCGTCGCGAGCACATGCACCCTGTCGACGGTCATGCCCTGCGCCTTGTGGA
>Ga0070671_100001798_pt1 | contig 16276 bp, 16 predicted proteins | sample KBSS73metaG_FD_65341 | JGI IMG/M metagenome (GOLD analysis project Ga0070671, IMG submission 65341) | Switchgrass rhizosphere microbial communities from Kellogg Biological Station, Michigan, USA - KBS S7-3 metaG | ecosystem: Host-associated > Plants > Roots > Rhizosphere > Soil ...
TCCATGCCGAGAATGGCGATGATGTCCTGCAAATCCTTGTAGCGCTGGAGAACTTTCTGCACACCGCGTGCGACGCCGTAATGTTCTTCACCGACAATTTCGGGCGCGAGCGATTTCGAGGTGGACGCAAGCGGATCAACCGCCGGATAAATGCCGAGCTCAGCGATCGACCGCTCGAGCACGATCGTGGAATCAAGATGCGCAAAGGTGTTGGCTGGTGCGGGGTCCGTCAGGTCGTCGGCCGGAACGTAGACCGCCTGGAACGAGGTGATTGACCCTTTGTTGGTCGAGGTAATACGCTCTTGTAAGTCGCCCATTTCTGCGGAGAGCGTTGGTTGATAACCGACCGCGCTCGGAGTGCGGCCTAACAATGCCGAAACTTCGGAACCCGCCTGGGAAAAACGAAAGATGTTGTCGATGAAGAGAAGCACATCCTGGTTGCGTTCGTCGCGGAAGTATTCTGTCATGGCAAGGGCGGAGAGCGCGACCCGGAGGCGCGCGCCCGGCGGCTCGTTCATCTGACCGTAAACGAGGGCGACTTTCGATTTGCTTAGGTCTTTCTGATCGATGACGCCCGCCTCGCTCATTTCGTTGTAAAGATCATTGCCTTCGCGCGAGCGTTCTCCCACGCCCGCAAAAACCGAAAAACCACCGTGGCCTTTGGCAATGTTGTTGATCAATTCCATGATCACGACTGTTTTGCCAACACCGGCGCCGCCGAAAGCGCCGACTTTGCCGCCCTTCGAGAAGGGGCAGATCAAATCGATGACCTTGATGCCGGTTTCGAGAATCGAAACGTTCGTATCCTGGTCGGTCAGGGCCGGCGCCTTGCGGTGAATCGGGTAGCGTTTGGTAAAAGAAACGGGGCCGCGATTGTCGACCGGATCACCCGTGACGTTGAAGATGCGGCCGAGCGTCCCCTCGCCCACGGGCACCGAAATCGGACCGCCGGTATCACTTACCTTCATCCCGCGTTTGAGACCTTCAGTTCCTGACATCGCGATCGAGCGGACCCAGCTTTCGCCAAGATGCTGTTGCACTTCGAGCGTCAACTTCGTCGGGTTGCCGTTCACCTCGTACTCGATCTCGAGCGCATTGTAGATGCCGGGAAGTTTCCCGGCGTCGGCGAAGTCCACGTCGACGACGGGACCGATGACTTGGACAATATTACCAGTATTCATAAGGAGCGACCCGCGGGGCGACCAGCCCGGCGCGCGGGAGACCCAAGGTAGCGAAGTTGCGCCCGCCGACAAGCGGAAAACGGGAGATTCACTCGCCCTGCGACAGCGAGACCTTATCGCTCAAATTCAGGACTGTTCGTCTCCCGGGCCGATTTCGTCCCAGCGACGAATGATGTTGAAAGCCCGTGAGTAGACCGCCTCGTAAGAACGCTCGGCGGAGTCGGTTTGCACGAGGATTTGCTCCTTCGGTTTGAGATTTAGGAAAATGACACTTTGACCCCGCGCCTCCGCCGCGACTCGATACGAACATCGATTGGAAAAAAGGAACCTTCAGGTAAACCACCTGTCGCTTCACCCCTGCGACAGCTCCCTCCCTATAACCGCTGGTTTGCCGCATTTTTGCACTAACAACGTAACCATAAGTAGATCGCTTGTATACTGGGCAAGCGAGCAAATCAGGGATAGACGCGGGCCAAGGTTAACGGAGCAGCGGGCATTCCATCATCCCTGAGGCATCGGGTGGTTCCAATCCCCATTCGCAGCGGCACGTGACCTGCTTTTTCATGGATAGCCGTTACTTCCTGGCAAGCCGGCGATTCCATCATCATGCGATTCTTGCTCTCCGCGGTCCTCGCCTCGGGCGTCGCTCTGCCGTGCGCGGCCGGGCCAATTGATTTCACCCCCGCGAGCGGCCAACGCGTGCTCGAAAACGTGGTCTTTCCACAACTCGTCTTTCATCAGGATGGCCAGGCGATTACTTACGAGCAACCCCGTAACTGGACCTTCACCGGGAGTGCGGCTCAACTTAAACTGACGCCGCCAGGTATCTCGCAGGCTCAGGCGACGATCGAGCAGGTGGCGCTGCCGGCGCCACAGACCTTCGACGAGGTGACGGCCGCTTCTTTGCGCCAGACCGTGCTAACGTCTTTGCCAGGAGAAGCGCAAAACGCCAAGGTCGTGCTCGAAGAGCAAAACCCCGTCCCGGTCAATCAACAACCCAGTTATGCGATTACGGCCAACTACACCTATTTCGGCCAGGATTACGCTGTGAGTGTGCTCTTCGCGAACTTGGGCCAGATACAACTGCGTGCACGACTGGTGGCACGGAAAGCAGATTTTGAGACGCTGCAACGTGCGTTTCGCGGCAGCCTATTCAGTCTGCATTGGCAATAGCCGGACCCGGCGGCCGAGACACGCGGGGTCGAAGGTTTCATTTTCAGAGGAGATCCCTTACGCTTAGAAGAGTCACTGCTTATTGCATGTACCAGCGCGAACGAATGTAGTCGAATGAGGCGAGGACTCCGGGGGGCGGCTTGGAGAGGAAGTTGACGTCGAAATACCAGGCGCGGTTAGGTGGGTTATAAACGTTGGGCGCACCCCAGTGACCGATGTTTTGCTGACTGCCATAGAGTTCAAGCATGGAACCGTAGTAAGTTAGCGTTTTGCCGCTCCAGTTTTCGAGAAACCGAGGGAAGTTTTCCACTCCACCGCTATAGTAACCGCTACCGGACGGGACGATGCCCGAGATAATGCCCGCGTTAACCGTGGTACTGGTGGCGGCGGGGACGGTCCCGGACTTCGAATCAAGCCATGAATTGGATAGGATGTTGACCGCGTCGGCAATGATCGCCGCCGGTTGGCGGGTATATCCTGGGACGGTAGGCTGAGTGGGGTCACCGGTGTTGGACGGTGGCTGGGTGCCACCCGAACTTCCCGTATTGTAATCGCCCTGGACGTAGACCGGATTGGCGCTGGCAACGGTGAGGCCGGAGGCGCCGTTAGTTCCATTGGGCAGTTTGCCGCCGTTCTTTAGTCGAATGCCGCGTTTGTTTGTTAGACCGTTGGACCCGGCGCTGGTGTCGGTGATGTAGACGATGCCGTTGAAAGCGCTGCCAAAGCCGCCACTGTTAATTGAGGTTGAGATTACGCCGATGTCGAGCGTAGCCAGTCGGATGCTGGCGTTGCCCGTGGTGGCACCTTCGCGGTTGTCGGTGATGGTTTGGTTTGTCGTGACGGCGCTCTTGATCGCCGTGGACATGGTCTTATCAACGCCACTTGTGGCGTTGGTAATGTCGGTCCCGGCCGCGTTGTAGATTTTCACGTTGTTCGAACCGTCGATGGTTATAACAACGCCCGCCTGGGTTTGAAACCGGTACGGATCGAGAGGAGTCGGCGAGGTCGTATAATCGATCAAGACGTGATAGTCATCCAGAGCGACGCCGTAAGGTTGCTGTGTCTGGCTGGTGGTAGGCGGCTGCCCAGGAGCCCAATGAGGGCTGGTCGGAGTCTCGGGATGCTGGCTGTCGCCGGGCATGAAACCGATCGACCATAAATCGACGTAGGTTGTGTTGCCGTTCAAGGTAAGGGTGTCGTGGCCGGTGTAAAGATTGCCGTTGGTATGGACGTCGCCGTTCACCACCATCGGAGCGCCGGGGTGGATCTCCATGTCGTCGGTGTAAAAAATGGCGTAGCGCCAGAGCGAGAGCACTTGCTTCTGAAGGACGCGACGAACCCGGGCCACAACGTTGGAAGGATCGTTCGGGTTGGTCAGGTTCCCGGCGGTTGTCGTCAGCGTGGGAATCACTACATCGGCGGATGCGAGGTAATAGTAACTGCGGTCACCGCTACTTGTCCCGGCGATGGGAGCCGGCGTGGCGGAGCTGGCAGTTTTGGTATTCCAGTTGGAATCAAGCGGGTAGATGGCGTAATTCGAGAGAGCATACTGCGAAACGCCGGGGAAGTTGCCGGGGGTCGGCGTGGGAATTTCGTTATCAAAATCGCTGGTCGCGAAAAGTTTTGACGGATTGCTGCGGCAAATGGCGCGCCAGGCTGAGAAGGCCATTTCGGTACTCGCATCCCCGATATTGGTGGCCTGCCGCAAGAGCAAGCTGCGTCGGACGTTGCGGCCAATGGAGTTCGTATACTGCATCGCGAGGTCGACGAAAACGCCAACGATCGCGAGGGTGATAACGGTGACGATGAGGGTATTGCCGGCCAGCCGACGATTCGGGCGATGATTTATTTTCATTGGATGTTGGTCAACTTGCAGCGAAACGGAATCTTCGAGCTAAGGAACATGTTGACCGCACCGTACCCGCGATGGCTTGAGTTCGGATCGGCAGCGGAAAGATCGACCGCTGCGACGTAGCGGTTTTGGGGCGTCGGTGGGAAGCCGGGACCAAGGGGAATGCTAAATGGCGTAGCGGAAGTAATATTGCGGGTGATGACCTTGTAGTTGTTGAGGTCGTTGGTGGGATAAAAGCGCAGGTCGCCCCCCACAACCGCATAGCTTTTCCGCACCGTGATGAAGGCAGTTACGATAGTCGTCGTTCCCGCGCCTCCCTCGATTCCCGTGCCGGTAATGGTGATGGGTGAGCCGATAGCCTGGGCGAAATTGAATTTGCGATTCGCGCCCACGGTGTTGGTGCTGACGATGTCGAGCTCGATGTTAAAGGCAGGAATGTTGAGTCTGGCACTTGCCGGTGGGACGTAGGTGGGACAAAAGAGTGTGATCCAAGTGTCGGCGGCGTTGGCATTCGCGACTACAGGAAACGGACCGGCCGCAAAGCTCTGAAACTCGATGCCTGGCGCCTTAACCGGATTGCCAGAGCCATCGATGATTGTGGTGATGGGCTGAAGACTAGAATCGACCAATTGCGGGATTGACACGGAGCTGTGAATGTTTTGCAGCATCTGGTCAACGCCAGCCCGGGCCTGCTGGTGAGCTGTATTCACGGCCGTGTTCTTGGCGTAGAGAACCATCCCGGAGTTGAGCACAAGAAACACCATCAGCCCGACCACCCCGAGGATGCTCATTGCCACGAGGACTTCGATCAGGGTGAACCCGCGCACGGGCCTGGGGGACGCAGCTCTCATACGTCGGACGCCCGCATCGCGTTCAACTGCACCCTGTAGGCTTTGCTCCGGTAAGTGTAGGTAATGACCACGGTGGCGGAGTAGAGATTGAGATTCTGGCCCTGGGTCACCACATTGTTGCTGACCACGGTGGTGACCATTTGGCCGGTAACGGTGTGCGTCTGCCCGCCGGCTCCGTCTGGCTCGCCATAGAGGGTGACCGTCTGCGCAGCGCTGGTGCCAAGCGTTAGCGCAGGCGGGATCTGCGGAGGATTGGCCTGGGGATTGAAAGGAGAATCGGTCAGGATGACGTCGATTTGGTTTTGTGCAGCTGTCTCGGCACCCGTATAGAGGCGAGCGATGGAGGCATAGTTGTTGGCTTGGGTGAGAGCCCAAATCGCGCTTCCAGCCAGCAGCCCAAGCAAGGCCGTAGCCACAAGCACCTCGATAAGGGTGAACGCCTGCGTTCTGTTATTCACAGGTGCAAGTGACGAATTTCCAGAAAATTGACGCATAACTGGAATTATAACGGAGCAATGCCTGTGCCCATTTCCCACGACGAGACCAAGGAATTCATACAAATCTGGCCTCCGACCTATTGCCGCATCCGCCCCGCGCCGAAGCAAAAACCGAGAGATCGGACAAATTTAGAACCCTTGGCACGAAAAAAATTATGGACGTTGCGAGTCATTTATGAGAATTCTAGTTTTCATGACCACTGTGCGCGAGACCGCCGACCCAGCCGCCGTCAATGTCAAAACCTTCCTCCTCGGCTTCTGCCAACGGAGCCGAACCTTTCGCAACCTTCTTACCGTTGCCCTTTATGGCTGGGCGAGTGCGACTGCTCAGGCCGGCATGGTCCCGGTGGCCTCCTCTCTCGATCGACCTGACCTGGCGACTGCGACAATTACTCCTTCGCTTTTCCACGGACCGGAGAGTTTTTACCCCTTCTTGGGTGTCATCGCCGCCGTAGCGTGCACCTACATCCTTCGTCGGCGTCGTATCGCACAACTGGAGGCCGCATCTGTCGCGGACCGCTGAGAACAGTCTTGGTTGGTTTGGTTAGGTTAGGGTTGCGGCCGTCCCCTGGGTCGGGGGACGGCCGCTTGTTTTCCTCGCACTAATCCTCAGTTGGCAACGATCGAAGGCTGCGGCAAAAACCCGAGCGCGAAATCCGCTGGCACAGCCCAGCGATTTCCGTACCGTGCTCAGAATTCACTGAACTTGGCCTTAAAATAATGGGGAAAACCACAGCGGGTAAATGGCAATCTAACCCCGAATTCGGTCTATCTTGTAATTTCGAAGAACAGGCTGTCCAAAGAGAAATATCGACCTTGAGAACTCAACAATGACAAGATATTCGTGCGTGAAGATGAAAAAGGCTTGTCATCGGGGCCCCGATCGATTTAAAAAGCATTAAATTCCCCATGAAGATATCCCAGGCACGAAATATCAGGATCGCGCTCGCCGTTCTTTTCTGCGTCTCTACCCCCCTTGCACTGACCACGCGCTCGACTGTCGTCACTCCGAACTTCGAGAGAATCCAGAGTGCTGCCGTGGCATCCACCGAGAGCGGCGTCAAACAATCCTTGGGCGTGTCTTCTCTGGCGATGGTTGCTCCCAGCCGCGAGTGGGGCGCTATCTTCCCAATCATTGGCGTGGTCGCGGCCGTCGCCATAACCCAATTGCTGCGACGCCGACGGATTGCGCAAATCCGTTCAATTTCCTCGGTCGGGCAATAGAGGCGATTACAAATTTGGCTTGGCGGCCGTCCTGCACAGGGCGGCCGTTTCTTTACCTAACGACCGCTTAGCCGCCGAGGGCCATCTGTGCGGTCGCGATCTCAAGCAACTCGGTGGTGATGCTGGCCTGGCGCATCTTGTTGTATTCCAGCGTCAAATCCTTAATGAATTGATTCGCGTTGTCGGTTGCATTCTTCATCGCCACCATTCGGGCACTATGCTCGGAGGCTCGCGCGTCCAGAATCATCTGGAAAACCTGATATTGCACGTAATAAGGGAGCATGAAATCGAGCACGTCCTGCGAGCTGGGCTCAAAAATATATTCGAGCATCGGATCGGCCGACGCTTCGTTGGGTGCGGAACCAAATGCAAACTGACTGATCGGAAGCAGGGTTTGCGCAATCGGCTTCTGGTTGATCGTGTTCACAAAACGGGTGTAGAGAACGGTCACTTTATCCACTTCCCGGGTCAGGAATTTTTCGATGCAAAACTTTGAGACCGCCTTCGTCTCCAAAATCGTGGGCGCGTCTTTGAGTTCAAAATCCGCCAGCAGCTCCCGCTGCGTCCGCGCCACAAACTGCCGGCCTCTGCGACCCGCCGTCACGTAGACCGTTTTGGTGGGATCGAAGGCCGCGACTTCACGCATCAGGTTGGTGTTAAGCGCGCCAGCCAGACCTTTGTCGGTACTGATAATGAGAACGAGTTCCTTGTTCGTCGGTCGAACTTGCAGGAGCGGATGGAGGAGCGGATTGGTCCGGCTTTTCAGCGACACCAGCACCCGGTTCATCAACTCCGCATAGGGACGGCCGGCGAGCGCGTGCTGCTGCGCCTTGCGCATCTTCGAGGCGGCCACCATTTGCATCGCCTTGGTGATCTGCGCCGTGTTGCGGATCGATTTGATCCGGCGCCGAATGTCTTGCGTATTCGCCATATCGTTAGGCGGCTATTGCCAAGTCGCCTTAAAGTCGTTGAGCGCGGTCGCCAGATCCGCCTCCAAATCCTTGTCGATCGCCTTCTTCGTGCGGATGGCGGCGAGCACGCTTTCTTTGCGAGTCTGGAGGTAATCCTGGAGCTTCATTTGAAATTCCTTCACCCGCTCAACTGGCACGGGGTCGAGGTAGCCGTTTTGCATCGCCCAGAGGACCGCGACCTGTTCCTCAACCGGAATCGGCTTGTATTGAATCTGCTTGAACAATTCAACGATGCGTTGACCGCGATCGAGGCGCGCCTTGGTGGCGGCATCCAGATCGGAACCGAACTGGGCGAAAGCCGCCAGCTCGCGAAACTGCGCCAGGTCAAGCTTGATCTTGCCGGCGACCTGCTTGATCGCCTTGATCTGTGCCGCCGAACCCACCCGGCTAACGGAAAGCCCCACCGAAATGGCGGGACGAACGCCTTGAAAAAACAAATCCGACTCGAGATAAATCTGGCCGTCGGTGATTGAGATGACGTTGGTCGGAATGTAGGCCGAAACGTCGCCCGCCTGGGTCTCGATGATAGGCAACGCGGTCAGTGAGCCGCCGCCGGATTCCTCCGTAACACGCGCGCTGCGTTCGAGCAGGCGCGAATGCAGGTAAAAAACATCGCCCGGATAGGCTTCGCGGCCCGACGGACGTTTCAAGACAAGCGAGACCTGGCGATACGCCACGGCATGTTTTGAGAGATCGTCGTAAATGATTAGCGCATCCATGCCGTTATCCATGAACCACTCCCCCATCGCTGCGCCGGCGAAGGGCGCGAGATACTGATTCGTCGCGCTCTCTGAGGCCGGCGCGGAAATGATCGTCGTATACGGCATGGCTCCGTTCTTCTCCAGCACTGTCAGGGTGCGGGCGACATTCGAGTTTTTCTGCCCGATCGCTACGTAAATGCAGTAGAGCGGACGATGGTCCTTGAGCTGGCCATCCTCGGCGGCCTTGTTCAAACGCGCCTGGCTGATGATGGTATCGACTGCAATCGTCGACTTCCCGGTGGCGCGATCGCCAATGATCAACTCACGCTGCCCGCGACCGATCGGCACCATCGCATCAATCGCCATGATTCCCGTCTGCACCGGTTGGCTCACGCCGCGTCGTTTGATGATGCCGGGGGCGATTTTCTCCACCGGATAAAATGAATCCGTGTGGACCGGCCCCTTGTTATCGACCGGCTGACCGAGGGTGTTGACGACGCGGCCGAGCAACGCCTTGCCTACCGGCACCTGCAAGAGTTTCCCCGTCGTCTTGACTTCATCGCCTTCCGCAACCCGCGTCGGATCACCGAGCAGGATGACGCCGACTTCGGTTTCCTCGAGGTTGAGGGCGAGACCAAATTCGCCGCTTGGGAATTCGATCATTTCGTTCAACATCACCTCGCTCAGGCCCTCGACGCGGGCGACGCCATCGCCCGCGGCGCGCACGATGCCGATATTGCTTTTCTGAGTCGAGGTTTTCAGCCCCGCGATCTGCGTTTCGATTTCTTCCAGGATGCTGCTCATGATAGTTCGTTAGGTTAAAGTTTCTGCTGCAGGCGTTCGAGGCGGTTGCGCACGCTGCTGTCCCAAACGTCACTGCCGACGCGGACCCGGACGCCGCCGAGGAGGGCCGGATTAACGACAAACTCAGTCGTTAGGCCAGCTCCGTACTTGTGCACCAATCCATCCACAATCTTGCGGCCTGCCTCCGGCTCCATCTCCGCAGCGGATTCGATAATGGCCCGATGCTTCTCAATTTCGAGCCGCAACAGCCGCTGATAACTCTCCAGCAGCTGAATGTAACTTCGCGGCTTCTCTGCAATGATCGATTGCACCACCGCGTTGATTTTCTCCCGATCGAGTGCGCCGTTGACGTAACTCGCGCGCACCAGCGTGCGTGAGAGCCGGCGAATGTCTTTGCTGATCTTCACGGGTTGGAGTCGAACTCGTTAGCTCGCGACCTGCCGGCTCGCTTCTTCCTGCAGTCGGCGCTGGTCGTCGGAGGTCAGGACTTTGCCGGTGACCTTCGCCGTCGTGTCGATGACAAGCCGGCCGAGCTCACGCTTTAGCTGGCTCATGGTGCGCTCGTGCTCGAGGGCGCTCGCCTCCCGCGCCTTGGCCAGGATTTGTTCGGCGGCGACGATTGCCTCCTGCTGTTTGCGCTCGGCGATCACGCCGGCGCTAGCCCGGGCTTCGTCGATCATTTTTTGCGCTTCGCCATTACCCTTGGCCAGGATTTCCTGGTAACGCTGCTCCGCTTCCGCGAGCTGCTGTTTGATCTTCTCGGCGTTCAGCAGGCCCTCCGCAATGCGCTGGCGGCGCTCTTCCAGGACGGCGAGAATTGGCTTGTAGGCAAACTGCTTCAGAAGCAACGCAACGATAATAAAGCTGATCACTTGCGACAAAAAGAGCCGCACATTCCAGCCGAAGGTCTCGCCGATTTCGCGGGCCGAATCGCCGATGCTGTTCGCCGCTAAAAAGATCTGGAACATCGAGCCGGATTAATGCGGGGCAAGGTAGAGCGCGTAAAAGACAATCGCTTCCGTCAACGCGATGGCCAAAATCGCCTGCACCAACACCTGGGTCATCGCTCCAGGGTTGCGCCCGACCGCCGAGGTCGAGCCCAGGCCGATTAGTCCAATTCCGATCGCGGAGCCGAAGGCGGCCAAGCCGATGTGAATGCTTCCGCCAATGTCTGCCAGTAATGGTAGTATCATATTGCTTTCTGTTTTTTGGTTTTGCTCAGCGGCCTCCGCGGAAACCACGGTCATAGCCGCCGAAATTTTAATGGGCCGTCTCGGAGTCGTGACTCGCAATCAACATGGTGAACACCGCCGTCAGGAGCATGAAAACAAGGGCCTGGACGAAACCGACCAGAATTTCCATGAAATAAAATGGGACCGGCAGGAGCCAGGACAGCGCCGGGACAATGTTGGCCATCGATTCGAGCATGACTTCGCCCGCATAAATATTTCCGAACAAACGAAAACTCAACGAGACCGGCCGGAACAAGATGGAGATGACTTCGAGCCAGCCGACTGCGAAAAAGATTACCACCATGATAACTTTTAGGGCCGCCCCCGAGACCTCGCCTTTCGGTGCAAAGAGATGCTTCAGGAAACCGCCGATCCCATTGGCCTGCAACGCCCAGACCACCCACAGGACAAAGAAAATCATTGCCATCGCGGTGGTCATGTTCAGGTCGGCATTGCCCCCGCGGAGCAAGGGACGATCGACATGGAAAGTGCCGGTGACCGGGTCTTGATGACCCCAACCGATGGTGCCGACACCGAAAATCAGTCCGGCCCAATTGGTGAAGAGAATGAAAATGAAAATTGTGGCGAAGAACCAAAAGGTCTTTTTGACCAGCTCATAGCCAATGATCGACTCAAGGAAGTTGTGAAGGCTTTCCACCATCCACTCCCAAAAATTCTGCACCCCGCTTGGGACCGGGTCGATCTTTCGCGTCGCGATTTGCGCGAAGACAATGATCCCAATCGCCACCACCCAGGTGACCAGCATCGAATTGGTAACCGCAAACTCCCCCACCGTAAAAAGCGGGACGGCTTTCAACGACAGCGCCTCGTGTGTCTCCGCCGCCGCGCCCGGAGTCGGCACCTCTCCTGCAGCACGCGCCTCCCCCGCGAAACCGCCAAAGGCGAGGAAAGCAAAAACGCTCAGCAAAATTGGTAGGAAACGAAAATAGCGCTGGACCATCAGGTGGGTCGGAAAGCGGCGCTTCCGGAGACCGGTTCAGCGCGACATGTCCCGGACGGAACAGGCGTGCGCCTCAAGGCCGCTAACGACGCGCATACAGAAGAGCATGTTGCCGACGCTGACAAGCAACTTTCCGGAGTTTTTTCCGGAAAAGAACGGGGGCAAAAAGCCGCTCGGAAATGCGCTATTTAACGGACACGCGTTCCGGTTGGAACTGCGGCGCGACCACCGATCGCTCGGCTCCCGCCGGGATCTCGGCCTCCTGCACAATCGCCATCGCTTCGCGATAATGACCTTCCAGTTGCGCGATTTGGAGGCGCTGCTCAAAATGCGCCGCCACCGATTCGCTCGCCAGCACGCCGATCTCGGCAAAGGAATGCCGGGTGCGTGTCATCTTCTTCATCTCCGCCGCCAGCGCCCGATAATCGCGCTCCTCAACGAGCGCCCCGCAGCGTCCATCTTCGACGGCCTCGGGAATCCCGCCGTGGCGCGTGGCGAGCACGGGCATGCCGGTCGCCATCGCCTCGAGTATTGAGTTGGGAATTCCTTCCTGATTTTCGTCTGCCGGCATTTCGCTGGGGTGCAGAAAAATGTGGCAACGGTGATAAAGCTCCAGCAGGTCGGGTTGAGAAAGGAAGCCGGTGAAATGGACGTAATCGCTCACGTTCAATTGCGCGGCGAGCGATTCCAGAATGGGTTGCAGCGGTCCCTTGCCGGCAATGAATAACTCGGCATTCGGATTCTCCTGGCGGAAAAGGGCGAAGGCGCGCAGGCAAGTCGTTAGGCCCTTTTTCGGGATCAGGCGGCAGGCCTGCAGAAATCTCCAGGGGCCTTGCTGTGGGGCCTCCCGCCGCCGCGCCGGAAACTGTTCGAGCGGGATGCCGGTGCGATTAATTCGGATTTTTTCCAAGGGGCAACCGAGCTGAACCAGGCGCTGCTCAAGTGAGCGCGAACGAGCCAGCACCAAAGGGACGGCATGAAATACCCTGCGCAACTTCGCGGCGTAATCCGGGCTGTCCGCCTTCAACATCACATCTGCTCCGTGAAAGGAGACGATGCAGGGCTTGTCCCAGCATTCGATGAATGGCAGCAAATGCACCCCGGTGTGGCCAAAATAAATGTGCATCAGATCGGCGCCGCGGCGTTCCAGCAGGCTGGCGAGAAGCTGGTACTCGCCGCGATAGACAATCGGGGGGCGCCGTTCCACGAATTTCAACCAGCCATGCCGAAAGGGATTAAAATGCGGCATCGGGATGAGCTCGATGTCATCGAACGGAAACCGGTCGGTGTTCTGCATTTTCTTCGTCATGACGAAGGTGCTGACCTCGCTCAGGCCCGTGACCTGCCGGTAAATATGAAGCATCTCCGACTTCAGAAATGTTGTGCAGTAACTTGCGACGACCAGTTTCGACATAAGAAATTGGGGAACTTTAAAAGTGGGTCAAAAAGTCGGGAACTCTTAGCGCATTGATGGAAGTTGTCTAACTGTATTCGTGAATCCTGTCGCCGACGGCCTTGATGGGCGGCTGCTCTAACCCCGCGGCGGTCGCCCTCGGGATGATTTCACGGAGCCACCGATCCAAAGCGCGCGTCAAACTAACGATTCCCTTCTGTTCTTTTGCTGACAGCGATATTACTTCTCGGTCGGGAAACCGCAGTTGAAGCGCGGCCAGGTTTTCTGCCGCGCCGGGCAAATCCATCTTATTCGCCAGTATCTTCCAGGGCCGCTGAGAAAGTCGCGCATCGTAGAGATCAATCTCGCGCCGCAAATGCTGCAGATCCTCGATCGGATTGCGTCCTTCGCTCCCGGCCATGTCGAGCACGAAGAGAAAGAGATGGCAGCGTGTGATGTGCCGGAGGAAAGCGTGGCCCAGGCCAAGGTTCTTGTGCGCCCCCTCGATCAATCCCGGAATATCCGCCACCGTCGCGCGGCGATAGTCCCTCAAATCAACCACGCCGATCATCGGATGGAGGGTGGTAAAGGGATAAGCCGCCACCTTTGGATGGGCCGCGGAAATCCGGCGGAGCAGCGTCGATTTGCCGGCATTCGGATACCCGATCAGGGCTGCGTCTGCAATCGTGCGCAGCTCCAGGATAAACCTTCCCTCTTCCCCTTCCTCGCCCTCGGAGTACTGGCGCGGCGCGCGATTACGCCCGCTCTTGAAATGGACGTTGCCCTTGCCTCCTTTGCCGCCGTGACAGAGAACAAATTCCTCGTTAGGCACAACCAGGTCCGCGATTTGCTCGAGCGCCATCTCGGGCGCAGCCGCTCCGTCGGCCGGCACCGGCAAATCCAAAAAAGCCGCCGCCTCGCCTAACGACCCCAGCCTGTGTACGACTGTGCCGACCGGGACCTTCACGATCTTATTCGGCGCGCCCCGACCGTGCATCTGTTTGCCCATGCCATGGGCGCCGTTCTTCGCCTTGATCAGCGGCTCGTAAAACAAACTCGCGAGATTGTCCGTGTGTTCGTCGGCGCGCAGGATGACATCGCCGCCCTTGCCTCCGTCGCCGCCGTCGGGACCACCGCGCGGGACAAATTTCTCGCGCCGAAAACTCACGCAGCCGCGCCCGCCATCGCCCGCTTTCGCCACTACCTTGATTCGATCGACGAACATCGCAAGAACGATACACCGCCTCGCGCATAACGACAGTGCCTAACGCCTGCTGGATTTCAGTAACGTCTCGTAAAGCCGTTTCGTCTCTTGCGCGATCGCGGGCCAGCCAAACTTGTCCTCCGCCCGTTTCCTCCCCGCCTGCCCAAGTCTTTTTTGCAGCTCCGTATCGGCCATGACCTGATTGATGCGCGCTGCCAGATCGCGCTCAAACTTTTCCGGGTCCATCGGCTCGAACGGGCTCTCGCTCATTTGCTCCACCGGCACCAAAAAACCTGTCTCGCCATCGACCACCACTTCCTTGATGCCGCCAACCGCGCTCGCCACAACCGCCGTTTCGCACGCCATCGCTTCCAGATTAATGATCCCAAACGGCTCATAGATGGACGGGCAACAAAAGACCGCTGCCTGAGCGTAAAGCTGATGCACCGTTTCCTTGTTCACCATTTCGTCGATCCAGATGATGCCCTTTCTCTTCGCCTGCGCCGCGCTCACTGCCCTCTGCATTTCCGCCGCAATCTCCGGCGTGTCCGGCGCACCGGCGCAGAGCACAATCTGGAAATCTGCATGCATGAATTGAATCGCGCGCACAAGATGGATAATTCCTTTCTGGCGCGTAATCCGCCCTACGAACAGCAGGTAAGGATGCGTCGGATCAATTCCGTAGCAGACGAGTGCATCGGTTGCGCTGGTCGGCCGATATTCATCGAGATCGATCCCATTGTAGATTACGTGCAGTCGCTCCGGCGAGATCTGGAAGAGCCGCTCCACATCGGCCTTGGTTCCATTGGAGACTGCGATGACCGCATCCGCCATTTCCAGCGCCGTCTTTTCCAACCAGACGGTAAAATCGTACCCGCCACCTAGTTGCTCGCGTTTCCATGGGCGCAAGGGCTCGAGCGAATGCACCGTAATAACAAGCGGGATGCCGTAGTTTAGTTTCGCCAGTATCCCGCCAAAATGGCTATACCAGGTATGGCAGTGCACGAGGTCAGCGCCGATCTCACTGGTATTGAAATCAAGGCAGCGCTGCAACGCGCCAAGGACCGAGCGCAAAGGTTTGGGGCAAGTGTACGATCCGGTATCGAGTGCGAACCCGCGCACCTCGGGATTTGTGCCTAACGACTGCTGGTCGCCGAAACAGCGCACTTCTACTTCCATCAGCTTCGCCAGCTCACGCGACAGGTAATCAACATGAACGCCCGCGCCCCCATAGACGTTGGGGGGGTATTCATTCGTCAAAAAAAGCGTCTTCACCGGGTTCGCCAGCTATTTGGTGGCGCTAACGAGCAACACGGGCACCTTCGCGCGGTGGCGCACCTGCGTGATGGTGCTGCCGTAGATCAAGTCCTTCAGGAAGCGATGGCCGTGCGTGGTCATTGCAATCAGATCGCAGACCGCTTCACTCGCGACCTTGAGGACTTCTGTTGCCGGATCGCCCAGGGCGAGATGGGTTCTGACCGTGATCCCCTGCGCGCGCAGGTCGCCGGCCACCTTCTCCAGATAAGCGCGATCGTCCTTCATCTCCTCGGAATCGGCCAATTGGAAACGATTGTAATTTCGCGCCGCCCAGCCGTCGGAAACGTGTAGGAGGAGCAACTCGGACCCGTGCACCTTGGCGAGAGCGGCTATGTGCGGCAACATCGCCTGGTCTGTGAGGCTGTTGTCGAGTGCGACGAGAATTTTTTGATACATGGGCAGGCCTTCACATAAAACTTAACACTTCAGACATAAAGCGATTAAATCGCGCATGCCTCGCCGCTCGCTCGATTCGGCGGTTCTCGCTCTCGACCTCGGGACCTCGTCTGTGCGGACGGCGCTCTTTGATGCGAGGGCCCAGCCAATCCCCGATTCCGGCGCCAGCCAGACGTATCGAATGCGTCACACCGCGGAGCACGGCGCGGAACTCGATCCGGCCGCCCTGCTGCGCGCGACCCGAAAATGTCTTCACCAGACTTGTCGCCTAACGACGCCGCGACCGCGCGCCGTGGCCGGCTCCTCTTTCTGGCACAGCCTGCTCGGCCTCGATCGCGCGGGCGAGCCGCTCACGCCCGTCTACACCTGGGCCGACGCCCGCGGCGCGCAGGATGCCGCCCGTTTGCGCGCCGAATTTGATGAACACCAAATCCAGCAACGCACTGGCTGCATGCTGCGCGCCTCATTCTGGCCGGCCAAGCTCCGCTGGCTGCGGCGGACCCAGCCAAAACTTTTCGG
>Ga0070671_100001800_pt1 | contig 16273 bp, 17 predicted proteins | sample KBSS73metaG_FD_65341 | JGI IMG/M metagenome (GOLD analysis project Ga0070671, IMG submission 65341) | Switchgrass rhizosphere microbial communities from Kellogg Biological Station, Michigan, USA - KBS S7-3 metaG | ecosystem: Host-associated > Plants > Roots > Rhizosphere > Soil ...
CTGCCGTCCACCGCTCTCGGCGGGACAGTGTCGCGCATCCGGGCGACGCTCACTCCGGGTTCGGTCGTGACCACGGTGAAGAACACCGTCGACCACATCGTCACGGAGTTCGGGGTCGCCGACATGCGAGGCCGGTCGATCTCGCAACGGGCCGCCGCCCTCATCGCCATCGCCCACCCGGCGTTCCGCGACGAGCTCCGACGCGCCGCACGGGACCTCGACTACTTGTGACCGTGTGACGTTGGCCTCTGCCGCCGGACCTGCGGGGGAGCCACCATGGGCACATGATCGATGAGCTGGTCGTCGCCCTCGACGGCTCGGAGGCATCGTTGCGCGCGCTGCGTGTCGGCGGTGCGTTCGCCCGGAAGCTGCACGTGCCGATCTCGACGATCACCGTCATCGTCCCCGGCCTCGACGCCTTTCCCGACGCGGCATGGCTCGACGAGCACGCGACCCTCCCCGACCTGGAGGTCGAGCAGCTGCTGGTGCCGGCCGACGACACGGTCGCCGCTCTGCTCGATCGCGCCGACGAAGGGTCCGGGACCGTGCTGTGCATGACGTCGCACGGCCGCCGCGGTCTCTCGGAGGCGGTGCTCGGTTCGGTGAGCGCCGCCGTGGTGCGCGCCAGCCGCAAGCCGATCCTCGTCGTCGGGCCGAACGCGGCGGTGCCCGCGTCGTTCGACGCCGTCGAGGTGTGCTTCCACGACGGCGCCACCCCGGCGCGCGCCCTCGGCCCGGCCGGCGACTGGGTCGGGCAGCTCGGGGCGACGCCGTGGCTGGTCACCGTCCAAGACCCGGCGGAGTCCTTCGCCGCCAACCACGCCGCCGGTGTCGAGCTGCGCGCCGCCGCCGAGCGGCTGCGCGACCGCGCCCGGTTGACACCATCTCGGCTCCTGCGGGACGCGGACCCGGTGCGCGCCATCGCAGAGCACGCCGACGACGTCGGCGCGGCGCTGGTGGTCGCGGCCACCCACGCTCGCCACGGCGTCGACGACGTGCTGATCGGCAGCGTCGCCAAGGGTCTGGTGCACCGAGTGCACCAGCCGGTGCTGCTCGTCGGGCCCGCCGTCGTCGACACCGCGCCGACGGGTGCGTCAGCCACGAGTAGGGACCTTCGGCTCTAACCGGCGACGTCCCGAGGAACGATCGTGTCCGCATGGATCATGACGACCTCGACCGTGCCAACGAGCTCGACGCCCAGTTCTTCCGCGCCCTGCTCCTCGGCGTCGCCATCGGCATCCCGGCGCTCTGGGGGACGCTCACGGCGATCTTCGCGGCGACGACCTCCTACGGCTGGCTGACCGCCGCCGGGTACTCGGCGTTGCCCGGCATCTTCTGCGGACCGTTCCTGGGTGGGCTGGCCACCACCACCGTGATGCACGCGAAGGCCGAGCGCGCGGTGCCCGCGTCGGCTCCGGCAACGCCGACCGAGCTTCGCCAGGCGGCCTGAGCGCGCTACTGCCCGACGAGGAAGATGCGGCGACCGGTGATCTTCACCGGATGGATCCGCAACCAGCGGGTGTGCTCGCTCACCGCCCAGGCCGCCCGACGCATCGCCATGGCCCAGGCGATGGCGTCGGCGTCGGTCTCCTCCCTCGCGGCGCCCACCACCAGCACGCTCCAGCCGACGAGCTGGTCGGTGTAGACGCCGTCGACCTCGAAGGCGACGAGCGGCTCCTCGAGCGCGCAGTGCAACTTGGTGCGGGCGTTGGTGGGGAAGAGGATCGTGCCCGACAAGCGATCGAACACATGGTTGACCGGGAAGATCTCCGGGTGCCCGTCGACCGTGACGCCCAGTCGACCGATCCAGCTCGACTCCAACAGATCGGCGCACTCCTGGGGTGCGACGTCCTCGAGCCAGGTGCGCTCCATCAGCCGGCCCGTGGGGAACGCCGCTCGGCGAGGCGGGCGGCATACACGGCGGCCTCGGTGCGGCGTTCCATGCCGAGCTTGGCCAGGAGGTTCGACACGTAGTTCTTCACCGTCTTCTCGGCGAGGAACAGCTGCCCCGCGATCTGGCGGTTGGTCATGCCTTCGGCGAGCAGGTCGAGGATCCGGCGCTCCTGCTGGGTGAGACCGGCGAACCGCTCGTCCTCCTCGGGCGCGACGCGGAGACGATCGAGCACCCGGGTGGTCATCGACGGGTCGAGGAGCGACTGGCCGGCGGCGACCCGGCGGATGCCGTCGATGAGCTCGTTGGCCCGCACCTGCTTGAGCACGTAGCCGGCGGCGCCGGCCATGATGGCGTCGAAGAGCGCCTCGTCGTCGGCGTACGACGTCAGCATCAGGCACTGCACCTCCGGGTGCGCCGAGCGGATGTCGCGGCAGACCTCGACGCCGTTGCCGTCGGGCAGCCGGACGTCGAGCACGGCCACGTCGGGCCGGGTGGCCGGGATGCGGGCGAGTGCCTCGGCCGCGGTGGACGCCTCGCCCACGACGTGGAGATCGTCCTCGGCCTCGAGGAGGTCGCGAAGGCCGCGGCGCACGATCTCGTGGTCGTCGAGCAGGAAGATGCCGGTCACCACCTCAGTGTGCCCAGAGCGCCAATCCCTCCGGGCAGGGCCGAAGGTCCCGATTCGTGGGGTGGTCAGCTGGCGGTCGACCGGATGACGACCACAGGACACGTGGCGTGGTGCACCACATGGTTGCTGACGGAACCGAGCAGCAGCCCCGCGAACCCGCCATGGCCGCGGGAGCCCACCACGAGGAGGTCCGCCCCGACGGCCTTGGTGACGAGCACGTCCGCCGGGTGACCCTCCACGAGGACCGCGTCGACCGTGGCCCGATCGTCGCCCACCACCTCTCCGATGACGTCGTGGAGCAGCGCGTCGGCGGCCTTCTCCAGGTCGCCGGGCGCGAGCACGGGGACCGCGGCCGCGCCGTAGGGGGCGAACGCGACGGCGGGGAGGAACCAGGCGTGCACGACCTCGACGGTCGCCCTGCGGTAGCCGGCCTCCTCGACCGCCCATGCCAGCGCCGCCCTCGACTCGGCGGATCCATCGATCCCGACGACGATCCGGCCCATGGTCATGCCGCCGTGGGCCGTCGGACCGGCGCGGCTCGTCGAGCGTCTCGGCGGTCGATCGCGCCTCGGGCCCGCAGCAGCTCCTCACGGGTCCAGGTGGTCCCCTCCACCAGATAGGGGTCCAGGGACAGGCGGGAGCGCCGGACGGGCGCAACCGGTCGAGCGTGCATCCGTGTGGTCATGGCTCCACCTTCGACCCTCCACCTGCCGATGCGGGAGGGCCGAAGGTCCCGAGGACTCGTTGTCGAGCTCGCCTTGGGACCTTCGGCCCTCCCCCGGACCGGTCGTTCGCGGTCGAATCTCCCCATGACCCTTGTCGACACGCATCCCCGGCCGACGACGGTGTTCACGGTGCGCGGCACCGATCCCGTGGCGCTGGAGGTGAGGGGCCCGCTCGACGCCGAGGCCGTGGTCAGCTTCCACGCCGTCGCTGACTGGTTGATCGGCGCCCGCTCCGTCACGCTCGACCTCACGTCGTGCCCCACCGTCGACGCCGTCGGGGACCGGGCGGTCGACGAGGCCGTGCGCAGGATCGTCGAGGCCGGTGGCAAGGTGACGCTTCGGTCGTGACCGCAGGCGCGGTCACGTGCGGGGCCGAGCAGGTCGCCGCCCGTCCTCACTGGTACCGGAGCGCCTCCGCCGGATACATGCGGGTCGCCCGGGCCGCCGCGGCAAGGGTGGTGAGCACGGCGGCGACGATCACCGCCGCGATGATGGCCGCGAGGTTGAGCCAGGGGACCCCGAACGTGACCCCGACGTAGCCGGCCTGGGTGCGGATGTCGGCGATCACGTTGTAGGAGATCAGCAGCCCCAGCCCGGCCCCGGCGGCGATCGCCGAGAAGGCGACCACGCCGGTCTCCGCGACGAGTGCGCGACGGATCATGCGGGGCTGGAAGCCGATGGCCCGCAACATGCCGAGCTGCTGGCGGCGCTCGACGACGGCGCGCGCCGTGATGACACCGAGGGCGGCGACCCCGACGACCAGGCCGAGCGCCATGAACCCTTGGATGAGACGGATGAAGGTCATGCTGGCGCCGACCGCCTCGTCGAGGATCTTCTGGTACGTCTCTGCTTGGGCCCCTCGGTTCAGCAACGCCGCTTCGACGTCGTGGGCCACGGTCGCCGGATCGGCACCGTGCCGGACCGCGAGGTGGTGGATGGTGGGCACGGCCCGCTCACCGAACGGAGCCAGGAACCGTTGCGACACCGTGATGCCGGCCATGCCTTGCGGCGTGCTGTCACCGAGCACACCGATGACGGTCACGCGGTACGTGCGGCCGGTGACCGGGTCGTGGATGTCGACGGGAACGGGCTTGAACGCACCGTCCTCGATGACGAAGCCGCTGAGCCGGAAGTCGGGCAGGACGCCGGCACCCCACTTGTTGCGACGAGGGGCGACGAACGGATCGACGACGGCGAGGCCGGGTTGGGTCCGCAGCGCATCCCAGACCTGCCTCGGCGTGCGATAGCCGGTCGCCATGGCGGAGAAGTCGTAGGTGGTCCTTGCCAGGAACCCGTTGTCGACGCCGCGGAGGGCGTAGCCCTCGACCTTCCGGTTGGTACCGGCCTGGGCGGCTTGGACGGGCACGAACGACTGGGCGCCGTCCGCGGTGACGTCTCGCGCCACGGACGCAGGGAGCACCGATCGCAGATCGTCGACCGCCGCGGCAGGCGCCGTGGTGACGCGGATGTCGTAGCCGCCTCCGAACCGATCGACGTTGTCGAACGCCCGCACGAACGCAGACGGAATGGTCGAGCCGGTGACGAGGGTGAACACGACCAACATGAACATCGCCATCGTCACCCCGGTGCGGAACCGGCTCCTGAGCGGGTAGGCGATGGCCATGCGAGCGATGGGCCGGAGCGACCGGAACGGGGAGGCCATGCGCCAGCCGATGCCGAGCAGCACGTCGGCGTTGTAGGTGATGAGCCACGTCGCGGCCACGACGATGATGAGCCCGCCGGCGATCCAGATCGAGAAGTCCTTCGACATCTCACCGAACACCTTGTCGAACGTGCTGAGCGGCAACAACCAGAGGATCATCAGGAAGATCCCCGCGACGGAGTACACGGCGCGCTCGTTCCAACCGAAGCGCTCGAGGATCGGCACCGCGGACACCACGACGATGGACAGGCCGAGCATCCACAGCAGGTACACGTGGCTCGTGACGCCGCTGGAGGCCATGGCCGCGCCCAGCACCACGCCGATGGTGGGCAGCAGCCACCGGCGGCGGTGCCGCGTGGCGATGTCCGGCTCGGGGATGTCGCGAATGGCACTGACGATGTTGAGCCGGCTGACCCTCGAAGCCGAGGCCGTCACGACGACGAGCGTCAAGAGGACACCCAGGGCGTAGGCGATGACCAGGCTCCGGCCGGTCACGGAGTAGCCAAGGTTCAGCCCTTCGGTCTGGAAGGCGTTGCCGACGACCTTGACCATCACGTAGGACACACCGATGCCGAGCAGGGCACCGAGGGCGGCGGCCGCCACGTCGTAGGTGGCGCCTTCGTACACGAAGGTCTGGACGAGGTGGCGGCGCTGGGTTCCGATGGCGCGCGCCATTCCCATCTCCGGGCGGCGCTCGGCGGCGAGCATGACGAAGATCAGGAAGATGAGCAGCACACCCGCCGCCATCGAGAAGCTGCCGAAGGTGGTGAACAGCTGGACGAAGGAGTCGCCGGCGGCGTCGGCGGCCTTGATCCCGTCGTGCTTGGCCGGCTGCGCGTCGAGCCCGAGACTGGCGACGGCCCGGTCGAGTGCCGGTTCGACCCGGCTCGAGAGCGCCGCCCCCGATGTCTCACCACCGGTGTTGGAGACGAGGATGTGGTTGATCTGGCCGGCACGGCCGAGGATGGTCTGCGCGGCGCCGAGCGGCATGAGGGCGGCGGACTTGTCGGTGCCGACGCCGTGGTACCTGACGACGCCACGCACGACGACGTCGGCGATCCGGTCGCCGACGAGGAGATCGAGGTGATCGCCGGTCCGGGCGTCGAGCTCGCGGGCCGCGTGGGCGTTGAGGAGCACTTCCCCGTCGGCCAGGTCGGGGATGCGCGGCATGCCGAGCGCGCCGGCCTGGGCCGGGTCGGGCGCGAAGAGGGTGACCTTCGGGTCGGTGGTGCGGGCACGTGCGTCTCGCGCGGCGACGGGCTCGACGATGGCGGCCGAGATGGCGTCGGTGGGCAGTGACGCGGCAGCCCGGCCGACGGCCGCCATGGCCGGTGCGGACGGGAAGTACGGCTTGGCGGCGGTGAGGCTGCTGTCGCCGGTCGGCATCCCGGCGCTGGTGCCGGCGGTGATGACCTCATCGGTGACGCCGAGCGATTCGAACACCGAGCCCCGGACCGCGGTGGCCATGGTGTCGCCGGTCAGCAGTGACGCCGCGATGATCGTCGTTCCCAGCATCAGACCGGCGACGATCAAGGCACTGCGGCTGCGACGGCGCGGGATGTTGCGCAGCCCGATCTTCAGGAAGACTCGGTTCCGCGCCGCGAGCACCGTCAGCGCGCCGATCGCGGCGATGACCGCGACCACGAGCACGACGGCCAGTGGTCCAGCGGCAATGCCGAAGACGCGGTTCATGCCGACCTCCTCATCGGGTCGCGGCAAGGTTCGCCGGCGGAAGTGCCACGCGGACCTCGTAGCGCTCGCGGCCCGGCGGTGAACGGAACAGGGTCGTGAACTCGGCGAGCACGGCCGGGTACCAGCCCGAATCGGCAGTGGCGTCGGCCTGCTCGGCGCTGTCCCAGAACGTGATCAGCATCGCCTTGCCCTCGTCGGTGGTGAGCGCGTAGAGGCCGGCGAAGCCGGGCTGCTCGCGCAGCTGCGGGATCACCAGCGCCTCGAACTGGGCCAGCGCGTCGTCGACGGACGTGCGAAGCGTGTCGATCTCAAGCAGCGTCGTGCGTGCGAACATCGGACCCCTCCGGGATCAGGACGTCGACGACGCGTCCGTCGAGCATGCGGACGATGCGATCGCATGCTCGACCGACAGCGATGTCATGGGTGACGATGACGAAGGTCAAGCCGCGCTCCTGGTTGAGACGGCGCATGAGGGCGACGATCTCGGTTGCCTTCTGGCTGTCGAGGTCGCCGGTGGGTTCGTCTGCCCACACGAGGGCCGGGTCGTTCACGAGCGACCTGGCGATGGTGACCCGCTGGCGTTCGCCGCCCGAGAGCTCTTCGGGAAGGTGCCCGGCGCGCTCGGCGAGTCCGACCATGGCGAGGGACTCGATCGCCCGGACCCGGCTCTCCTTGGTGGGCGTGCCCGAGACGAGCAGCGGGAGCTCGACGTTCTCGGCGGCCGTCAGGACGGGGATCAGGTTGTAGAACTGGAAGACGAAGCCCATCCGCCGGGCGCGGTGATCCGTCCGTTCACGATCGGTCATCGCCGCGAGCGACACGCCTTCGATCAGCACCTCTCCGCTGTCGAAGTGATCGAGACCCGACAGGCAGTTGAGCAAGGTGGTCTTGCCGCAGCCGGACGGCCCCATGACGGCGACCATCTCCCCTTGCTCGATGCACAGGTCGACGCCGTTCAGGGCAGGTACGGCGACCTTGCCCTTGTAGGTCTTGCAGACGTCGGTCGTCTCGACGATCGCTGCCATGTCGCTCCTTTCGAGGGCCGCGCGTCAGGATCCACCTTCGAGTCGCCAGATGTGAGAGTCGTTGGTCCCGAGTTCGGCGCGGACCGGCACGAGTCGGAGGCGTCTCGGGCATGATCTCGGCATGCTCGACCACCTCTCGATCCAGTGCGCCGACGTGAACCAGAGCGCCGCCTTCTACGACGCCGTTCTCGGCCCGCTCGGCGGCTCGCGCGTCATGGACTTCGGTGAGGTCATCGGCTTCGGCCTCCCACCGAAGCCCGACTTCTGGATCGGCCCGCAGTCCACCGGCGAGGGCTTCCGCGAAGCGCACATCGCGTTCGCGGCGCCCGACCGTGCCGCCGTACGCGCCTTCTTCGACGCTGCGGTCGATGCCGGGGCGGAGGTGCTGCACGAGCCGAGGATCTGGCCCGAGTACCACGCCACCTACTACGGCGCGTTCGTGCGCGACCCGGATGGGAACAACGTCGAGGCGGTGTGCCACACCCCGGAGTGAATCGAGACGCTCGCCAACGCCTCGGCTGCGCGAGGCGACGGCGGGTCATTCGGCCCTATCCCCGGCTGCCGCCGCCGTAGGACGATGGGCAAGACGTTTTCGAGGTCCGAGGGGGAGATCGATGGACAGGCAACCCGCCGAGCGGCGCGACTCGGTGCTCGTCATCGTCGTCGCCACCATGTGCATCCTCCTCATCCTCTCGCTCTTCGTGGTCGGACTCGCCACCAGGAAGACGGACGGCGCGTCGGCATCGGGCCGCTCCGCGGCCCTGCCGAACGAGGCCAGTGTCCAGGCCGTCGATGTGCACCTCGACGAGTTCAACGTCGGAGTCCCGACCACGACGTTCACACCCGGCGTGAAGACCCTTCACATCGCGAACGCCGGCAAGGTGCAGCACGAGCTGCTCGTGTTTCGCAGCGACCTCGCACCATCTGCCTACCCGCTCGACCAGGGCGACATCAACGAGGACGGCGCCGGGATCACCAAGGTGAGCGACGGCGACAACATCGACCCGGGCCAGCGCCAGACCCGTACCGTCGACCTCTCGCAACCCGGCACCTACCTGTTCGTCTGCAACCTCCCCGGCCACTTCCGTCAGGGCATGTACAAGGTGGTGACCGTCGGGGCAACGCCTGGCACGGTCGCGGTCACCCTCGGCGAGTTCAAGATCGGGGTCCCGAGCACGACCCTCCCCAGTGGCACCGCCACGCTCTCCATCACCAACACCGGATCCGTACCGCACGAGCTCCTCGTGTTCCGCACGAGCCTCGCACCCAGCGCGTTCCCGCTCGACGCCGACGGCACCGTCCAGGAAGACGCGGCCGGCATGAACAAGGTGAGCGATGGCGACAACCTCGACCCCGGAAAGGGACAGACCCGCACCGTCGACTTCACGAGATCCGGCACCTACGTCCTGGTCTGCAACCTGCCCGGGCACTTCCGATCCGGCATGTACACGACCGTCACCGTGCACTGACCTGTCGACTGAGGGAATGGAGATGAGGTCCTGATGGCCATCCCGATGCCCTATCCGGCTCACGTCGAGTTCGACGCGGATCGACACATCACACGGTGGCGGCCGTTGGTGCAGTGGTTGCTGGCGATCCCCCACCTGCTGATCGCGCAAGCCCTGCGAGGCCTGCGTGAGGTCCTCACCTTGATCAGCCTCTTCACGGTGCTCTTCACCACGCAGATCCCGCGGCCGTTGTTCGACGTGATCGCCATGACCTATCGCTACGAGTGGCGGGCGCTGAGCTACGCGATGTTCCTCCACGACGACTACCCGCCGTTCGATTTCACGCTGTCATCCGAAGACGACGGCGTCGAGCGCCACACCCAGCTCTCCATCGCCTACCCGGAACACCTCAACCGCTGGAAGCCCTTGTACAAGTGGTTCCTGGCGATCCCCCACTTCGTCGTCGTCGTCTTGCTGAGCGTTGCCGGCATCTTCGCCCTGATCGGAGGGCTCGTCGCCGTCGTCGTCACCGGCGAGTACCCCCTTGGCGTCCGTGACTTCCTCGTGTCGGTCTATCGCTATGCGCTGCGAGTCGAGGCGTACGTCGGTCTGCTGACGGACCAGTACCCCCCGTTCCGACTCTCCGCCTGAGCCCTGCGGGCACCGGCTCGACGGCGCTGTCACATCGGGGCTCTCGGCGTCACATCTACGAGGAACAGGCTTTCGGCCCTATCTCCTGAAGGCACGCCCTCCTAGCGTCACCAGCAGGAGGTGGTCATCATGACCCGACCCGATCGGATCGTCGTCGGCGTGGACGGCTCATCAGCCGCCGACGAAGCCTTGGCATGGGCGATGCACGAAGCGCAGCTCCGTGGTGCCGACCTCGAGGTCATCCACGCTTGGGAGTTCCCTGTCTGGGCCCTGACCAGGTTCGGCGACGCCGCCCTTCCCGTGTTCACGCCGGAGGACCTGGAGAAGGCAGCCGAGGAGTTGGTTCATGATGCGGTGCTCCGGGTCCGCGGCGACACCTCATCGGTGGCCATGACCACTGACGTCGTTCGTGGTCATCCCGCTGACGTCCTCGTCGAACGCAGCAAGGGCGCGTCGCTGCTCGTCGTCGGCTCACAGGGCCACGGCGGCTTCACGGGGATGCTCCTCGGATCGGTGAGCGACCAGGTCGCGCACCACGCGACCTGCCCAGTCGCCGTCGTTCGCGGCGACCGCAACTGACGGCCAGCGCAGTCCGATGACGGCGACCGCGCCCGTGGCATCGGGGGCCGGCGGGCTGAACGGACTCGATCCCGCCGTGACCGAGACACACATCTCGGTCGTGTTCGCCGTGGGCGACCGTGTCTACAAGCTCAAGAAGGCCGTGCAGCTGCCGTTCCTCGACTGGCGGCGCCGCGAGGTCCGCGCCGCGGCCTGCCATCGCGAGGTTGCGCTGAACCGTCGCTTGGCGCCCGACGTCTACCTCGGCGTCGCCGACGTCCTCGATGACGCCGGCAACGCCTGTGATCATCTCGTCGTCATGCGCCGCATGCCGCAGGCCCACCGGCTCAGCGAGCTCGCGACCAGCGGGGCCGACCTCGACGCCGGACTGTGCCAGCTCGCGAGCTCCCTCGCCGAGTTCCACCGCACCGCCGAGCGGTCGCCGACGATCACCGCCGCAGCTGGTTCAGAGTCGCTGATCAACAAGTGGCGCGACAACCTCAGCACGCTGCGCGACCACGCATCGATCGTCGATCCGGACACCGTCGAGTCCGTTTCTGCGCTGGCGCTCCGCTACATCGATGGACGAAAGCTGATGTTCGCCGCCCGTGGGCGCGCCGGCTACGCGGTCGACGGCCATGGAGACCTGCTCGCCAACGACATCTACCTCCTCGACGACGGTCCACGCGTGTTGGATTGCCTCGAGTTCAGCGACGAGCTGCGATCCGTCGACGTCCTCGACGACATCGCCTTCCTGGCCATGGACCTCGAACGGCTCGGCCGTGCTGACCTCGCGACGACGTTCCTCGACGCCTACTGCGAGGCGAGCGGCGAGAGCCATCCCGACTCGCTGGCGCAGCACTACATCGCCTACCGAGCCGGCGTCCGTGCGAAGGTCGCCTGCCTGCGAGCCGACCAGCGCGACACGGCCGCAGGGGAACAAGCACGCCGCCTGCTGCAGATCGCCGCTGACCACCTCCATCGAGCGCGCATCCGGCTCGTGCTCGTCGGCGGCCTGCCCGGAACGGGGAAGTCGACGATCGCGGCTGGCCTGGCCGAGCAACGCGGCTGGCGCACGCTGCGGTCCGATGTCGTCCGCAAGGAGCTGGCCGGCCTCGGGCAGACCGTGCGCGCCGGAAGCGCCTACGGCGAAGGGCTCTACCGCGGCGACCACACGAAGGCGACGTACGAGGAGCTCCTCCGACGCGCCGGGGATCTCCTCGGGCTCGGCGAGTCGGTGATCCTCGACGCGTCGTGGACCGACACGCGGTGGCGCTCGCTCGCACGGCGCGTCGCTGACGAAGCACACGCAGACGTGGTCGAGCTGTGCTGCACCGCACCAGCAGCGGTTGCGGCGCGACGGCTGGAGGCACGCGGCAGCTCGGACGCTTCCGACGCGACACCCGACGTCGCCGCCGCCATGGCGCTGCGGGCCGACCCCTGGCCCGAGGCGAACGTCCTTCCGACCACGACCGCGGTGGAGGCGTCGATCGAGCTCGCCACCGCGGCAGTCGACGCCTGACAAGGAGTGGAGATGTCCGTCCGATCACCCCTTCGGCCCACTCCGGCGGACGCCGAGATGACGAACCACGGCCGGGGACCTCGTCGGTGGATCGTGGCCGTCGTTCTCGTCGCCGCCATCGCCGTGGTGGCGGCGCTCGCATGGCATGCCGGCGACGGTGGCCGGTCGCCATCGTCCGTGTCCACGCCGACCACGGCCATCACCACGACGTCGACCACATCGGTCCACCAGCCCGTGACCGCCGATCGGTCGGCGATGTGGCCCTTCCCGGGAACGGCACCCTTCGGCACGCCGGACGAGGCGGCTCAGACGTTCGCAACACGGTTCCTGCGGTTCACGAACCCGATCGTCGGCTCCTTCCAGCAAGGCGACCTTCGCTCGGGCGAGGTCGCCATCCGACCGACGACGACCGGCCCGGTCACCACGATCTTCGTGCGCCAGCTCTCGAGTGAGGCCGGCTGGTCGGTCGTCGGCGCGGCGACGGAGGACATCGAGCTCACGACGCCGCACGTGCTCGACGCGATCACCTCTCCGGTGCGCCTGCATGGGCGCGCGCTCGCCTACGAGGGGAACGTCTCGGTCGACGTCATCGCGGACGGCGACGTCGGCGCCATCGGCTCCGGATTCGTGACCGGTGGGGGTGACATCATGCGACCCTTCGACGGCAAGGTCGCGTTCGACACACCAGGCGCGCCCTACGGGGTCCTCGTCCTCTACACGACCTCGGCCGAGGACGGCCACGTGTGGCAGGCCACCGCGGTCCGCGTCGCGTTCGGCTCGACCGACGTGGACGCCACCTCGTGCGGCGGGTACCGGCCGGCGCGACCGCGCCCGACGGCGGAACAGATGGAGGTGAAGGCGTACTTCACCTGCGATGCGGACGGTGAGGCCCGGATCTTCCCCGTCTACCGGCTCGCGCCACGTTCGCCGGGTGTCTTGCAGGCCGCGCTGCGGGTCCTCGTGGCCGGACCGTCCCCGACCGAGAAGGCGGCGGCCGTGTCCTCGTGGTTCTCGCCCGCGACCGTTGGCCTGCTCCGATCCGTCACGATCGCCGATGGGCACGCGGTCGTCGACTTCGGCGACCTTCGGCCGGTGCTACCGAACGCGAGCACGAGCGCCGGATCGGCACGGCTCCTGGGCGAGCTCGACGCGACCGTGTTCCAGTTCCGGACCGTCACGTCCGTCGAGTACCGGATCGACGGCAGTTGTGAGGCATTCAGCGAATGGTTGCAGTTCGGCGGATGCGAGCCCCGGACCCGCGGCGCATCGACCGACTGACGCGCTGGATGACGGGGGGCATGAGCTCCCTCGGCTACCGGATCCTCATCACGGCCGCCGGCGACCGGCCGGCGTTCGTCGAGGGTGATTGCGCGTCGGCGACACCCGGGAGCAGCGGCCCTTCAACGGTTCCGCCCACAGCGAGGTGACCACGGCAAGCGCCACCACCAGGGGCCAAGCGACCAACGGAAAGGGCGTCAGCTGGAGCGTCTCGGCGAGTGGAGGCCAGTAGAGGGTGCAAAGCGTTCCGGCGCCCAGACCGACCGCCACGAACGCGACACGCCGCGTCAGGTCGAGGTGGTGCGGCGACAGTGCGTGATCGGGCACCCGGTTGCTCAGGATGAGCGGGAGCTGGGCCACGAGCAGGAACGCGAACGCCAACCCGCGGGCTTCCGTGATCGGCCACCCCCGAGCGAGCATGCTCAGGTACAGCACCACGAAGGAGGCCGCGACGGTTGCCCCCACCGCAAGTGGTAGCCGAAGTCGGCGCGGCGCGAGCGCCTCCGCGGGCGCGACCGGCGGCCGACCCATGAGGTCCTCGCCGTCGTCTCCCTCGAACACCACGGAGATGATCGGGTGCAGCACGATCTCGAGCGCGACCAGATGGATGGGCTGGAGCAACAGCGGCTTGTCGGCGATCGGAATGGCGATGGCGGCGACGAGCAACGGCGGGTGGAAGGCCAGCAGGTAGGAGAACGCGTGGCTGATGTTGTCGAGGATGCGACGGCCGTTCCTGATGGCCGACACGATCGTCGCGAAGTTGTCGTCGAGGAGAACGATCGTCGCCGATTGGCGAGCGACCTCGGTACCGCGCTCGCCCATGGCGACGCCGATGTCGGCCTCTCGGAGTGCCGGCGCGTCATTGATGCCATCGCCGGTCATGGCGACGATCTCTCCCTGCCGGCGAAGCGCTTGCACGATGAGGTACTTCTGGTCAGGACGGGTGCGGGCGAACACGTTGGCCCGAGCGACGAGCTGGTCCAGCTCCGCAGGTGAGGCGGCATCGATGTCATCGCCGGTGACCACGGCATCCCGTGCACCTACGCGATTCGACAGCTCGAGCTGCTCGGCGACGGCGAGTGCCGTCGCGGGGTGATCCCCGGTGATGAGAACGACCCGAACTCCCGCGCGGCGGCATTCGGCGACTGCGTCGACAACGCCGGCACGGATGGGATCGCTGAAGGCGATCAGTCCCACGATCTCGAGGCCGGCCTCGTCCGAAAGACGATCTCCCGGCGGATCCGAGCGCGGGGTGCCGGTCGCGACGGTGATCACGCGCAACCCGTGCCGCGTGAGCCGATCGTGCGCCGCGACGAGACCCCGCAGAGCATCCGATCCGGCGGCGTTCCCCACGACGCCTTCGAACGCACCCTTGGCGGCCACGACGAGCGATCCGTCGATGCGCCAGACGTGGGTCACGTGGCGGCGCACCGGATCGAAGGGATGGTCGATGAGCAGCTCCGCGTCGGGGAGCGGCTCCGCTTGGGCCGCGATCGCGATGTCGATGGGGTCGAACGGGTTGCGCTCCGAGGCAAGCATCGCAACGTCGACCACCTGCTGCCGCGTCCATCCCGGGCACGCGTGGATCTCCGCGATCGAGATCCGTCCTTCGGTCAGCGTCCCCGTCTTGTCGGTGCAGATGACCGTCGTCGAACCGAGCGTCTCGACCCCGGGTAACCGGCGCACGAGAGCGTTCTGCCGAGCGAGTCGCCACGCGCCCAGTCCGAGGTACAGCGAATACACGAGTGGGAACTCCTCCGGCATCGCCGCGATCGCCAGGCTGACCCCGGCAAGGACGCCGTGGGCGATCCCGTGACCCCGTAGGACCTCGACGCCGGCGACGGCGATGCAGAGGGCAGCCGCCCCGACGATCAGGAGCCTCAGCAGCCGCGAGATGCTCCGCTGCAACGGCGTCGCCGTGACCGACGCCTCCGAGACGAGCCGCGCGAGCTCGCCATAACGCGTGCGAGGCCCGGTGCGTTCGACGCGCACGACCGCGCTTCCCGACACGACGTGGGTCCCGGCGAGCACCTCGTCCTCACCGGTCGACGTCGTCTTCTCGGACGGAAGGGACTCGCCGGTCAACGCGGCCTCGTTGACCGCCAGCTGCGTCAGCTCGATCACCCGACCGTCGGCCGGGACGACATCCCCCTCGCGCAATGCGATGACGTCGCCGACCACCAGCCCGGTCGCCACCGTCGTGCACCAGACCCCATCCCGAAGCACCCGTGCCGTCTGCGCGGTCATTCGCTCGAGTGCGTGCAGCGCGCGCGATGCTCGAGTCTCCAGGAGCCACCCCACGGCGGCGACGGGGAAGACCGCAGCGAGCGCGACGATGCCGTCGCGGCGCTCCCCGATCGTCAGGTACGTGAGCCCGGCGACGACCAGCAGGGCCACCATCGGATCGGCGAGAGGACCGACGACCTGGCGCCAGCTCGAGCGCCGCTTGGGCGCGACGAGAACGTTGGGACCCTCGGTGGCCAGTCGAGCTTCGGCTTCCGACGCCGTCAGTCCGGCGTGGCTCACACCATGGAGCTCGATCACAGGTTCAGCGGACGTCCCGTTCCCCTTCACCCGCCGTCGGACGCCTCGACCGGTACGCGCGCCCTGAACTCGTCGAAGGCCGCCAAGGCTCGGGGACCGTTCGTCGACGCCGGGCCGCCGTCCATGAGCAACGCGACACCCACGGCTTCAGCCACCTCGCTCCGCGTGACGCCGTGAGCGGCGGCTGCCTTGGCGTGATGCGCGATGCACCCGTCGCAGCCCTTCACGACGGCGATGGCCAGCGCGATGAGCTCCTTCGTGCCGGCACCCAACGCTCCCGGAAGCAGCGCTGCATCGTGCAGCCGGCCGAACGCCTGCCAGACCTCCGGTGTCGCTCGGCGCAGCTCCCTCGTGGGCTCCCGCAGCATGTCGATGGTGTGCTCTGCTCCCATGTTCCGAGCAGACACCCGGGCCGACGTCACGTCCACCGTCGGACCGCCCGAGAGTTGGGGACCTCCGGCCCTTGCCCGGCACTGGATGCCCTGCATCATCGGGCCACGGCAAAGAGGAGAAGGTCCCGGCGTCACGGGCTGATCGCCCCTGACCACTCGGCGTCCGGCGACGGCACGATCCAGGCATGACGACGATCGTGGTCGGTACCGACGGGTCCGGCGGCTCCGTGGCGGCACTCTCGTGGGCGGTCCA
>Ga0070671_100001803_pt1 | contig 16268 bp, 9 predicted proteins | sample KBSS73metaG_FD_65341 | JGI IMG/M metagenome (GOLD analysis project Ga0070671, IMG submission 65341) | Switchgrass rhizosphere microbial communities from Kellogg Biological Station, Michigan, USA - KBS S7-3 metaG | ecosystem: Host-associated > Plants > Roots > Rhizosphere > Soil ...
CCGCGAGTTCCCATGAGCGAAAGGTGTTCGAGTCGGGTTGGCGGATCGCGGCGGCGTTCAACAATGCGACCTCGTTCTCGGTGTTGATCCGCAACATCTTCGCTCGCACATCGGTACGGAACGGTCCTCCTAGGGTGTGGAGGAAAAAGCCGTCATACATCTTGTGCAGCGGCTGGACCGAGTTGTAGTACAGCGTGAGTCGACTTGACGACTGGGACGCGCCGGCCGCCAAGAGCATGAGCGGCTGCACGCCGCCAAGCAACTCCGGCCGCGAGCGGATCGCCTGCCCGGCTTGCGAAAAGATGTCGTACGAGAGCGAATCATCAGTGATGGCGCCACCGGCTGTGACGTCCAGCGTCCCGTAGCGTGTGGGGCTCCAGGCGGTAAGCCCATAGGGCGCCTGCTGCACGCCGACGCGTTGCGCGGAGACCCCCACGTAGGCATATCCCTCTCGCGTCAGGTACTCGCGCGATGTCTCCCAGAGGAGGTCGAGGTTGTAGCCAGAGGTCACGTTGACCCATTCAACGATGACGATGCCGTTCCACTTGCTCGCGCTTTCCGGACGCCTCACGATCAAGCGCGACTTGTACGGGTGCCCAGTCGAAACCGCGACGCCATCGGCCAGGTTTGGCGTGTTGTAGCGTGTCGCTGTCCCCTGGAAGAAGTACTCTTCCTCGACGTAGCCGAGTCTCGAGAGGTCGAAGTTGGGCTCCGATGCCAACTGCGGATAGTTGTGCGTCAGGTCGGTGCCCGGTGCCCCGACCGCAGGAATCGGGCCGGACACAACCGGTGTCGCTACTTGCGCCGCGGCCATCGTCGCGAGCAAGCCGGCAGCGGCGACGACAGCAAGTCGTGCACGCGCCCGGGAAGTGAAGGTCTGCAGGATCACGTGTGTACTCCTCAAGGGAGCCGAGTCGACGTCCCGGATAACTCGCGCGCCGAGTCGGCAGAAAGCAGAACGAGGTGCGCTGCATCGTTTCCCACGATGCAGCGCCGCCGGTTATGCAGCGTCCGACAAGTCGAAACGCTGCGCTGGACGACATTTACGAGGTCACTGAATCGGAAGAGGCCGGCCCGTACCCACCGACGAGTTCCGCGCGCGCCGGATGATCTCCTCGGCGTCTTCCTTGAGCACAAATCCATCGCGCACGTTGTCGCGCACAGCCTGGGTCACTGCGCGGACGTAGTCGGCATGCGTCGGGTATAGCTGAGCGAGCTTGCCTTCATCGAAGGCAACATGTTGCCCGTAAAGGTTCGAGCAACCCGGCGTGATTCCCGGCTGGTCGCCGCGGTTCGTCGCGATCGGCGCTTCGACGTCCGCTTGGCGAATGCCGCCCAGGGCGATGCCGTTGCCATCCCGCGCGATCACGGCAGGGGGACCGACCGAAGTCACCACGATCGGCGTGGCATGCGGCGGCGGATTGTTCCGCAACACCCAACGTGTCAGATGGTCGTATCCGGCATTCAGGACGTAGCGCATGGGGACGTGGCTGCCGACCTCAGGGCGGCACGTCAGGTTCGGCGGCGGCAGGCCATCGCGCACTGCCAGCGCTTGCCGGTACATGATCCACCAGTAGTCGACGTGCGACGCGCCAGCGATCTCCCAGATGCGCAAGGTGTCGCTGTCGGGCTGCCGGCGAGCCGCCGAGCTCGGGAGCTCCACCTCGCTCAGCACCTGGATCATCGGCGCGCGAACGTCCGTCCGGAACGGCCCACCTCCAACCTGGATGAGGAAGCCGTCGTAGACCTTATGGAGAGGCTGGACCGAGTTGTAGTAGAGCGTCAGCCGGCTTGCGGATTGGGACTGACCAATCGCAAGGTATGCCTTGGGCTTCAGGTTGCCGATGAGTTGCGAGCGACCAAAACCCTTCAACGCCGCCGCCACCTGAGAGAACACGTCGTAGGAGAGCGAGTCATCGGTAATCGTGCCGCCGGCGGTCAGGTCGAGGCTTCCGTAGCGTGTCGGGCTCCAGTCCTTCAAGCCGGTGCTGGGCTGGTGGATGCCGACCCGCTGCGCTTGGACGGCCACGTGGACATAGCCTTCACGCGTGAGGTACTCCTTCGAGTATTCCCAATGCAAATCGATGCCGTAACCTGACGTCACGTTCACCCATTCGACGAGCACGATGCCGTTGAACTTCGACGGATCGACCGGGCGATGAACGACGAGCCGCGTCTTGTAAGGGTGTCCGCTGGACACGGCAACTGCATTCGCCAGAGCCGGGGTCTGATAACGGGTTGCAAAGCCCTCGACGAAGAATTCCTCTTCCGTGTATCCAACGTCGCGCAGATCGAAGTACGGCTCGCTCGCGAGTTGCGGGTACTCGCGGGGCTGGCCGGTACCCGGTGTTGAGGTGATGTCCAACGGGCCGATGACGTTCGGGACCGGGAGCCGTTGGGCATTCGCGACGGTGGCCGCGATGAGCAGGGTCACCGTTGCCGCTGCGAGGCGAGCAACCGACCGCAAGCTACTTGGTCTAGATAGGTGCATGGGAATGTTCCTTAGGGTGAGTGCATAGCCCTGTCCGGGTCGCGGGTCCACCGGATCGGAATGGGCCAAAAATCGAGAGCGAGCCCTCAGGCGGGCGCGATCACACGAGCTGGTTCGATCAGCATTCGTTCGTCTCCTTCGTTCTCAGCGCCGCTACGTAGGCGGGCGCAACTTCTGGGGGCACTTGGATTGCGGGTAACTATGGGCACCAGCGAGCGTCGAGACAAACGACAGTTCTTCAGCGACGGGTGAATCCCGTTCATACCGGGTTTGCCCTATGAGGTCATCCTTCCCGCCTTTGAGTTGCCTCCTCGCCTTCGAAGCCGCAGCGCGCCGTTTGAGCTTCAGTGCTGCGGCGAGCGAGCTGCACTTGACGCCGTCGGCGGTCAGCCACCAGATCGCGAAGCTGGAGCAACTTCTGGACGTGAGGCTGTTCGATCGTTCGCCGCGCGCCATCGAACTCACTGATGTCGGTCGCGAATACATGAGCCGGGTGGCCCGCGCACTGGATGCGATCAGCGCAGCGACCGAAAACGCACGAAAGCACATTCGCAACGCGCTGTATGTGCACTCGAGCCCGAGCTTCGCGAGTCTCTGGCTCATGCCTCGACTCGCCGACTTCGCGGGCCAGCACCCGGGCGTGGCTCTGTCCCTGTCCTCGTCAGTCCTGCACTCGGACTTCTCTAGCGGGCAGGTCGACATAGACATTCGATACGGCTTGCCTAACTGGCCGCATCTCCATGCCGAGGCGATCTTCGAGGAGCGTATGCAGCCGTTGGCGAGCGCCAGGTTCATCGCGGAGCACCACATCGAAACCCCTGAGGACCTGTGCCATGTGCCGCTGATTCAGTCTGCGGTCAACGTCGTACAGTGGGGCGATTGGTTCCGAAGCCAGAACATCGAGTACTCCCCCGGTCAATTTGCTTACCGCTTCGACCGAACTGCAATGGCACTCGACGCCGCAGTGCAGAACCTGGGCGTTGCGTTCGATAGCTCTTCCATCGCGGCCTGTCATCTAAAGCAGGGGCGTTTGGTCAAGATCTTCGATCCGGAGCGCTGTCTGAAGGTCGAGGCGCACTTCCTTGTGTGTCCTGCCCGTCACCTTGAGCGGATAGAGGTGGCTCATTTCATTGACTGGGTGCGTGCTCACGCGCTCGATCCGGAAACCTATCCGGTGCCACCCGCCGCGCAGTTGGTTGAGGCAGGCGACGCTCACGCCTGAGTTCGTACGATTGCGTCGCTGGCGGCAGTCCCGCGATAGGAGCAGCACCCTCTCCAGGCGCTAATGAACGAAGTAGCCGGCGGGCGATGGCCCTTTATGCGCGTACGCCGGTGGTCTGCGCGACCTCGCGTTTATCGTCGGCAAAGAAGTCCGGTTAGCCGTCGCGGCGCCGATGGGCGGCCGCCGATTGGTGTGCCACGCGCGACGCTTCTGCGTACCGACGCGCAGCCCGCCAGCAGACGCTCAAGGGCACCATGGGCACCGTGAGCGCCCCAGCGAGTAGACATAGCCACCTCTTGCGGCGCTCGCCTCCCGTGCGAAGTCCGCGCTGACCGCTTGCCGCTCGCGACCGCGCTCTTGTTCAGCCAAGGCGCGCAGCGCGTCAGCGCACGCCGTCGAGACCGAGGGCTTGCAATAACACGCTGTCTCACCCCGCTCGCCCGCTCGGGAGGCGCACGCGACGGTCGGACCCGACGACGCTGGGACGTCGATCCCAAGGGGCCACGTCACCTGCGAATCGCTCGGCGAGGAACTCGACCAACCGCTTCAACGCCTGCGGCTGGTGCTGGCGCGACAGGTAGACGGCGTGAATGCCCAGCGGCTCCGGCTCATGATCGGCCAGGACCCGCACCAGTGCGTTGCGCTGCAAGTCCTCCACCACGTAGTAGGTCGGCAGGAGCGCAATGCCAGCGCCTGCGAGCGCCGCCTGGCGAAGCACCGCCGTCTCGTTGCTGAACAGCGACCCTCGCACGGCGAGCGTCATTGCTTCCCCTTTGGACCGTAGTCTGTACTGGGCACCGCTTCCGAAAGCGTGGGTAATGCAATTTAGCGACTTGAGGTCGCCGGGGCGTATCGGCCGACCGTGCAGCTTCAGGAAGCGCGGCGATGCGCAGAGCACGGACCGGCAAACAGCGAGCTTGCGCGCGACGAAGCTGTCGTCCAGCGCGTTCGTGATCCGCACCGCCAGATCCACACGTTCTTCGACCAGGTTGACGGCTCGATCGACGGCGAAGAGATCGATCTCGACGCCCGGGTGCTTGAACTGGAAGTCGACCACCGCGGCGGTCAATTGAGCCTCGGCGAACGAGATGCTCGTCGCGATGCGCAGCTTGCCGACCGGCTCATGGCTGCGCGTCCCGGCCATGGCGTGGATTTCTTCCGCCATCTCGAGCATCTGCCGACAGCGCGGCAGCGCTTCTCCGCCGGCGTCGCTCAGGCTGACGCGCCGGGTCGTGCGATGCAGCAAGCGAGCGCCGAGCCAGGTCTCGAGGCTGGTGATATAGCGGCTGACCATCGCGCGCGACATCTCAAGTCGCTCTGCCGCGCGAGTGAGGCTGCCGCTGTCGGCAACTTCGACGAACACGCGCATGGCCATCAGGCGATCCATTCGTTTGCTCGATTCGGTTGACAATCTTTCGACGGTTGCAAAGTTTATCTACTCTATGCGATCCAATACATTCGCACTCCTCAACCAGGAGTCGTCATGTCCGTTACCCGTCATTTGCTCCGCCTTGCGCTTCCCGCGATCGCCCTCGGCGTCGTCGCCGGCGCCACTGCCGCACAGCCGGCCGACGCCGCGCTCACGCTTCAGGTCTACAACGCAGGCTCGGGCAGCTTCCACGTCAATGCGGTGCTGGTGTCCGGCAAGAAGGAGTCCGTTCTCCTCGACACGGGCTTCACGCGCGCCGACGCGCTGCGGATCGCTGCGATGGTGCTCGACAGCAAGAAGACGCTGACGACGATCTACATCAGCCAGGCGGATCCGGATTTCTACTTTGGCATCGAGACGCTCAAGGGACTCTTTCCCGACGCGAAGATCATCGCTTCCGAGCCGACAGTGGCGAAGATGCAGGCAACGCTGTCCGGAAAGCTGCAGTTCTGGGGGCCGCAGCTCGGCGCCAATGCACCGAGGTCGGTGCCCCTGCCGACGGTGCTTTCGGGCAAAGTCATTGCGCTCGAGGACCAGGTCCTGGAAGTTCGCGGCCTGGATGATTCGCTGCCAAACCGTAGCTACGTCTGGATTCCGTCGATCAAGACTGTCGCTGGGGGCGTCAACGTCTTCGCCGGCCTGCACGCCTGGACCGCTGACACGCAGACGCGCGAGGAGCGCGCCGACTGGATCAAGAAGCTCGACGCCGTCGCCGCGCTACAGCCGCAGACGGTGATCCCGGGCCATTCGCTGCCGGGCGAAAAGCAGGATGCATCCGAGATCGCCTACACCCAGGCGTATCTGAGGCGGTTCGAGACCGAGCTGGGCAAGGCTTCCACTTCCGGCGAACTGATCACCGCGATGAGGACCGCGTACCCGGCGGCCGGTCTCGGCGTCGCTCTGGACATCGGCGCAAAGGTCAACAAGGGCGAGATGAAATGGTGAGCCGCCGGGCGGCCCTGATGACTGCCGGATAGCACCGCAGCACCGGCTGAAGCACCCGGTCGGCAAGCAAGCGCTGCTGAGCCTGCTATTCGACCCGAGCAGCGCCGTTGCCGACCTCCCGCTCGCCGCGGCTCGCGCCGGCTCGGCCCCGAAAAGTCGCTTCTAGACTCGGCGCTTGCGAGAGCTACGGCCGCGGCAACGACATCTTGCGGGACTGTGGAGCGTTTCTCGGGGGCCTAGAAGCGCTGGTAAGGGGCTGCTTCTGGCGCGATGGCGGGGCGCTGCTCCACCCCAAATCGTAGTCAGTCGACATGAGCCCTCAGCTCGGAGTGCAGGCGTAGCTCGCAGCATTGTTGCCGGTGCCTGGATCGCTGCCGATGAATTTCGGATAAATGCCGTAGCGGCACATCGGCTTGGAGGCCACGACGTCATACGGCGGCAGCGGGTTGCGGTTCGTCAGCGTGAGCGAGGCGGCCGGCTTGGTTCCGTTGACGACCCAGTCATCGATCAATCCCAACGTATCGATGTGCCCCGGTGTGCCGTAGCTCGGCGCGTTGGCCGTTGCGGCAGGGAGTCCCGCAGAGGTGTGAGGCAAGCCGGTCGCACCGTAGGCAACGAAGAACTGGTCGACCGCCGCGGCGCCCATCTTCGTCACGACTGCGTCGTAGTAGTCGAACCCGGTCTGCGACGCATTGCCCTTGTCCGACAGATCCTCGCGAAGGATGAGCTTGCCACCCCTCGCATAAAACGCAGTCAGGTCCGGATTGGTCATGTCGAACATCGCGGACAGCTCTTGGATCCGCGTCTGGTAGGCGGCAGCGTTGAAAGCCAATGGATTGAAGTTGAGATCCTTCGTGACGAAGTAGCGCACGAACTGACCACCGATCGTGTAGCTGCGCAGGACGCCCGCAGCATTCGGATCAGAAGTTGGCTGCACGCCGCCTACGACCCAGACGTCGAACGCACCCGGCACGCCTTCGCTTCCGAAGAAGTACCCGGGGTACGAGCTCAGCCCGTTGGCAAGAGAGAACGGAAACAGCAGGCCGGTATACAGCAAGCGCAGCGTTGCTTCCTGAGCGTCCGACAGACACGTCGGTCCTTCGTCCGTCCCTGAAGGGCAGCGCTTGGCAGAGAGCGCCGCGAATGCGAGCGGTCTGCAGGCCGCGGGGTTGCTGATGACGTTGTCCTGGATACCGTCGAGAGCATCGCAAGCGCTCTGCACCGTGTTCTGGATCAGCTGTGTCTTGCCTCCCAGCCAGCTGCCCGGCGTGCTCTGTGCTTGGCCGATGGCCAGCTGGTACTGCCACAAGCCCATGAGACGGACGACGGGGTCTGTCGCCACGATGCCGTCGAAGTCAGCGGGGTAGCGTTCGGCCATGGTCAGCCCTTCGCGTCCTCCTTCTGAGCCGCCGATGTAGTAGGCCCTCAGCGGACGGTGCCCGTAGTACGAGAGCGCCAATTGGACGCCGACGTCGTGCGTTTTCTTATAGGCGGCATAGGCATAGTTGGTGAGCGCCTCGTTGTTAAGTGCGAAGGTGGCGGTATCCACGCCTGCCACGTTCTGATGTCCGGAGTCTGTTCCGAGCGTCATGTACGACCGGGTCAGTGGCAGCGGCAGCTCCGGTCCGTCCGCGGCGACCCGGCCCAGACCCGTGACGAGCGCGACATTCAAGCCGCCTCCGCCCATCTGCAGGCTCTTGCCATTCCACGAGGCCGGAAGGTTCACCTGCGTCTTAATCACGGGAGCCGCGCTATCTACTGGCTTGATGTCGATCAGCAGCTGGCAGTAGTCCGGTGTGCCCGGAACGATCGCAGTGTTTGACGGGTTCGGGGCATCGGCAACGGCAGACTTGAAGGCAGCAGATGTGACAACCGCCCCGGTGGTCGGCTCGCCAATCGATGCCGGATCGATCGCCTTGCCAGCCAACGCTGTGCAGGCCGCCTGGGCGTTGGCGACAACCAGCGGCGTTTCGAACGAAGTCGTGTTGTCGTTGCCACCGCCTCCGCAGGCGGCGAGCAGCGCGCCGATGGCGGAGGAAGCGATAAACAGGCGGATCCGCGTGCCGAACGGACGAGGAAGGGTCGCATACGCGAGTGGATTCACGGGTTGTCTCGGTTAGATTCGGACAGCGCAGGGCTGCGCATGGATCCGCTGAATTCTCCGGATCTAGAGATGCGGGACAAATAGAATCGGCGTGGCACGTATAGCGATCCTTTATACGATGGCCGTCACTGCCTCTGTCTTGCTCAACCGTCTTCTTGCTGGTGCTCGCCTCAAGCACCTACAGGTGCTCGTGACAGTGGCGGAGCTGGGAAGCTTCAAGAAGACAGCCGAAGCAATCGGCATGACGCAGCCAGCGATCACCCATATCGTGTCCGATCTTGAGGCGTTGCTTGAGGTCGAGCTCTTCCAAAGGCACGCGCGCGGCGTCTCACCCTCGCCGTTCTGCGAGGAGCTTGTCCCCATGGCGCGGCAAGTCATCACTTCCATGGGAATGGGAATGGAGGCGGTCGTTGCGCGGATGGAGCGAGGCCGCGCGACGGTTCGGCTCGGAGCGACGATGGCAGCGATCGCCGGACTCCTCGTGAGGGCAGTACCGGCGTTCATGGAAGAGCACCCGCAGATATCTCTGGACGTCGTCGAGCGCCGCCCGGAAGAGCTCGACTGGATGGTTCAGCGAAGCCAGGTCGACTTGGTGATGTACCGGCGGCCGGCGGTACTTCCTGCGGGTTGGGGCTTCATGCCGCTCATGGCAGATCAGTTGGTGGTCGTCTGCAGCAAGGACCATCCGCTCGCCAAGAGGCGACGCCTCCGGTTCCAGCAGCTCTCCCGTGAGACGTGGCTCCCCGCACCGGTCAGCACGCTCGGACGGCGCATGCTGGATGCACTCATGCTCAAATGGGATTTCACGCCGCGCTACGCTCAAGTGGCGACGATCGCGCTGCCGCTGACCTGGGCGCTGTTGGCGAATACGCGCCTGCTCACCCTCATCCCGTTCAGCGTTTTGAGCCCTTACATCGAAGCCGGCCAGTTGGCCGTTGTGGCGGTGGACGAACTGATGCCAATCGAGCCGATTGGAATGCTCGCCCCCTTGGAGCCGCTGAGCCCAGCCGCGCGCACGGTCGTCGCGTTTCTAAGCCACTTCCAACGCCCGACGCTGGATCCGATGAGCCCTTAGTGCGCCTTGGCCCGCAGTTCGGACAACGCGCGGCGGTGTCGCTGCTGCTCCAAGTGCAAAAACGCCGCGGCATTGAGCGGACCCAGGCCCTCGGGCGGCTCCAGCCCTGCGGCGGTGATCTTTGCCGCGATGTCTGAATGCTCCAGGGCGGCTGCCCACGCCTTGCTCAGACGCTCGACCTTGTCGCTGGGGGTTCCTGCCGGCACGAAGGCCATGGTCCAGGGTCGGCACTCAACGCCCTTGAATCCGGCCTCCTCCATGGTCGGGACGTCCGGAAGGGTCACCAGCCGACGCGGGCCGGTCACAGCTAGACCGTGCAGGCGATTCGATTGCAAAAGAGGCAAGGCGACGTTCGGGCCCATGAACATCAACTGCACGTCACCGGCTACGACCGCATTGCTGGCCGGACCGTCACCCGGATATGGGATCTGCAGCATCCGGATTCCCGCTGCGTCGGAAAACAGTTCCGCGCACAGGTGATTGACTGAACCGTTTCCCACCGATGCGTAGGTCATCGGTCGGGCTGCCTCGCGCTGGGCGAGCGCAGCCAGCTCGCCGACCGTAGACGCGCGCACTGTCCGGGTGGTCACCAGTACCATGGACGCGGTCGCCAGGAGTGTGACCGGCACCAGGTCTTTGCTTGGGTCATATCCAAGCCGCGGGTAGACATACGGCGCCGCGATCATGGAAGCGATTCCCGCAATCAAAACGCTGTCGCCGTCGGGAACAGCACGGCTAACGAGTCTCGCCGCGATCGTGCCGCTGGCGCCCGACCTGTTTTCCACGACGACCTGAATCCCCAGCCCGTTCGACACTGCTTCACCCAGCAAGCGAGCGAGCAGATCAGCAGGGCCGCCAGCGCTTGTACCCACAATCGCTTTGATGGGCTTAGCGAGGGGTTCGACTGCTGCGGCCGGCGTCATAAAAGGCAGCAGCGCCAAGACTGCTGATGCGACGCGTCCAGCTCTCATGCCGGAGGATCGTACGCCGTCGGTGAGAAGCCTCGCACCCACACCTCTTTGGCGAGCTGGGGCCATCTATCGCAGCGCAGCAGTAAATTGGCAAGCTCGGCTTCGGCAGGGGCGCAGGCAACCCGCCACGAACGCTATCCGGTGACTTCGCAAATGAGAAATGCGACAGATGGCGAGCGGCGGCGTGCAGTGCGCGCGCGCCCGCGCTCGACCTTCCCCTGCCCCACGGCCCGAGTCCGCGCCCGCTGCCGACCTAGTCGACATAACGTCTCATGTCCTAGGCGCAACTACTGTTCGCGACGCGCGTCGCTCGGCATTCACGGCGATCAGACTTACATTTAGCTGCCGGCCGTGAATTCCGGCAGTCGGCCGCAAGTGGACGATGCAAGACATCTACTTAGCCGATAGCGGACGGGCCGCGTCTTGATGCACGCATTGGCTTAGTAGAGCCGTTGCATGGCGATGAAGTTGGACGCGGACCTTCGAAAGACTGGGATGCTCAAGGCTGAGACACACTGCACGTGTAGCTCGATGCTTGGAGGCGATCTCCGGCCGTGTAGCGCGGAAAGTTCGGGTACCGGCACATCGGGCGCGAACTCTGGACCGTGAACGGGCTCACCGGTGCCTGGACCGTCTGAACCAACGCATCCGGCGGCGCGGTTCCCGTCGTGACCCACTGATCGAGCGGGTCGAGCAGGTCCACCATGGTCGGCACAGGAGTCTGGTCGGTGACGCTGCGTGTATTGCCGGTGTGGCCCGATGCCGGCGATACATAGAGGCGCACCGACCCGTCGACTTGTTGCTGGCCGAACCTGGCGACGACCGCGTTGTAGTAGTTGACGCCCATAAGTGGACTCTGCGCGCGGTCGGCGCCGTTCTCACGAATGATGAGCTTGCCGCCACGGGCGAGGAACGCCGAAAGGTCAGAGTTCGTCGAGTCGATCAGTGCCGAGGTCGCCTGCACGCGTGCCACGAAGTTGTCGGGGTTGTACGTGCTGACGTCGAAGTTCGCGCTGCGCGCGATCGCATATCGGATCCAGTTACTTCCGTACAGCCATTGCGTGGCGTTCGTGCTCGCGTTCGGCGGCACAGCGGGTGCGGCCGTACCGGTCACCCAACGCACCAAGCTCTGCGCCGCGGGCCCGTCCAAGGCGTCCTCGTGCCCGTAAAGCCACTGGGGATACGAGGTCAGGCCGTTCGCCAGCGGGAACGAGAACGTGTAGGGCGTATGGATCGCGTTCATGACGCCGAGCTCGACGTCTGAAAGGCAAGTGGCGCCGGTGTCCGCGCCGCCAGGGCAGCGCAGCGCCTGCAGGTTCACGCGACTCGGGCACGCCAGGTAGTTGTTGATCACGCCGTCGACCAGGCCATCGAGCGAGTCGCAGGCATCGGAGGTCGCCTTGGAGATAAGCGGGACTTTGGCGGCCTGCAGCCAGTCGGTGAGCTGGGGAACCTCGTTGCGGACGAATGCATGAAACAGACCCGTCCAGTTGATAACGGGCACGACGCTCACGATGCCGTCGTAGTCGGCCGGGAACCGCTGCGCCATCGTCAGGCCTTCGCGACCGCCCTCGGAGCCGCCGAAGTAGTACATCCGGCGCGGCGCCTGCGTGTAGAACGTGCGCATGACCTCGACGCTGACGTCCTTCACTTTCTTGTACGACGCGTAGGCGAAGTTGGTCAGCATCTCGTCATTGAGCGCGAACGCGCCGAGCTCGCTGGCCGCGAAGGCTGAGGCCTGATGTCCAGAGTCGGTGCCGAGCGTGACATAGCCTCGCGTCAGGGGCAGCGCGTCTCCGGGCGCCGCGTCGCGCAGCGGAGCCAACCCTGTGATGAGCGTGCCGTTGAAGCCACCTCCTCCGTACTGAAGGGCCTTGCCGTTCCACGTCGTGGGCAAGTTCACCTGGAAGTTGATCAGCTGCGCGGCCGGGTCGACTGGCGCGATCGTGCCCAGCACCCTGCAGTAGTCGGGTGTGGCAGGAGTCGTGACGTTGCTCGCCGCCGACTCGGGTGCTGCGGGGACAACGGTCGCCGAGGTGATCGTCGCGCTGCCGCTCGGCAGCGCAATGGCTGAGCTGGCGATCGACTTGCCCGCTAGTGCGGGGCAGGCAGCCGTGAGCTGCGCGGCGCTGGGAACGGTGAAGTCATCGTCATCGTCGCCTCCGCACGCGCTGATAAGACCGAGGCATCCGATCGCTGCAACGTAGAAGAACGGGGATCTGAGCGACATCGCCTTCTCCTTGGGTGGATACGCGTTGCGACTTCACACAACAGACTGTTTCTACGCTCCATTACACCGACGCGCAGTTCAAGGGGCGAGAAAGAGCGGTGACAACGTGGTGATCGCGCCGCCGAATAGTCGTGGACGGGTGTCCGTTTTCAGGCCGTCCACCTCGCAACGTCGAAAGGTCCTTAGGGTCGAGAGCGCCAGTTCGCCGGGCTAAGAAGCAACGTTTGAGCAAAGTTGCGGCGCCGACGTCCGCTTCCGAAGTCGCCCAGCCATCCGTAAAGGGAAGTGGCCACCGTCAGCTTTGAACATCAGCTGACGTTCGACGACGAAAGCTACTGGCTGCACCTAGTCTGAAGCGGTCGGCCGCGCCGCGGATTAGAAGACTAGCTTCTGGGCGCTGGCTGAAAGTTGAACGGTAACGTCACTCGATGATCTTGTCCGCACGCAATAGCATTGATTTAGGTATTACCGCTCCAATGGCTCTCGCAGTCTTCAGATTGATCGTAAGGATGTATCGGGTGGGCTGCTCGACCGGAATTTCGGCAGGCTTTGCACCTTTCAGAATCTGGTCGACTTTGCCAATCGTGCGCCGGATGTTCTCTAGCGTGTCGGGAGCGTAAGAGATCAAGCCGCCTGCAGCCGTGAAGGAGTTCGCTCCGCTTATCGATGCCAACCTATGGTCGATTGCCATCTTGGTCACTTCCGCCAGATGCGACGCAACTACCGGATCAAGAAAAATGAAGAACCCGTCCGGCTTGCTGGCTGCAAGCTTCGCCATAGCTGGAAGCACTTCGTCAGGACGCGTAGCTTCGAAGGACGACAGTTGAACTCCCAGCCCAGGTGCCGCTCGCTCGAACTCAGATCCGTATAGGCGAGCACCTGGAAACGTTGGATTCCACAGAGCGGCGATTCGAGTCGCGGTTGGTGTTGCCTCTTTGAGCAACTGGAGTAGTTTCGGAGCGTTCTCTGGCGGATTCCAGGTGCTGCCGGTCACGTTGCCACCCGGATGGCTTAGGCTTGTCACGAATCCCTGCTCGACCGGAAGATGTCCAAACATCATCACGATAGGAACCGAACGCGTGGCTCGCATTACTGCAGCGATTTCGTCGTTCAGGACCGCGATGATCACTTCGACCTTTCGGTCAACGAGATCGGCGGCGAGAGCCGGCAGGCTCGCGATTACGTCGTTTCCCCAACGCCATTCGATGAGCAAATTCTTGCCCTCTTCATAGCCCACGGCACGCAAAGTCGCGCGCAGCGCCTGCTGGAGCTGCTGACTCACACTGGACTCAGCTGCGGCCAAGCTCAAAAAGCCGATTCGTCGGATCGTTCCTGATTGCTGCGCCTGAGCTACCAGGGGCGTAACAAGAATCGAAACGGACCCCAGCATCATCAGCCTTCGCTGGCAGTGCCCTGGCGGTACTGGCCCGGGCGCCGACTTGGCCATGATCGAGCACCTGCGCGGCCTCCAGCTTGGACCTCGAACAGCCATCTCGGTTGACCTCCACCAGCCGAGAGAGCTTAGCGGTCCGGTCGCCCAAGTCAATCGATCCGCGCATCGAACACCAGACTACCGTTGCGATGGGCCGTCGTCTGGTGGTACAGGTCGGCGCCCAACTGCGCAACGCCAATCTCTATCGCTTTCTACTGGTGCTTTGCGTCAGGTTGGCTGCGGCCTTCAACAAGCGGTCCGGGCTTGCGGGTGCCGCAGTCTCGTACGGCCGTGCGAGATTCAGGGGGTCAGTCAGCGGTTGGACGCATGGACCGCTCCTGGATGGCAGGTTCCGCCAAGCACCAGTCGTTCGGCGGCCAATCTTGAGCGTCTGTACCCGGTCTCAAGCGGTCCTTTATCCGGCTGAATCGCAGCTCCCTCGACCTGCGTCGGCCTCACGCTCCCGGCCGCGTTTCGCAGCACTCTTGTGTCGCTTCTGACCACTCCCTCTAGATGATCAGGAGCTTCGGAACAATCTGCACCACGTCGATCGATGGCGCGCTTCCGGCCCCGCTGGACGCCGTATACACCGCCGTGACCGCCAGCTCCACCGTGCTGATCACCTCCATGATCCCGATGGTTATGGGAACCTGCCCGGGAGGCGGCGCGCCGAGGAGGAGTTCCAGGATCCGACAGCAGTCGTCCATGGTGGCGGAGTGAGCGGGCAGGCGTACGGCATCTACCTTTGCCGAGCGCTTGTAGTTCGGCTCGCGGCCTGAAATAGCGCCAACGAGCGTTAGCGGGATGACTCCCTTGACGACCGGTGCCGAATTCCCCGTCGGATTCAGGATGTTGATCTCGGTCGAATAGCGGCCGGGCACGACCGGCGCGCAGCGGCAGCAATCGTCCTTCTGGTCGCCACAGATGAACTTCACGCTGTAGACAAAGAGTCTGAACTCCGGGGGCTTCACGACAACCGTATCTCTTCCCGGCTGCTCGATTCCGATCGACGGTGGGTCGACGGAGTCCGGGTCGGAGCAAACGTCGACCTGGTAGCTGCCGTTGGCGAGGTCGTGAACCGTGCTTGAAGGTGTGCTGCCTGGCTGCGCGACGACTTTGAATCCGTCTACGCGGCCCGGTCCGAGCATATTGCCGTACTTGTCGCGCGGCGTGAAAGTCATCCGTATGCATCCCCCACCATCCGGCCCTTCGCCCAGCGGTGTCGTGGTGACCGTCGTCTTATCGGGATCGACGCCGACGTCCACGTGGATCGACCAGAGAAGCTCGCGTGTGCCGGTGCAGTCCTGCGTGTACAGGGCTTTCGCGTGGAACGTGTAGTTGCCTTCCACGTTCAGCAGATCGGTGAGCGGGCGGCCGAACAGACCGCCAGATTCGAATGATCCGTTGATGCCGGGCTCGTCGGAGAGCGCGATCGTGGTGTCGACGTAATTTGCAACTGGATTGCCGGTCGAAGCCTCGATCGACTTCATGGTCGCCTGCCGGGCTGGGATGATGTCTCCGTTGACGAGCCCGAGCGGCTTGAGGCCGGCGGCACTCAGCGCATTGCCGACGCTCGCGTCCGGCCGAGTGATCGTCAGCATGACGTTCATGTCTTCCGGCCAGCCGCCGTTGCTGTAGCGGACGATCACGAGCGGATTGATCGTGTCGCCGGTGTAGTAGCGCCGACTATCGGGCATGCGGGACATGATCGGGCCGCCGGTCGCGATGACGTTGATGAAGTAGCGCATCGCGGGGGTCGGAGGCGGGAATTCGCCGCCGCCACCGGGACGGACGACACGCACATGCCAGAGGCCGTCCCGCTCGCCACCGATCGGGAGGCTGAATCGAAGGAAGGTCCAGGTCCTACCGTCCGAAGACTGCACGGCCGGAGTTGCGCTAGTGATCACCGCGCCGCCGGGGCTGGTGACTTCCAGCAGCAAAGACGCGTCCGTGCGATTCCATCCGGCAACCATGGTGATCGCGTCTTCGCCGCAAACCCGGAACGGCGTCTTGGCCCCCGATTGATCAGCCGGCAGATCGACTTCGGGATCGTGGATGATCCCGTTCTCGAAGATGTTGCCGAAGGCGTCCGAGAAGAATTTCTCCAGCGTCAACCCACCGCCGGCGCGCAGATATCGGCCGCCGTGGTCGTTGGCCAGCGCACTCAGCAGCGTGCCATCTAGGTTGGATTCGGAGCCAAATCCGATCGCGTGGATGGTCAGTCCGGTGAGATCGACGTCGCTAGGAGCAAGCCCTTCATTCTGAAGGCCGTCGGTCATGAGCAGGATCGCCCGTGGGTTCGCGCCGGCCGGATTCAACTCGTTCTTTGCCGAATTCAGACCGCCGCCTATCGACGTTCTGCTTCCCGG
>Ga0070671_100001808_pt1 | contig 16265 bp, 15 predicted proteins | sample KBSS73metaG_FD_65341 | JGI IMG/M metagenome (GOLD analysis project Ga0070671, IMG submission 65341) | Switchgrass rhizosphere microbial communities from Kellogg Biological Station, Michigan, USA - KBS S7-3 metaG | ecosystem: Host-associated > Plants > Roots > Rhizosphere > Soil ...
CGCGATCTCGACTACGCGTCGCTGCGGGCCGACCACGCAGGTGCGCGCGTTGCGTGCGAGTGGCTCGAGTCCTCGGACCCGTCGTACATCCTTTATACATCCGGCACGACCGGCCGCCCCAAAGGCGTCCAGCGCGACACCGGCGGCTACGCGGTCGCGCTTGCGTCGTCGATGCGCCGGATCTTCTGTCTTGCGCCTGGTGAGACGATGTTCTGCACGAGCGACATCGGCTGGGTCGTCGGCCATTCGTACATCGTCTATGGCCCGCTGATCAACGGATCGCCGACGATTCTCTACGAAGGACTGCCGATTCGTCCCGATGCCGGCATCTGGTGGAAGATCGTCGAAGCGCACCAGGTCAAGACGATGTTCAGCTCGCCGACCGCAACGCGGGTGCTGAAGAAGCAGGACGTGTCGTTCATGCGCCGGTACGACCTGTCGTCACTGCGTTACCTGTTTCTCGCGGGCGAGCCGCTCGACGAGCCCACGGCACGCTGGGCGACCGAGGCGCTCGGCGTCGCCATCGTCGACAACTATTGGCAGACCGAGTCCGGTTGGCCGATCCTCGCCGCGCAGCTTGGCGTGGAGGAAACGGCGCGCAAGTTCGGCTCCCCGTCGTTTCCGGTCTACGGCTACGACGTCAAGCTGGTGGATGGCGCGACCGGCCGCGACGTCGGCGTCGGCGAGAAAGGCGTGCTGACGATCGCGCCGCCACTGCCGCCGGGCTGCATGACCACCGTGTGGGGCGACGACGACCGCTTCGTGTCGACGTACTTCTCGACGATCCCCGGTCGCCAACTCTATTCGACGTTCGATTGGGCGATGCGCGACGGCGACGGGTACTACTTCGTGCTCGGGCGCACGGATGACGTCATCAACGTCGCCGGACATCGGATCGGGACGCGTGAAATCGAGGAAGCGGTGCAGGCGCATCCGGGAATCGCCGAGGTGGCGGTCGTGGGGGTTCACGACGAGTTGAAGGGACAGGTCCCGCTCGCGTTCGCCGTGGTGAAGGACGCATCGCGTGTGGCGGATGCGGCGCAGGCGGAGATTTTCCGCAAGGAAGTGCTGCAGACGGTCGACCGGGAGCTCGGTGCCATCGCGCGCCCGTCGACCGTGCATTTCGTCACGCTGCTTCCGAAGACGCGCTCCGGCAAGCTCCTTCGGCGCTCGATCCAGGCACTCGCGGAGGCGCGTGATCCCGGCGACCTGACGACCATCGAGGATCCTTCGGCGCTCGAGCAGATTCGCAGCGCGCTCGCACCACGATCGTCCTGAAGCGAACGGCATTCGCGCTTCCCGGCGCGCGGACGCACGCGCCGCGTCGACCTCGCCTTCGCATGGTGTGGAGTCTTCAGGCGGCCGCCGGAAAGGCGCATCGGCGATAATGGCGGTTTTGCTCGCCGCTCGCCTTGATAGCTCCGGCCAACGCCGCACTGACGCCCGTGCCCCTCTCGGAGGTCACGCGCGGGGGTGTCGTCGAGAGCGTCCATTTCGGGTCCGTTGCGGTCGTCGACCGCGACGGCCGGATCCTGTATGCCGCAGGTGACCCCTACACGCTCACCTTCACGCGAAGCGCGCTGAAGCCGCTGCAGGCGCTGCCCTTCACGGCGGGCGGAGGCGTCGAGCATTTCGGCTATTCGCAGGCCCAGGTCGCCCTGATGTGCGCGAGTCATTCGGGCGAGCCGCCGCACGTCGCCGCGGTGGCCGACATGCTCGAGCGCGCACATTGCAAAGCCTTGGACCTGCAATGCGGCACCCATGCGCCGGGCTTCTACGACGCCCGGGGCGAGATTCCGCCGCCGCCGCCGTATTCGCCGCTGCAGCACAATTGCTCCGGCAAGCATTCCGGGATGCTCGCCTGGTGCGATCAGCACGGCGACTCGAAGGCGGACTACCTCGCGTACGACCATCCGCTTCAGCAAGCGATCCGGCGCGCGGTGTCCGTGTTTACCGGCGTCGCCGAATCACGGCTCGTGTCCGGGATCGACGGCTGCTCGGCACCGAACTACGCGATTCCCCTCGCGTCGCTCGCCACTGCGTTCGCCCGGCTTGCTGCAAGCGATGTCCACGCCGAATACGGCAGGGCGCCGAAAGCGCTCGCCGATGCCATGACGGCGCTTCCCGAGATGGTGTCGGGCGAGCATCGCAGCGACCTCGCGTTGATGCGCGCAGGGCGGGGTGATTGGGTGACGAAGATCGGCGCCGAGGGCGTGCAGGCGATCGGCATCCGCAGCCAGGGTCTCGGCATCGCGATCAAGGTCAGCGACGGACAGAAGCGCGGCCTGTACCCCGCAATCGTGGCGGCGCTGGACGCGCTCGGCCTGGTCGATCGCCCCGCCCGGCAGGTCCTTGCGCCGTGGGCCGCGCGCACCGTGCGGAACTACCGCGGGATCGAAACGGGCGAAGTGCGCCCGGCGTTGGTCCTGCGCCCGTTTGATGCCAGTCAAAGCGCGCACTTTCTCTCTGGGGAAAGCTGAACTTGGCACGTCCCCGATGGTCTGTTGCTGCAAGTGTGCGCCACGCGCCAATATCGACGCCCTCGCAGGCGTCCGATGGCTCTGTCGGCAGCCGCGCCCTCCGTTCGGCGGGCATAACAACGACATGAATCAGGGACTGCCCGCTTGATGGGTGATCGCGAAGTCGATCAGCAGCTCGTGCTGCGAGCGCAACAGGGCGACAAGCGTGCGTTCGAGCTTTTGGTGGCGAAGTACCAGCGCAAGCTGGGACGGCTCCTGTCGCGGCTCGTGCGCGACCCGGCCGAGGTCGAGGATGTGACGCAGGAGGCTTTTATCAAGGCGTATCGCGCGCTGCCGAGCTTCAGGGGTGACAGCGCGTTCTACACATGGCTGTACAGGATCGCGATCAATACCGCGAAGAACTACCTCGTCGCCATGGGAAGGCGAGCGCCGACATCCACCGGCTTCGATCACGAGGACGCCGAAACCTTCGAAGACGCGGAGCAGCTGCGCGACTCCGCGACGCCTGAAGCCGAGTTGCTTGGCAAGCAGATTGCGGCGACGGTCAATCGCGCCATGGAACAGCTGCCGGACGACCTCCGCACGGCGATCACGCTGCGCGAGATCGAAGGGTTGAGTTACGAGGAAATTGCGAGCGTGATGAATTGTCCGATCGGCACCGTGCGATCGCGCATTTTTCGCGCGCGCGAGTCGATCGCGGCCGAACTGCGGCCGCTGCTCGGCACTGATGAGAACCGGAGATGGTGATGAACGAGCAAATTTCGCGGCTGATGGACGGCGAGGTCGACGCCTCCGAGATGGACCAGCTCTTTTCGCTGTTGAAAGGCGAGCCGGCGATGGCGACCTGGAGCTGCTATCACACGATAGGCGATGCGCTGCGCGGCGAGACCGCGGTGACGCGGAGCGTCGGTCCTGCCGTAGCGCGGCAACTCGCAAGCGAGCCCACGGTGTTGGCGCCGCGCCTGCACGTGCCGTCGCGTCCGCAGGTCTCGCGGATGGCGACGTGGGCATGGGCGGCGGCCGCGTCGATTGCCGCCGTGAGCGTAGTCGGCTGGACTGCCTACTCGCTGCTCGACGCGCCCCAGGAACTGGCGCAAGCGGGCACCCCGGGAACGGCACGCAGCGCACAGATCCGCCCGCTGACAGTGCCACCCGACTACCTGCTCGCACATCAGGAATATGCTCCTGCGAACGCGCTGCAAGGCGTTGGTCCCTATATGCGCGACGTTGCAGCGACAAGTCCGCTCCGACCCGCGATTGCGGAGTAATCGTTCCAACCGGACGGCTTGCCGATGCAGCGCGCACTTGGAAATGCAATGATGGCCGGCCGGGTTGCTCCGGCCGTATTTGTTCTCGCGCTCGTGGCATCGTCCGCGAGCGCGAGCGATGCGCTGGCGTGGCTCACCCGCGCGTCGCAGGCGGCACGGCAGCTCAACTACGTCGGAACGATCATCTACCAGATCGGCCCACGGGTGGAATCGTCCCGCATCACGCACATGAATGACGACGGCCGCGAGTTCGCGAAGGTCGTGAACCTCGACGGCCCGGCGCGGGAGGTCGTGCGCACGCAGGGGGAGGTCCGCTGCTATTACCCCGACGCGAAGCTCGTGCGCGTCGAGCCGGGCACCTTCAGGAATGTCTTCCCCTCGCTTTCCGCCGAGCAGCAGCAATCGCTGGCGCGTTACTACGACTTTCGGGTGGTGGGAGACGATCGCGTCGGCGGGCGTCCCGTCCAGGTGGTGGTGTTCGAGCCGAAGGACGGCTTGCGCTACGGCCATCGCTTCTGGTCCGACGGCGCGACGGGACTCCTGCTGAAGGCCCGCGTGCTGAACGAGCGCGGCGAGGCCGTCGAGCAATTCGCGTTCTCCGACCTCACGATGAACGCTCGCCTCGACCATGCGATGGTCGAGCCCTCGTGGCCCGTCGTTCCGCGCGACTGGCAAGTCCTCGAAAACGTCTCGGGTGACGTCGTACCGGAGGACACGGGCTGGATCGTCGCCCGCGTGCCGCCGGGATTCGAGAAGATCATGGAAGGCTGGCGCAAGCTTCGCGGGCGTCGCGAGCGCGTTGCGCATATCGTATTCTCCGACGGTCTCGTTTCCGTGAGCGTCTTCGTCGAACCGCTGGTTGCGGCGTCGGCACCGGCCGGTTTTCTGCAGAAGGGCGGTTTGAACGTCTACAGCGTCAAGCAGGACGACCACCTGATCACGGTCATGGGAGAAACACCCGGCGCGACGGTGCGCCAGATCGCCCATTCGATTACGCACCGCTAAGCGACCCACTTTCGAGTCGCCCTACGCTCAAACAAGAGGCACATCATGTTCTCGCCCCGAAACTCCATCACGGCTGCCTGCGCTGCAGTTGCCGTCGCGCTCTGCACGCTTGCCGCGCCCTTGCCCGCAACCGCCCAGGGGCGCCCCGGCCTGTTGCCCGATTTCACCGAGCTCTACGAGAAACAGGGACCCGCGGTGGTTTCGATCGATGTGACGCAGAAGGCGAAGCGCCAGCGCTTCCCCGATATTTCGGAAGATGATCCGTTCTACGAGTTCTTCCGTCGCTTCGGACAGATTCCGCGCAACGGTCCAGGCGGACCCGGGGGACAGCAACGCGAGTTCGAGACTCAATCGACCGGATCCGGCTTCATCTTCTCGTCGGATGGATATATCGTCACCAACGCTCACGTCGTCGACGAATCGACCGAGGTCACGGTGCGCTTGACCGACAAGCGCGAGTTCGTGGCGAAGGTCGTCGGCACCGACAAGCGCACGGACGTCGCGCTGCTCAAGATCGACGCCAAGGATCTGCCGCGCGTGGTCATCGGCGATCCGGAAAAGCTGAAAGTCGGCGAATGGGTCGTCGCGATCGGCAAGCCTTTCGGTCTCGAGAACACGATGACCGCGGGCATCGTGAGTGCCAAGGGGCGCGATCTGCCGCAGGAAAACTTGGTCCCGTTCATCCAGACCGACGTCGCGATCAATCCCGGCAACTCGGGCGGTCCGCTCTTCAACATGAAGGGCGAGGTCGTCGGCATCAATTCGCTGATCTACTCGCGTACCGGCGGCTACATGGGCCTCGCATTCGCGGTGCCGATCGACATCGCGATGAATGCCGTAAATCAGCTGCGCGAGAAGGGCCGCGTCACCCGCGGGCGGATCGGCGTGCAGATCCAGGAACTGACCAAGGAATCGGCGGAGGCGTTCGGACTGAAGCAGGCGAGCGGCGCGCTCGTCAACGGCGTCGAGAAGGACGGACCCTCGGCGAAAGCGGGCGTCGAGACGGGCGACATCATCCTGAAGGTCGACGGTCGCGACGTGCGCTCGTCCAACGATCTTCCGCGCATCATCACGGCGATCCGCCCGGGAACGAAGATCACGTTGACGGTCTGGCGCAAGGGTGCGCAGAAGGACATCCAGGTGACGGTCGCCGAGATGAAGGAAGACGTGGCCTCCGCCCAGCCGCGTCGCGGCACACCCGCGCCGAAGGAGAAGGCCAAGCCCAACCGGATGGGTCTCGTGCTGTCCGACTTGACGGACGAGCAGAGGAAGGAGCTCGACCTCAAGACCGGTGGCGTGCTGATCGAGGACGTCGTGGGCGTCGTGCGCGGCAATGTGCAGCCGGGCGATGTCATTCTTGCGATCATCCAGCGGGGCACGCCGGTCCCGGCGACTTCTGCCGCGCAGGTGAACGACACGCTGAGCAAGCTGGACAAGGGCGCTTCGGTGACGCTGCAGGTGCGGCGCGGCGACAACTCGTTCTACACGACGCTGAAGCTCGGGAACGGAGAATAGAAGGTCTGGGCGCGTGACCGAGCTCACGCTCCTCGTCCGCGCGTATTGTCATCTGTGCGATGACATGCGGGCGGCGCTCGCTCCGCTCGCCAAGGCGGCCGGCGCAACTGTCACGGAGATCGACGTCGACGCCGAGCCGGGGCTCGAGGAACGCTTCGGCGAGCGCGTGCCAGTGCTTCTGATCGGTGCAATCGACGGCGCCGAGCTTTGCCATTTCCACCTGGATGCAACACGCGTGACGAAGGCGCTCGCAGGACGCTCGTAGGCGTGCGCTCGTGCCTTCTTTCCGCTAAAATTCAATATCCTATGCGTGCCGCACCCCGCGGCGCGCACCCGGCCTGACACGAACCGGACACGCTTCAAGGGCACCGCTCGACCCCGGTGCCCTTTGGCTTTTTGATGCAGAACATCCGCAACTTCTCGATCATCGCTCATATCGACCACGGCAAAAGTACGCTCGCGGATCGGTTCATCCAGCGCTGCGGCGGCCTCGCCGAGCGTGAGATGGAAGCGCAGGTCCTCGACTCCATGGACCTGGAGCGGGAGCGCGGCATCACGATCAAGGCGCAGACGGCGGCGCTGAGCTACCAGGCGCGGAACGGTGAAACGTATCGGCTGAACCTGATCGATACGCCCGGACACGTCGATTTCGCGTACGAAGTGTCGCGGTCGCTCGCGGCGTGCGAAGGCGCGTTGCTCGTCGTCGACGCTTCGCAAGGCGTCGAGGCGCAGACCGTTGCCAACTGCTATACGGCCATCGAGCAGGGCGTCGAAGTGGTTCCGGTGCTGAACAAGATCGATCTTCCCTCCGCCGACCCCGCGCGCGTGATCGAGGAGATCGAGGACATCATCGGCATCGACGCCGACGATGCAATCCGGGCCAGCGCGAAGACGGGGGAGGGGGTCGACGACATCCTCGAAGCGGTGATTGCGCGCGTGCCGCCGCCGCGAGGCGATGCCGATGCACCGCTGCAGGCGCTGCTGATCGACGCATGGTTCGACAACTACGTCGGCGTCGTCATGCTCGTCCGCGTGATGCAGGGAACGCTGAAGCCGCGCGAACGCATCCTGTTGATGGCAACCGGCGCGACCTATCAATGCGAGCAGGTCGGCGTGTTCACACCGCGCTCTGCGCTGCGCGACTCGTTGTCGGCAGGGGAGGTCGGCTTCATCACGGCCGGCATCAAGGAGCTCAAGGCGGCGCAGGTGGGCGACACGCTGACGTCCGTTGCGCGACCCGCGACTTCGGCGCTGCCCGGGTTCAAGCAGGTGAAGCCGCAGGTTTTCGCCGGACTCTATCCGGTCGAATCGAATCAATACGAAGCGCTCCGCAACGCACTCGACAAGCTCAAGCTGAACGACGCGTCGCTGCATTACGAGCCCGAGGTGTCGCAGGCGCTTGGCTTCGGTTTCCGGTGCGGGTTCCTCGGCCTTCTGCACATGGACATCGTGCAGGAGCGTCTCGAGCGCGAATACGACATGGACCTCATCACGACGGCGCCGACCGTCGTATACCAGGTCGTGACGCGCGATGGGACCGTCACGGAGATCGAGAATCCTTCGAAGCTTCCCGATCTCTCGCGCGTGGAGGAGATTCGCGAGCCGATCATCACCGCCACGATCCTCATGCCGCAGGAGTATGTCGGGCCCGTTCTGACGCTCTGCACGGAGCGGCGCGGCACGCAGAAGAACATGCAGTACGTCGGGCGACAGGTGCTGCTGACCTACGAATTGCCGATGGCGGAGGTCGTGATGGACTTCTTCGACCGGCTGAAGTCGGTCTCCCGCGGCTATGCATCGCTCGACTACGACTTCAAGGAGTTCCGCGCAGCCGACGTCGTCAAGCTCGACATCCTGATCAATGGCGAGCGCGTCGATGCGCTGTCGGTGATGGTGCATCGCTCGGTCGCCATCTATCGCGGCCGCGAGGTCGTCTCGAAGATGCGCTCGCTGATCCCGCGCCAGATGTTCGACGTCGCGGTCCAGGCAGCGATTGGCGCGCAAATCATCTCGCGCGAGACGATCAAGGCGATGCGCAAGAACGTCCTCGCGAAGTGCTACGGCGGCGACATCACGCGCAAGAAGAAGCTGCTCGAGAAGCAGAAGGCCGGCAAGAAGCGGATGAAATCGGTCGGCAGCGTCGAGATTCCCCAGGAGGCGTTCCTGGCGATCCTGCAAGTCGGCGAGAAGTGACATCCCGGCGTCGTGGACGCCCGCGCGCGCCGCGCCGCGGCAGAACCCCAAGCCCGACGGCGCATACCGTCGTGCGACAATGCGCGCCCCCGCGTTCCCGGCTGCGCTTTCGCATCACCCTCTTTCAGCCTGATTCTCGATGAACTTCGCCCTGATCCTGTTCGTTCTGACGGCCGTCACGGGCGTCGTTTGGCTCCTGGACCGGCTGTTCTTCGCGCGCGCTCGCGGCGAAGGCGCACGCGACCCCGTGTGGGTCGAGTATTCCAAATCGTTCTTCCCGGTCCTCCTCGTCGTCTTCCTCCTGCGATCGTTCCTCGCGGAGCCCTTCAAGATCCCGTCCTCCTCGATGCGTCCGACGCTCGAGGTGGGCGACTTCATTCTCGTGAACAAGTTCGTCTACGGCATACGACTGCCGATCATCGAGCAGAAGATCGTTCCCATCGCCGACCCCAAGCGAGGCGACGTCGTCGTGTTCCGGTACCCGCTCAATCCTTCGCAGGATTTCATCAAGCGGGTCGTCGGCGTTGCGGGGGACGTGGTCGAGTACCGCGACAAGCGCCTGACCGTGAACGGCACGCCGTGGCCCCAGGATCCGAACGGGACTTACAGTTATCTCGAAGGCCTGCGTTTCGAAACGCTCGACCGGTACATCGAGCGCACGGACGGCGACGCTGCGCGCGCGCACACGATCGGCATCAACGTGCAGGCGCAGCCCGTGTATCCCTCCAACGTTCGTCCGTTCTCCGGGCGCGAAAATTGCGACTACAATGAGCGCGGCTTCAAATGCCGGGTGCCGTCGGGTCACTACTTCATGATGGGTGACAACCGCGACAACAGCGACGACAGCCGCTATTGGGGATTCGTCCCGGACGATCACGTCCGCGGCCGTGCATTCTTCATCTGGTTCAATTGGGACGACATCGCATCGTTCGCGTTCAAGCGCGTCGGGAGCGGAATTCGCTAATGATGTGACGTGGAGGGGCAGCATGGCGGGCAACCAGCGTGGGCTGTCGATGACAGGCTTCCTGTTCACGACAATCGTCATCATCATCTTCGCGCTGGTCGCTTTCCGGGTCGGCCCCTCGTACATCGAATTCTTCACGGTGCAGAAGGCCCTCGACCAGACGTTGAGCGAGGTGCCGAACCCGACCATTTCCGATATCCGCCGAGCGATGGACCGGCGCCTGTCCGCGGATTACGTCGATTCCGTCCGGTCATCCGATGTGCTCGTCGGGCGTGAAGGCAACCAGATCGTCGCCACGCTGTCATGGCAGAAGGTCCTGCACATGATCGGCAACGCAAGCATCCTGCTCGAGTTCGAGGCGCGCTCGACGCGAGGCTAGACACTCGCTTCAGGCGCTGTAGGCAGCGCTGCGAGCCCGGGCGCTTCCGCGGGCCCGGTAGCGTTGCCGTCCCAGCTTCGTCATTTCGTCGCAACTTGGCTCACAATCCCGACCGCTCGACCGAACCAGCGCCGATCGCAATCGATCACGCCTTCAGCGATCCGAGCCTGCTGCGCCAGGCCCTTACCCACCGCAGCTTCGGCGTCCCGCACAACGAAAGGCTCGAGTTCGTCGGCGACGCCGTCCTGAACTGCGTCGTCGCGTTGACGCTCTACGAGCGCTTTCCCGCGCTGCCCGAGGGCGACCTGTCCCGCGCGCGCGCGCACCTCGTCAATCGGGACACGCTATCGGAGGTCGCGCGGCGCCTCGGCCTGGGCGCCGCCATTCGACTCGGCGAAGGCGAATTGCGCAGCGGCGGCGCGCGCCGGCCTTCGATCCTCGCCGATGCGATGGAAGCGGTGTTCGGCGCGGTGTTCCTCGACGCCGGATTCGAGGCGGCGCGCACCACGATTGACGCGGTCTATGCGGATATCCTGCGGGACGCTGATCCGTCGATGCTCGGCAAGGACCCGAAGACGCTGTTGCAGGAATGGCTGCAGTCCCGAAGGCTCGCGGTGCCCGAATACGTGATCATTGCAACGACGGGCGAGGCGCACGCGCAGCAATTCGTGGTCGAGTGCCGCATACCCGAGCTCTCGCTCGTGGCGCGCGGCAACGGAACGAGCCGGCGCACGGCCGAGCAGGACGCGGCGCAGCAGGCGATGGTCGAAGCGGCCAAGACCGTGCGTCGCGGGTCCGGTGGCTGACGTTCATCGTTGCGGGCACGTCGCGATCGTCGGTCGCCCGTCGGTCGGCAAGTCCACGCTGCTGAATGCGCTCGTCGGCGCGCGCGTCAGCATCACCTCCCGCAAGCCGCAGACAACGCGTCACCGCGTGCTTGGGGTAAGGAGCGAGCCGAACGTGCAGTTCATTTTCGTCGACACGCCAGGCTTCCAGACGCTGCGTGCATCGAAGCTCAATCAGCGGCTCAATCGAACCGTGCGGGAAGCACTGGCGGACGTCGACGTCGTGGTGCTCGTGCTCGACGCCGCCCGCGTCACGGCCGCGGACCGCGCGGTCGTCGCATTGCTGCCCGACGCCAAGCCGGTGATCGTCGCGCTGAACAAGATCGACGCGCTGGACGACAAGCGGAGTCTGTTGCCGCGAATCGCGGAAGTCGCGGCATTGCGCGAATTCGCCGCAATCATCCCGATCTCCGCGGAGCGCGAAATCGATCTGGCGGCGCTGACGCGAGCGGTTGCCGAACTTCTGCCCGAGGGTCCGGCGCTGTACGAAGAGGACACGCTGACGGATCGCGACGAGCGTTTCCTCGCCGCCGAATTCATTCGCGAGAAGATCTTTCGCCAATCGGGCGAGGAAGTTCCCTATTCGACGGCGGTGATGATCGAGAGCTTCGAGCACGAGGGCGACCTGCGGCGAATCCGTGCAACCGTGTTCGTCGATAAGGCGAGCCAGCGCGCAATCCTGCTCGGCAAGGAAGGAACGCGGATGAAGGCCATCGCGTCGCAGGCGCGCGCGGAGATGGAGGAGCTCTTCGGCGGCCGCGTGTTCCTCGATGTTTGGGTGCGCGTGAAGAGCGGCTGGTCGAACAGCGATGCGATGCTCACTCGTCTTGGATACTGACGCTCCGCTCCTGCGTGAGGGTCGAGCGACACCGGCCACGGGCGTGCGATCCACGCGCATCGGCGTGACACTGCATCGCGCAAGCGCATGAGGCAGGTTCGCGATCGCCGCGATGACGAGCCGGCCTTCGTCCTCCATACCTACGCCTACCGCGAGACGAGCCTGATCGCGGAGACGTTCACGCAGGCGAGCGGGCGCGTCGCGATGGTCGCCCGTGGCGCCAAGCGTCCGCGATCGGAGCTTCGCGGCGTGCTGCAGGCATTTCAGCCGCTTGAGCTGTCCTGGGCGGGGAGCGGCGAGTTGAAGACGCTGCTGAAGGCCGAATGGCGAGGCGGAATGCCGCTGCCCGGCGGTGCCGCGTTGCTGTGCGGCTTCTACCTGAACGAGCTGCTGCTTAAGCTGCTGCCAAAGGAAGATCCGCATCCATTGCTCTTTTCCGATTACGCGGATGCGCTGCGAGCGCTGGCCGGCGATGCGAGCGCGGCCATGCAAGCGGCGACGCTGCGGCGCTTCGAGTTGCGGCTGCTCGCCGCCCTGGGATACGCGTTGCCGTTGACGCGCGACGTCGACAGCGGAGCGCCGATCGACGCGGGCGCGCGCTACCATTACGCATTCGACCGCGGCCCCCGTCTCGTCGCTTCCGAGCCGCGTGCCGCGTGGCCGGTGGTGCGCGGTGCGACGCTGATCGCGCTTGCCACGGAACACTATCCCGACGCGGACGTGGCCGGGGAGGCGAAGCGACTGATGCGGCGCGTGCTCGACCACTATCTCGACGAGCGACGGATATTCAGCCGGCGCGTCGTGCAGGATCTCGCGGCGCTCGACGACGAGGACGACGGCAGATGAGCGGACGCATGGTTCGGCGATGCATGATGCGTAACATCGCAGGACATCGCAGGTGATCGAGCTCGGCGTCAACATCGACCATGTCGCGACGCTGCGTCAGGCGCGGCGCACGTATGAGCCCGACCCGGTGTGGGCGGCGGTCGAGGCGCATCTCGGCGGTGCCGACGGAATCACCGTGCACCTGCGGGAGGATCGCCGGCACATCCAGGACGAGGACGTGCGGAGGCTGCGCGATCTCGTGCACATCAAGCTGAACCTCGAAATGGCGGCCACCGACGAGATGATCGGCATCGCCTGTCAGCTTCGCCCGGAAATGGCGATGCTCGTCCCCGAGGGTCGCGAGGAAGTGACGACCGAAGGCGGCCTCGATGTCGCCGGGCAGGAAACGAAGCTCCGAGACGCGATCGCCCGGCTGGCCGACGCCGGAATCGTCACTTCCGTGTTCATCGACGCGGAGTTGCCGCAGGTGGAAGCCGCCGCGCGCGCGGGGGCTCGCGTCTGCGAAGTGCACACCGGTCCGTACGCGCACGCGTTTCACGTCAAGGGACGCGATGCGGAAAGCCGCGCCGTGCTGACCGAGCTCGACCGCATCCGCGTCGCGGGGCGTGCCATTCGCGATCTCAACATGCGCTTCAACGCGGGCCACGCGTTGAACTACATCAACGTGCAGCCGGTCGCCGCGCTCGCCGGGGTGCGGGAGCTGCATATCGGCCATGCGATCGTTGCACGAAGCGTCTTCGTGGGTCTGCGCGATGCCGTACGCGAGATGAAATCGCTGATGCGGCAGGCAGCACGCACGTGAACGGTTCGTCGGCAGCGGCTCCGCGCAATAACGGCGTGCCGCGATGACTGCTCCGCCGCCGACCGGGAGCGCTCCTGCGCGCGGTCCCGTCATGCTCGGCGTTGAAGGATTGACGCTTACGACGGCGGACCGCGCGCGACTCGCCGATCCGCGCGTCGGCGGCGTGATCCTGTTTCGGCGCAACTTTGCTTCGTCGACGCAGCTTCGCGCGTTGACGGCCGCGATTCGCAAACTGCGCGCGAACCTGCTGATCGGCGTCGATCATGAAGGGGGCCGAGTCCAGCGTTTCCGCGGCGACGAGTTCTCGATCATCCCGCCGATGCGGTCCTTGGGCGAGCAGTGGGAGACCGATCCACCGGGCGCCAACGAAGCCGCATACGAGTACGGCCTCACCATTGCGCGCGAGCTCCGCATACACGGAATCGACTTCAGCTTCACGCCGGTGCTCGATCTCGACTACGGGACCAGTGCGGTGATCGGTGATCGCGCGTTTCATGATGATCCTGTCATCGTCGCCGATCTTGCCGGCGCGCTCGTGCGCGGACTGAAGGCGGGCGGGTGTGGCGCGGTGGGCAAGCATTTCCCGGGTCACGGTTATGTCGCGGCCGATTCCCATGTCGACGCCGCGATCGACGAACGCCCGCTCGACGCGATCCTGCAAGCGGACATCCTGCCGTTCGCAGCGCTGATCAGGCAGGAACTTGCCGCGATCATGCCTGCGCATGTCGTGTATCCCGCGGTCGATCCTCGGCCCGCCGGGTTTTCCCGCACGTGGATCGAGCAGATCCTGCGCGGGCGCCTTCAGTTCGAAGGCCTGGTCTTTTCCGACGATCTCGAGATGGCCGGTGCACACGAGGCGGGAGACATCGTTGCCCGAGCCGACGCGGCGCTCGCTGCCGGATGCGACGTCGTGCTCGTCTGCAACGACTTCGGTGCGATGGACGACTTGCTCGCGCGCTGGACGCCTCCGCTGCAGGATCAGTTGCAGCGGCGCTGGAGGGCGATCGCACCGGACTCGCGTTAGCGGGTCCGATCGAAGCGACTCGTGAACGCACCGGAGGCCGGTGAAGACGCGATATCAGTGCGGATGCGGCCAGCGGCCGCCGAGGCGCCGCGTGATTTCCTCCGCAATGTGCGAAACGACGGGCCCGAGCTGCTTGATCCTCTCGTCGGTGAGGCGCGTCGATGGACCGGCGAGCGAGATTGCGCCGAGCGGCTCCTCGTGCTCGTCGTAGATCGGCGCGGCGACGCAACGGGTTCCGGGCAGATGCTCCTCGTCGTCGAAAGACCAGCCGCGCTGGCGGATCACGCGGATGCTCGCCCACATCGTCTCGGGTGACGTGATCGTATTCTCGGTGATGCGGGGCAGTCCCTTGACCTTCAGCAGCGCATCGATCTGATCATCGGGCAGCGATGCGAAGATCGCCTTGCCGACGCCCGATGCGTGCAGCGGCACGCGGCTGCCGAGCTTCACGATCGTGCGCATGGTCTCGCGGCATTGCACCTGATCGATGAACACGGCCTCGGTGCCGTCGAGGATCGCCAGGTTCGCGGTCTCGCCGGATTGCTCCATCAGCCGCCGCATGTACGCGTGGCTCTGCGTGGCGAAGTCGCGGTTGGCGAGAAAGCTGGATCCGACGGTGAACGCCTGCAGCCCGACGTACCAGCGCCCGAGATCGCCGCTTTGATACACATAGCCCATCTTCTCGAGCGTCGCCAGCAGGCGATGCGTGGTGGACGGCGGCAGCTGGACGCGCACGCTGATGTCGGTGAGCGTAAGTCCACCCTCGGCGCGAGCCAGGCACTCGAGGATGGACAGCCCGCGCGTCAGGCTTTGCACCTGCGCGGTTTCGGCGCCGGGGCGGAGCGGGGTGCGGCCGCGGCGAGCGGGCGGCGCTAGGCGGTGTACGACGGTCATGAAGCCGGTGCGATCGAAAGGGGTGAGTGAAGTCTACTGCACGGTGCTCCGCACTGCGCGATGGACAGTGGCCGCCGTGCGCGTGCCTGCGATGTCGATGACGTAGCGCGCCTCGTCGATCATCGAATCGGTGAGCGGCGACGACGGGTCGGGTGATTTTGCGTAGCCGAACGCAACCGCCCGACCGAGCGTGCGACTGTACGCGGCGGAGGTCAGCTCGCCCACATAGCGGTCGTCCATCAGGAAGGGTTCGCCGCCCCACGGGAACGCGTCGGGGTCGTCGAGCGTCAGCTGCACCAATCGCTTGGTGACCCCGCGCTCGCGCTGTTGCAGAAGCGCATTGCGACCGATGAAGTCGACGGGCTTGGCGAGGGCCACTGCATACGCCAGCCCGGCCTCGAGCGGCGTTTCGTCCGGCGACAGCTCCGCGCCCCACGCGCGCCGGCCCACCTCGATGCGCAACGCGTCGATCGTGTAGTAGCCCGCGTCCCGCAGGCCGAATTCTTGGCCCGTATCGCACAGTGCGTCGTAGAGCGTTGCGCATTGGTCGGTCGAAACATAGAACTCGAATCCCGGCCCGCCGACATAGCTCATGCGCGCCGCTCTGACGCGCGCATAGCCGACGTCAACCATGCGCGTCATCGAGAACGGCAATGCCGGCTTCGACAGGTCGTCGGGAGAAAGCTTCCGAAGCAGGTCCTCCGCGCGCGGGCCCATCAGGGATACGACCGAATAGGCGCTGGTGACGTCGACCAGCGCCGCGTGCTCGTCGGGCCCGATGTGGCGCTCGATCCATGCGAAGTCGCGCGTTGCCTGCGCCGAACCGGTGACGATGAAGAATTCGTTCGCGGCGACGCGCGTGATGGTGAGATCGCTCTCGAAACCGCCGCGCTCGTTCAGCATGGCCGTGTAAACCATCCTGCCGACGCCGACATCCACGCGATTCGCGCACAGCCGTTCAAGGACCTGCAGCGCATCGCCTCCCTTGAGCACGAACTTGGCGAAAGAAGTCTGATCGAACACGACGACGTCGTCGCGGCAGGCGCGCTGCTCCTCGAGGACGAACGGCAGCCAGGTCGGCGTGTCGAGCGTGTGGCGGGGCTCGCTCGCGCCCTCCGGAAGAAAATAATTCGCGCGCTCCCAGTTGAGCTTGCTGCCGAAGACGGCGCGCTTCGCCTTCAGCCGGTCGTAGAGCGGCGAGCGGCGCAACGG
>Ga0070671_100001809_pt1 | contig 16263 bp, 11 predicted proteins | sample KBSS73metaG_FD_65341 | JGI IMG/M metagenome (GOLD analysis project Ga0070671, IMG submission 65341) | Switchgrass rhizosphere microbial communities from Kellogg Biological Station, Michigan, USA - KBS S7-3 metaG | ecosystem: Host-associated > Plants > Roots > Rhizosphere > Soil ...
GACAAATTCCCGGATTTTGTAAATCACATCAAAGCGGCGGCTTTGAGACCATACGACTTCGGCGCGGACAAACTCAAAGCCACAAAGGCGCCGATGTTTTTCATCCACGGCGACGCCGACGGCGTGCGGCTCGATCACATCACGGAAATGTACCGCCTCAAGGGCGGCGATTTACACGGCGACATGCGGCCGCACCCGGAATCGAGACTGGTTATTTTGCCCGACACAACCCACGTTACGTTGATGAACCGCATATCAACGATCGTCCCGATGGTGAACGACTTTCTCGATGCCAAGCCCGCAAAGCAATAGGAAGCACACGGTCATTTCGGCGGGAAACGCGATCGCACATCCCTCGTCGATCCAGAACTTAGAAAATGGAATTCAACCCAAGTAACAATGTCGTCAAGCTCTGTGTTGAAGGTATGGGCATGGAGGAAAAAGACAATGCCGAAGAAGCGAGCAGGCTATTTCTTCAAGCCTGGAACGAAGCGACAAACGACTTTGAAAAATATATCGCTGCTTATTATGTAGCCCGGCATCAGGAAAATGTTCCGGACAAATTGAAATGGCTCGAGACAGCCTTGCAGTTTGCATTAAAAGTAAAGAACGAGTCCGCTATCAGTGCGCTTCCCAATCTGTATTCAAATATCGCCAAATGCTATGAAGACTTAGGCGACGCCCGCAACGCAGAAAAGAATTCTCAATTAGCAGATTCGTTTGCAGGCGATCCCTCCGACAAAGGTCCTTTTTATCACGGGACGAAGGCAGATCTGCAGGTTGGTGATCTGCTGACACCCGGCAGCAGTTCTAATTACCAGCCGGAACTCATCATGAATCACATCTATTTCACCGCCCTGGTTAATGGGGCTGGGCTTGCTGCGGCATTAGCTAAAGGCGATGCAGATGAACGTGTCTATGTTGTTGAAGCGACAGGAAGCTTTGAAAACGATCCGAACGTTACAGACAAGAAATTTCCCGGTAATCCAACACGCTCGTATCGAAGTCAGGCACCATTGAAAATCGTTGGCGAAGTCACAGATTGGGTAAGACAAACACCCGAGCAACTGCAAAAATGGCGAGAAAAGTTAGCCACTGGCGGTGGAAAAATTATTAATTGATCAATGAGTTCGTTGTGACGTGGCTTGCCTCAATAGTCTTGCTCTGATTCTCACCGGGCTTCAGCCCGGTGTTTGCGGAGACGAGAAAATCGTTAACCGTTTTAACGGTTCAAGGAGTCTGATGAACGTTTGCTCTGGGCTGAAGCCCGGTGAGATTGACATCAGAACTTATAAGGCAAAGCTCTGTGGCTCTGTAGTTACTAAAACAAAAACAACTAAGACCCGAAAGAACGAATCATGCGAAAAATCACTGTACTTGAACACATTACTCTCGATGGTGTCATACAAGGTGGCGGTGGGCCGAACGAGGATACGAGCAACGGCTTTGCGTATGGCGGATGGGTGGCGCCCTTTGACGACGAGGCCATCGGCGGGGCTGTGAAAAAGATGTTGGATATGCCGATCGATCTTTTGTTAGGGCGCAAGACTTTCGATATTTGGGCGGCGTTTTGGCCGCAACACGGTGAGATTTGGCCCCGCGTCAACAGCGCCACTAAATATGTTGCCTCGAACAGCATGACTTCGCACACATGGCAACCCTCGGTGTTTTTGAACGGGGATGTTGCGAAAAAAGTTGCCGAGCTCAAGCAATCGGAAGGACCCGATCTACACATTTGGGGAAGCGGCAATCTGCTGCAGACGCTTATGAAGCACGATCTGGTCGACAATTTCTGGTTGATGATTTATCCGATCACCCTGGGCAAGGGAAAACGTTTGTTTGCCGATGGAACAATCCCAGCCGCGTTCAAAGTCACGGAAAGTATTGTCGGTTCGACTGGCGTCATCCTCGTGAATTACGAGCGCAACGGAGCAGTCCAAACCGGAACGGTTGGCCAATAAACATTCGCGCCGTGAAACTGGGGACAGTCAAATGTCCGAGATGCTTTAGAGCCTCCTGCAAAAATCTTTGCTCCGGAGGAGCGCAATGTTTATAGCACTACAGCGAACTCAAATCGCACTCCAGAGGAGTGCCATGTTTTTATCTGAAGAATGTTGCGATGGCTCCTCGACAAGTCACACATAGCACTCCTCCGGAGTGCGACCTTGTAAGGACCTAGTGCTATAAACATGTCACTCCTCCGGAGTGAACAAATGACTTTTGCACGAGCTCAAAAGCATATCGGCGTTGGCAGTTTTTTCGAAGTAGAAAAATGGAGTAGCTGTCGATTTGAGGAGTCGCGATGACTATAGGATGAACGATCACCGCGCAGGGACTCAGACTTTCAAAAGCGTTAGACCTCAGGATAATTCAATGAGAAATTTAATCTTCGCAATCAACGTTACCCTGGATGGCTGCTGCGACCACACCAAAGGAATTGGTGGGGACGACATACTTGAACACTATACGCAGCTCCTGCTAGAGGTTGACCTGCTGGTCTATGGGCGTAAAACCTATCAATTGATGGTTCCCTACTGGCCTGAAGTCGCAAAAGACCCGCTTGAGAAAAAAGCATCGATCGAATTTGGCCTGGCGTTTGACTCCATTAACAAGATTGTGTTTTCACGATCATTAGACAGTGCTGAAGACAGCAATATACGAATTGTTCGTGGGAACCTTCAGGACGAAATACTTAAACTGAAACAAGAGAGCGGCAAAGATATTATGGTCGGCGGCGTAGATATTCCTTCGCAACTTATCGAGCTTGGCCTGGTGGATGAATATCGTGTCGTCGTTCAGCCAATCGTTGCGGGTGCAGGAAGACGCTTGTTGGAAGATGTCAGCCTGCCGGAGAAATTACAGGTAAAACTTGTTGACACAAAGATTCTTGAATCAGGATGTGTTGCGCTTCGTTACTTGAAACAGTGACAGAGAAATCTGCGCAGGTGTGCTGCTGGCTACCACCACGGAGTAGAACAGGCACGGCAGGAGCGAGGTTCTGCGAGCGCAACCCCGTGTATGCGAGCCGAAATTTTATTGACTAATGAAAGCGGGCGAGAGAACCTGTCCGCACCCGCCCGAATCTTCAATCCAACTTCCCGCGCCAAATCAGAAATTTATTTTGTCTTACAAATTAGGTTGGACTTGAACCATCCACCAACTGCTGTTGGTGGAATTCAGTATTCTTCTACCCTCACTCCTCAGTGTGTTGGACCTGAACAATCCCCGCACTTCCGTGCAAGGAATTCCAGGCTTGTGCAAAGCCCATAATCGCGCCATCGGGGATCGTGCCAAACATATCGGTTTGCTCGCTGGAGCGGGAGGAGCACACACATAATTCCATTGAAGGTTTGATTGCTTCCAACGGATCCGTTTGCATCACCCGAGACTGTCATTTTTGACAGTTAGAGCATAAGGCGACCCTCGATAGACTGCGGTTGTCACTCGTGGCTTTATCGGTTTTTCCTCTTGAAGATTTGGAGTTAACCGCGGGGGATATCGAACGAAACACGTTGATTCGTTTTCCAGGCACCTTTGGTCATCCCGAGGCGAGTTGCTCGCAAACTTGTCAGTTGCAACCATACGAGCTGTTGCGCAAGGCGTCATCGGCGTCGCTGCAATTCAGGCCCTGCTTATCGGGCTGGCGCTATTGTTCGCTGGCATAGGTGTGGCCGGCGTCCTCGCCATCATAGCGCTCATATTGGGTATTGCTCAGGTGCCAGCGCTACTAATTACGCTACCAGTTATTATTTACATCTGGGCGAGTGGTGATTACAGCACCGGCGCGGCGATCATGCATACAATTATTCTGCTGTTGACGGGAATGGCCGACAATATCTTGAAGCCAATGATGCTGGGCCGCGGTGTTAATGTTCCGATGCCGGTAATCCTTTTCGGCGCACTGGGCGGTATGGCGGGCGGCGGAATTCTAGGAATGTTTGTTGGCGCTACGGCGCTCGCGCTCGGATACGAGATATTCATGAAATGGGTTGCTACGACTCCGAACTCCGATCCCGCATTATCATAAGTAGGAAGGATCGACGAGGGCGGTTACGATCAAAAAGGATGACACGGTCCTCGCGGTTCGGCGCCTCACTAAGGAGTCCATTGATCACTTCGCGTAATGCTGGCCGTCGCTAGCGTGGTTTAACTGCCTTGAGTATCGCTGCTCGATCAATCAGGCCGCCGTTGTGGACCACCTGCCAGATCCGCCGGGTGTTACGAATATCGGCAAGCGGATCGGCATCAAGAATTGTCAGATCGGCCCACTTCCCTACCTCAATTGTTCCTAGATCCTTATCCGCGCCGAGGATGCGCGCGGCGCCACCTGTGCCAGCGTGAATCGCCTGGACCGGAGTTAACCCTGCGGCGACCAACTGCTCCAGTTCCATGTGTACACCGGTTGGGATCTGCCAGATGTCGGTCCCGGTGCCGATGGTCACTCCAGCACGCAACAACTTTCTGGTCGCTTCACGGGAGTGCTCCCAGTCCTGCGCTAACTCCTTACGAAACTCGGGACTCAACTTCAACATCCAGTCGAAGTTGTTCCGCGCCGGTAGAAACGGTGCAAGTTCCGCATCTTGATCGAGAAGCGTGGGGTTTTCGTTGAGCCGGACCGCGAAGTCAAGATAGGTGATCGTTGGTACGACGCCGATGCCGGCTGCAAGGAACAACTGGACCAGGTCATCATACATAGAGCTGTTGCCGCGCGGTTCGCAGAGACCGATGTGTTCCTTCGCGTCCATGCCCGCGGCAATCAGCGGCAGAAGGTGCGAGCAGTGACCGGTCGCGCGCAAACCACGACGGTGTGCTTCAGTGATCATGCGCGCGTTTATGTCCCACCGCCTGAACGTCCGAGTTTTGACGTGCTGCGCGCCAAAGGCCTCGGCCAGGTCCACGGCTCGCCTGATGTGCTCTGGATCCGCCTCGGGTTCGATTCCCTGCCACTGCTCACTATCGAATGCGTAATCACTGTAAAACTGAAAGCCGCCGTAACCGACTCGCGGTCCGGGCAGCACGCCGGCGGCGATGTCATCCGCGTACGCGACGAGTGGCGCCATCGAAGATCCTTGATCACGCACGGTCGTGATGCCGAAATAGAGGAAACCCGGAAGCAGGTCGGGACGATAGGTATGAGCATGCAGATCCATGAGGCCGGGAATGACGATGCGGCCTTCAGCCTCGATCACCCGAGCATTCGGATTAGAAAGGCTGCGCGCCGGAGCGATCCTGGCGATTCGTCCACGCTCGATCAGAATGTCCCGAGCCGGCGTCATTGGTCCACCAGTGCCATCGATGATCCGAACGTTCCGGATCAACATCGGTTCGGCGACCGGCGGTGTATAAGAGATGGGCCAACCCAAACTTCGCTCCTCACCCTTCGCCGGGCGCAAACGCAATCCTCCCGTGGAGACGAAGAGCAGAGTGCCGTCGCGCGAAGCCGAGGCATAGAGCGCCGCGTCATTTCCAATCGGCTGCGGATCCGCAAGCATCCCGGTGCGATCGAAAGGTGCTTGCCACAGTCGGTCATGCCGCACAAAAAGAATCGTGTGCTGTTGGGTCCACTGCAGAAAGATTGGTCCATCGGGGAAACGTTTCACTGTTTGCGGCGCGCTGGATAGCGGTACAAAAGTAGCTTGCTGGTTTGGAGCTGGCGCGCCCGAGACCAACAGTCCGTCCGACTCCGGACTCCATTGCGGCGGACTCGAGGATTCCGGACTTACCGATCCAAGGTTTCGAGTCTGTGTGGGATCCGTTACGTTGCTGGTGCGCGCGTCAACTACACGCAAAGTGGCTTCGTCCCCCTGTACGTATACGAACGCGAGATGACGTCCGTCGGGAGAATACGCGGGGTTCGCTTCGCGACCCGGCAGCGCGGTTACCTGCCGCGTGACGCTCGTTGTCAGATTAGTCGCGAACAGATCCGCCTGCTCCGGCACGCCGGCACTCCACGCGACCTCCGCACCATCGGGCGACCACGCAACTGAATTCGCATCGAACGGAACATTCGCAATTGCGCGTGAACTCCCGCCCACAGTGATGATCCAAAGCTTGCCCAGCATAAGCGCCGCGATCTGGTGCGAATCGGGAGAGAGAGCTAATCCCATGAAGCCTCTGGCAGGCGACTCACGGCCTGGTTCCGGAAATCGAGGCGGTGGCAACGAACGCAGAGAACGTGTAATTGAAAGTTCAGCGCTGAATCGTATTTCACTGGGTTCACCTCCGGAGGCAGCCACCTTCCACAAGCGGCCGTCTGCTGAATACAACAACGCCTCGCCATCTCGATACCAACGGATGCGGGTCGCAGTGACGTCCTTATTATTCGTCACCATGATCGGGGACCCTTGCACGTTTCCATTGCCATCGAGTTCCTGCACCCACACCTGAGTTCGGTCCTTTGAGTCCGGCGCAAAATAAGCCATCCGATGTCCATCGCTCGTAAAGGCGGGAGCTTTCGCTTGCACGGAATCCGCAGTGACAACTTTCGCAAGCCCACCAGCAGCATCAACTATCCAAATCCTGCCGCCAGCCTCGTTCGGTTTCACACGCGATACCAATGCGATCTGTTGCCCGCCTTGCACCCAAACCGGGTCGCTGAGATGTGGATTCGGAATGCCCGCGATGGAAAGCTCATGCACACTGCCGGAAGCGACATCAAGCAACATAATGGCGTTGCGCCACCTGCTTCCGTTCGCATCGGGGGGCACGGCGTGTACGAACGCAATCATACGACTATCTGGGGACCACGCAGCGCTTCCATCGAAACCTTCAGGATCGAGCAACTGAGTTAATTGACGCAGCTGACCATCGCCGAGTCTTTGCAGCCACAGGCCCGTGCGCCCATTGCGCTCGCCACGAAACACCAGGCTGCGGCCGTCAGGCGCGAACGAGGGGTCAAGATCCTCGGCGCTATCTCGTACGGCATCGGTGATGGCATGCGCCTTCCCACCTGCTGCGGGAACCAGCCAGAGTTGGCCCAGCAGATCGAATACGATGGACCGCCTGTCCTGAGAAAGGTCAAAGCCGAGTTCCGTGCCCTCACTTGTGCGAACGGTGATGGTTTTGCGTAAAGGTTGATTAAGTGTTTGAGCGACCGACTGCGAGGCATATATCAAAGCCAACACGGACAACATGCGAGTGAACCGCATATGAGGGGACATAGTTGTGGCTCTCGTTGCGTAGGGATGTGATATTTCGGCCGGAAGGTATGCGTATATGTGAGAAAAGTAAAGGTCTACGCCCTACAACAACTTGCCGAACAAGGCTAACGGGTAGCTAGCGAACTACCAGTGTTTCCATCCCCTTTCTTTTTTAGTGAAGAGGGTGAAATACTTCAATCGCCGTGATACCGATCCAGTTTGAAGGCATTCTTTCCCTTGCCTATCTTTGCGCTAAGCTCAGCGGGTTCCTTCCGCGTACGAACAGCTACTTGGCGGTGGCTTTCAACTGACACACACTTGGCCCACAAACCGGAAGTAAGGTTGGCGAAATTGTGGTCACGCCTGAAGGTCAAATCAGGGAAGGACCAAAGTTGGTTGTCAGACCGTTATGAAAGTAAAGCGAATCGGGATAATCGTCATCGGATTGTTGGTTCTGGCAACCATTGCATTCATCCTTCTGAAACGCCGGAGTTCGACAACGGCGCCCCTCACGCCCGTAGCGGTACGCAAGACGCAGGCTGTGGCCAACGTTTTCGGATACGAGATCGTTGGCGAGTACCCACACGATACTGAAGCATTCACGCAAGGCCTGATCTATGTTGACGGATTCCTCTATGAAAGCACCGGCATCACCGGACGATCGTCACTGCGAAAGGTTCGACTGGAGACCGGTGAAATCATTCAACAGCGCGAAGTGAATCCGGGAGACTACGCGGAAGGCTTGACCGAGTGGCGCGGCAAATTGTTCCAGTTGACTCCTAGAAGACGGGGGACTGCTCCTCCCTGGCACGTGCGTAAATTGATCGAAGACCTCGCACGACACTTCGGACACCAAATCGGCGTGACCTACGACATTGAGTCCTTTGAACCCCAGTCTAATTTTTACTATCCAGGTGACGGATGGGGTCTCACTCACGACGAAAAGCGGCTCATCATGAGCGACGGTTCATCAAAACTGCGATTTCTGGATCCTGACACTTTCGCGGAGCAGGGACGCCTCGAAGTTTTTGACGGTAACAAGCCTGTCGAATATCTGAATGAGTTGGAGTTCGTTGACGGCAAGATCTACGCCAACGTTCAGCGGCAAGATCGAATCGCGATCATTCAACCAGATTCTGGCCAAGTCACCGGTTGGATCGATCTGACAGGGCTGAAACCTAACAATCCACAGCTATCGTCTGAGCCTCTGCATCCAGCCCTGAATGGGATCGCTTACGACGCAGTGGGCCACCGATTGTTTGTAACCGGCAAACTCTGGCCCAAGGTCTTTCAAATTCGTCTGAAACCTTGAGTCTTCGTAAGGTCGGAAAACGAGATAACTGCTCATTCAAACCAAGCTATACTCTCCTGCATTTATGAGCGACCTCATAAAGCGACTGGCAATTTGGATATTGCTGATAGGACCCCTCAACTGCTCGCTCGCAGCACCAGCGGTAACGCGTCCACGAATTCTGGGTGTGGCACACGCTGCGCTGTTTGTGAGCGATCTGGAAAAAGCACGCGCCTTCTATGTGGACTTTCTTGGCTACGAAGAATCCTATGTGCTGAAGCGCGACGACGGCTCAGTTCGTATCGCTTTCATTAAGATCAACGAAAAGCAATATCTCGAGCTCTTCACTGAAAGTCCAAAACAAGACGGCCAACTCAATCACATTTCTTTTCTTACTGACTCAGCCGAACGGATGCGCGTTTATCTGGGGTCTCACGGAGTGAAGGTGCCGGATAAAGTCAGCAAGGGTCGCATTGGAAATCTCAATTTCAACGTTACCGATCCTGACGGTCACACGGTGGAGATCGTTGAGTACCAGCCAGATAGTTGGACCACGCGTGAGCGCGGCAGATTCATGCCGGACACTCGTATCTCAACGCGCATGGCACACATCGGCGTGTTGGCACGCCAGCTTGATCCGGCGCTTAAGTTCTACGGCGACATTCTTGGCTTCCGCGAGTTCTGGCGAGGCAGTTCATCAGGGACGGTGCTGAGCTGGGTCAATATGCGAGTTCCCGACGGTGACGACTATCTAGAGCTCATGCTTTATTCTGAAAAACAGAACGCAGAGCAGATGGGGGTGAAGAACCATATTTGTCTCATTACTCCCGATATTGCAAAGGCCGTTGCCATTCTCGAATCGCGTCCGGGACGCAAGCAGTACAGTAGACCTATTGAAATTAAAGTCGGGAAAAATGGTAAGCGGCAAGCAAACCTTTACGATCCCGACGGCACTCGAGTCGAACTGATGGAGTCAAATACCTTCGACGGAAGCGTGGTCCCATCGTCTACAGCTCCACCGCCAGGTTGAAGGCTGCGCCGCCTGCGTTCATGATTCTTGTGCTTTCTTAGGCAACGATTCTTTCTCGAAGCGAGCCTTCTGTGTTAGGCCTCAAGTAAAATCTCCGGATGTTTCTTGGCTATCGTGAGCAACTTAAGAGCAGCGTCGCCTGGTTCTCTTGATCCTTGCTCCCAAGCCTGGACAGTTTTGGGGCTAATGTTAAGCATCATGGCAAACACTGCTTGAGAACAGTTGAGTCTTTGCCGGACAGCAGCGATGTCTTTAGGAGACATTGAGTTTAGAATGCCCACTGCAGTAATCCTCTGGAGGCAAGAATGAGAGCATCTATCTTTTATCGAATCGCTGCTGTTCTTCTGCTGCTTTTAGCGGTAGGACATACACTCGGCTTTCGCCAATCTGATCCCGCGTGGGGCGTTGATGCTCTTGTAGGATCAATGCGATCGATTCACTTTGACGTGCAGGGTTTTCACCGCTCGTATTGGGATCTCTTTGTGGCGGCCGGATTCTGTGTCGGTGTGTTCTATCTATTCGCGGCGATATTGGCATGGCAGCTAGGTGGCCTTCCTGCAGCAACTTTGACGCTCATGCGAGGCACTGCCTGGGCCTTCGCATTTTGCTTTGCCGCGATCACGGTTGTGAGTTGTATTTACCTCTTTGTCATACCGATCGCTTTCTCGAGCGTCATCACTTTATGTTTGACTGCTGCGGCTTGGCTTTCAGCGAGGCAAGTTTCGATACCTCCAGTGCTAGAGTAGGGTTCGAATTGGACCACTACCACACGCTTGACGAAAAGAATGTAGGCAAGGTCGTGATTTTTCAGACCGGCCATTAAAAATTAAGTCGAGAATCTTTACTTAGCTGTCGCTAATGATACTCATCTCTTCAAATCCGCACTCCAGTTCACCACCACGCTAATTGGCGTAAAATTTGTCTCCTCAAGACTTGAATTAATTAAGAAGCGCTGACCATCCCCTGTGACTGTGTAATGATTTCGGAAAGTTGTCAGTACAGTTATGCGCGTTTCGAAGAGTGCCTTGGGAACGCCAGCCTCGAACGTAGGTCCCGATTTCGTCTCGACTGACATTAGTTTTTTATCAGCGGAAATGTAAAAGAGCTCTTTTCCATCTCGCCTCCATTTAGGTTCAGCCCCGCCGTTCGTCGATATCCGCCACTTGCCACCGGAAGCCGGGAAAGTTTGGACGTAAACTTCGGGAGCTCCAGACTCATCCGAGGTGTAGGCAATCCATTTTCCGTCAGGAGAGAATTGCGCTTGCTGTTCGTTGAAGAGCGTTTGCAAAAATGGATATGGCTTTCGGTCACCCAACATTGGCAAAATCCAGAGATCAAGTTTGGTCTGTGAATTTCGAGACTCGTATACGATAAACTTTCCGTCAGTGGACCAATCGTCTGCTACTTTGACTTCCTCTGACTTGAGAAGTACTTCCTCGTCACCGACCCCGCTCACTTTCTTCAGATAGAGATCGGGAATGCCGTCGCGGTTTGAACTGAAGACGATAGTGTTCCCATCTGGCGACCAGACGGGATACCAGTCGTTCGCAGGATTGGTTGTAAATCGCGAGGGTACGTCACGCAATAAGTCAAACAGCCAGATATCCTGTGTTCCCGTCTGTGGATCCATGCGATCCGCCGCAACTCTTTTTTCATCGGGTGAGAGCCAAAGTGTGAAATAAAGCCCGCCCTCGCCCAGTGACCCAATCGGTTTACCTGCTCGGTCAAACCAGATGGGTTGGTTAATCTGGCCCGTGCCACCGCGATAGACCAGCACTCCATTTTCAGAGACGGAAAACGTTCCACGACCAAGTCCTCCATTAAAGGAGACAGGTTGAGCTATGGGGATCGGTTCGTCAGTGAGGCTAAGCTTATCGGCATCAAACGGTTGCGCCATCAACGTCTCATTACGCATAAAGAGCAACCATCCGGGAGGGGCGTAGACCGCGTTCACGGGGGATCCAACCAACTCTATCGTTTCCTTAGAATCAAGCGACGCAAGATAAACACCGGTATGCTCAGGCTTACCGCGAGCGAAATAGAGAAAGTGACGACCGTCAGGCAAGAAGTATGGCCACCGATGAGAAGTTTCAAACTGTGATTTATCAAGTGAGGTGACCGGAGTCGGATTGCCGCCGCCCGCAGCTGACACTCGATAGAGAGGCTGGTTGCTTCCAGCAGGGTTAAAGAGAATTACTCCTCCGCGATTCCATGTGCCCCCTCGAGCGTCGGGAGCTTCACACAAGGTTTGAGACGGCCCACCTGAGACATCAATTTTCTTCAGTTTGCCACCAGCGAAAAATCCGATGAAGTGACTGTCTGGCGACCAGAAAATGCCAGAAGGAGATGAAACGCCGTCGGTTCCATCGAGGGACTGGGCCGAAAGCGAATTAATAGAACGGACCCATATAAGATCCTTCCCCGCAGAACTTGCCACGAATGCCAATCGTTGACCGTCGGGTGAAAGAGCAATCGAAACTGCCCCCGTCATCGTCAGAGTGGTCTTCTCGGGTGGCATTATCGAAAGCTTCAACACGCGCTTGTCGACAGGAGTACTTCGGGAGTAATTAACTGCAAGCGCAACTGCAGCAACAACAAGCGCAATGCCGGCTATTGTCCAGGCGATCAGCTCACGCGATTTGATTATCCGCGGTCTCCAGGTTGGTACCGTTGCGGTTTGGTTCGAAATAGACGTTCCACCTGACAGACTTTCTAAAGCAAAAGCTAGATCGCTGGCGGAATGAAACCTTTCTTCCGGATTTTTCTCCAGACAGTGATTGACGAGTCGTACGAGCGCTGGAGAAAGTGTCTTGTTTGTTTCCGATAACTCGGGTGGGTCCTCTTTGAGGATCGCGCTCATCGTTTCTGCTGCTGATTCAGCGTAAAACGCGCGTCGACCCGAAAGCATCTCGTACAGAATTGCGCCAAACGAAAAAATGTCTGATCGATGATCGATCCTTCGGCCCTTGACCTGTTCGGGCGACATGTAACCAACGGTGCCCATCACCACGCCTGGATCAGTATCAACGCGACGAGTTGGAATATCTGTTTGCGACTGATGGCCGTCAACTTGAGTTAGCTTTGCTAAACCAAAGTCGAGAATTTTTACTCGCCCGTCGGTAGTGATGAAGATGTTGTCAGGCTTGAGGTCACGATGAACAATTCCTTTTTCGTGCGCTGCCGACAGACCATGAGCTATTTGCAGCGCATAGTCGATCACCCGGCGCTGGGCCAACGACGTCCCGCTAATTCGTTTACGTAGTGTCTCTCCTTCCAAAAGTTCGGATACCACGTACGGTGCGCCATTGTGTGCGCCGATGTCATGTACGATGAGGATGTTAGGATGATTGAGGGCACCAGCTGCGCACGCTTCCTGCTGGAACCGGTGTAGTCTATCCACATCAGAAGAGAAACTGGAAGGAAGGACCTTAATGGCAACATCTCGTCCCAGTTGTGTGTCCCGCGCGCAATACACTTCACCCATGCCACCTGTGCCAATGGCAGACCGAATTTCGTAGCGGCCTAGCCTTGTTCCTGCTGCTAAAGGGGAGCTCATGCAGAGTTACTCTTGTAGTTTTGCGACGGGGGGTAATTCGATCGCGATTCTAGCCGAGTTGGCAAACGTGAGGGTAGGTTTTCACGCAACGAAAGTGCTGTGATCCATCGTTCATGACCCCTGAGGTTGCCTGAAAATGATCGGCTTTCGGGGACTGCGAGCTATTCCTACAATAGAGCTAAAGAGGCACGAAGAAACAAGGTTTGAGTAGACGGGAGCCCCGCAGGGATTCGAAAATCTCGAACCAACAGATTATAAGACCTGTTGACCAGTACTGAAGAAGTTGGACCAAGTGAGGTGCAACCGTATTTACGTACATGCTAATAACAAGGACAAGTACAACCAAGCGTTGCGAACGTATTTACTGAAATCCGCAGCTGCTAGTCTTCGATGGAATGACCTTCAGGCAGCTTCGTCGAGGAGTCGTTTACCTCCTATTGCGTCGGGTCTACAATGAGCCGCGCAACGGTTAAAGAGGTTTTTGTTGAATTATAAACATTGGTCGATCTCGTCTTATACCGAAGCTAAATAACTCAGTGAGGTCAACCGCAGTTGAAACCGATTTCCCTACCTCAAGCCATTTTATTAGTTCTCATTGTCTTAGCAGCCTCTAACGCTTCAGTCTCAGCTCAATCCTCGGTCCATCAAAAATGTCCGCCAGCCCAACCGGAAAGTTCTCTCGAACCGGATCTGATCAATCCCGACCGTCCGGGCATTGCAGACGGCAGTAACGTTATCGGTGCAAAAAGGTTTCAGATCGAGAGCGGGATTCAGGAGGAGTTTCGTCGAAGCGACGAGAGTCGAGAGCACACGTTCTTTGTTCCAACGTTGCTGAGGTTTGGCGTCGACAGTCGTTGGGAAGTTCGAATCGAAGGAAACACTTTTACTCGAGTTACCACGTTTGATTCTGGAAATTTGACAGACGAGAAGTCAGGATATGCGCCGACCTCAATCGGCTTCAAACTTCACCTCTACAACTCGAATGGTGACCATCAGATATCGCTCGGAACGATAGTTCGGGTTTTTCCAACGTGGGGATCAAAAGAGTTTCGTACGAGTCACACGACCGAGGACTTCCGTTTGGCTGCTGATTGGAATTTTGCGCCCTGTCTCAAACTATCGCTCAACCCGAACATTGGCGTAGCACGTTATGAAGATGATCAGGGCAGACTGTTTACTGCAGGATTGTTCGCAGTCACTCTCAATTATCAGCCGACAAAAAAACTCAATCCCTTTATCGATTTGGGTGTTCAATTTCCGGAGTCAAGTAACGGCAAGACGGCCACACTTCTCGATGGTGGAGTTGCTTACATCATTGGCCGTAATCTTCAGGTCGATGCGGGCATCGGAACGAGAATTCACGGAGAGACCGCACCTCGTCCATTGCTGGAGTTCGGCCTTAGCTGGCGATCAAAATCGCTTCACGGAGAACGACCATCTAAGTAATAGTCCGTCCAATTAATACTGAGTTGCTCGTAATTTCCAAAGAAATCGCCGATGGTTTTTTTTGCACCCGCAGGGGGATTCAAACCCCGAACCAACAGATTATGAGACCTGTTGAGCGGCACTAAAGAAGTTGGTCCAAGCAAAATGTAACAGTAGTTTACCGAATCCGCAGAGGTCAAAGTTCGTTACATCTTCCCACGTCTCAACAGACGATCCTGCCATAATTGCACCATCTGAATAGTCAATCCTCAGTCGTTGAACTCGGGCATCGAAAATATGCTTTTAGGCAAACCGTCAGAGCGTAGTGTTATATCGGTCCCATTGCTGTTTTAGTTTGGCCATGAACTCGATGAAACGCTCGTCCCCGCGCAAACCCTTCAAGTTCGAATCGTTTTCAAATAAGGGGTAGCACGGAAAGCCATCATCAGCAGCCGTCTGCAACCATTGAACCGCCTGCTCGGGTTTGTTCAGCAGTGCGTAGGCCGAAGCTATGTTATAGGCTGTATGGTGAAAATGTCCGAAGTCTTTGCCTTTAGCTATCGCGTGCGCGATCTCCGCTTCTGCTTCACGAGACTTCCCAGTTTTGGCAAAAATCATAGCGCGAACACTCGCCCCCACGCCTCCTTCATCCTTCGGATAATCATGCAAATACTTATCGAGGAGACTAAGGGCCTCGTCATTCCTGCCCAGCTGAAAGAGTGCGGTGGCCGTTTGGAATGCCCACAGGGATGGATTTTTTTCTAACGGCGTACTTTTAAAAAACGATAGTGCCTCTTCATACTGTCCCCGATAAAGATAGATGACGCCGAAACGAAAACGTGCCAACGTATTGCTCGGATTGATGGCCACCGCCTTCTCAATCTCTGTCCAACCTTGATCGAGTAAGCCCACATGAAAGTACACGAGTCCGAGTTGATGGTGTACCTCATCTAGTTTTGGATTTAGTAAGAGTGCCCGTTTATATGACTCAATCGCCTGTTCGTGGGGAAATCGGTTTGCATGTGTCCATAAGAGTAAGCCGCGAACGAAGTGCGCTTCAGCCAAATCAGGATCAATCGACAACGCCTTCTCATTGGCAAATTGCGCTTTCAGATTCAGCTCCTTCGACTGCTCAGGCGTGTAATAGAAGGCTTTGATGTAATAAGCGCGAGCTAGTTCCGTCCATGCCAGCGCAAACTTGGGATCCGTACCAACAGCGTCTTCGAGAAGTTTGGTAGCGGATTCAACGTCTTCTCGATTCTCACTACTCATCAGAACCTTTGCGTGCAAGTAAGTATCATATGCGGCTGAATTTGATGGATTGTCATTCGTTTTCCGCGGGGCTTTAGAGAAGAACGCGTACGCCGAGACGAGCATCGCTGCCAGGAGAACTGTTGCTAAAACAAGCGCCGCACGTCGGCTGATATTGGAGTGTCGCTTTGGCCCATCACCGCTGATCGTGCCGTTCAAGTGCGGCTCTGCTGTTGGCTGAATGGCACGAACCGAAGAACCTTGCTCATGTCCGACACCCAGTCTCTGAAGATCGGTTCTCACATCGCTCATCGTTTGATACCGGAGCGCGCGATCTTTAGCTAAACACTTTCGAATTATCCGGTCCAGCTCGGCGGGGCAGTGTTTGACGAAATCAGAGACGACTGAGGGTTCTCGGGTGAGAATTGCCGAAATAATCCCCGCGGGACTCTCGGCCGCGAATGGCTGCACGCCGGTGAGCATCTGGTAAAGCACGACACCGAAACTGAAAATATCTGTGCGAGCGTCGAGAGCTTGTCCATGAACTTGTTCGGGCGACATATAGGGAACT
>Ga0070671_100001813_pt1 | contig 16248 bp, 15 predicted proteins | sample KBSS73metaG_FD_65341 | JGI IMG/M metagenome (GOLD analysis project Ga0070671, IMG submission 65341) | Switchgrass rhizosphere microbial communities from Kellogg Biological Station, Michigan, USA - KBS S7-3 metaG | ecosystem: Host-associated > Plants > Roots > Rhizosphere > Soil ...
GGCGGTAGAGAGCCTGAGGATGATAGGTAAGCCGGCGTCACCGGCGATCCCGTATTTGACGGCCGAGTTGAATGCTGCCATCGCAAGCGGCCGCAGCACAGGATCTTTGATACCTGCACTCGTAGCAATCGAGGCGCATGACAAGATGATTCCCCTGCTCATCACCTACCTTGAACAACCGCAGCTTGCCAGAGTTGCCGCCGAGGGGTTAGCTCAAATCGGGCAACCTGCCGTAGCCGCCGTTCCGGCACTGATACGCGGGCTCAACAAACCGCATGTGGAACGAGACGCGCGCGATGCTTTCGTGGACGCGTTAAGCCGCATCGCCCCAACGTCGCTGCCGGTACTAGAGCAGTTCCTGATTGAGGCGACTGAACGTGACAGTCTCGGCGCAGCATTGGTTTTGGCCGAGACTGACCCGCTGCCATCGGGCTTTGCGCCCAAGCTTCGCAAGGCACTGGAAGCAAAACCACTGAAAAAGGACCCCGACAGTTGGGCCTTGCAAAAGGCGTTGGCCAACACTCGCGCAAGATAACCAACCCCCCACCATTGAGCGGGGCCTTGGAATGGCTTCCATCGGGAGTGGCCGGACCATTCCCATCCAGATGACGTCCCCCGGCAGCCTGCGCCTGCCTAAGGCCGCCGCTCAGGTCGAACGTTAGGCCCCATGAGCGACACCGCGGCCAATCGGCAGTGTGCCAGCGCGGCATCGTGTGGGCGCTTGCGCGGTCAATGAACGTTTGTTCTGCCTTCGGCGAGCAGCAAAGCAGACTTTCGCCAACGCCGGCTTCTGGCCGGTCCCGGGTGTGCACGAACGTCAGCTGTTCGGCAGGGCAACGCGAACGGCAGGTTTTGGACAAAGCAATCGGGAGCGGCAAGGCCGCGAGTCGACCCTGAGCGGTCGCTTGACGTGGCCGAACGGCCACCCCAAAGGAGTCAGTCAATCACGCGGCCCGTGGCCTGAGAGCGCGGTTGGCGCCGCTGCCGACTTAGTCGACAGAACGCCTCTTGAGGCTTGCCCCCGCGACGTGATCAGACGTGCGCCTTCAGCGGCATCGACGAGTCGCATGCGATCTCCGGGGCGACGTTCCGCCGCGTTTCGAGCAGCTTGCGCGCGGCCATGTGATCGAGTGGCGCATTGACGCTCTCCACACTCGCCAACCGACCGGCCACGTAGTGGAGGATGGAAAAGCTGCCATCGCTGCTGCCTTTGCGGCGGAAGCGAGTGGCATCGTGCGACCCGAGGCCGGCCATTTGCAGTCGGAGGCTGCCCTGCTCGGACCAGAACCACGGCACGGCGCGATAAGGCTGCGGAGCGCCGCATAAGGTCGCGGCAGCAACCTTCGCCTGATCGTTGGCGTTTTGCACGGACTCGAGCCGCAGTCGATGCGCGGTGGTCGGCTCCGGAAAGTTAGTGCAGTCGCCAATCGCCAGGATTGCCGGATCCGACGTCTGCATGAACTCGTCAACGACGATGCCGTTGTCGCATTGCAGACCCGCGGCGCTCGCTAGGGCATGCTCCGGAACGGCGCCGATGCCAAGAACAAGCAGATCGACCGGCGTCTCCACCCCGTCAACGGTCAGGGTCTGGAGGCGATCGGCGCCTATCCGAAAAGCACCGACCGCGACACCGACGCGGACCACCATTCCATTCGCGCGATGCGCCTGTAGCACGTGATCCCCGACTTCGAGGGACACGGATCGCATCAACAGACGAGGCGCCGACTCGAGCACATCGACCCTCCTCCCGAGCGCCAGTGCGCTCGCCGCGACTTCGAGCCCGATGAACCCTCCGCCCACTACCGTAAGGTGACCCACGTGGGCAAGGAGCTCGCGAAGTCGGACGGCGTCTGCAGCCGAGCGCAGGACGGCGACGTTCTGCAAACCGTCCGGCAGATGTGGCAGCCGGCGCGCGCGTGCGCCGGTCGCGAGCACGAGCCGGTCGTAGCGAAGTTGCTTCCCCGACCGCAAGCGAACGGACTTTCCGAGCCGGTCGATGGCGACGGCCGGATCGGCCCGGTGCACCGTGATGCCGGCGTCGGCGAACCAGGACTCGGGCCGGTGGTGTTGCAGAGCCTCCTGCGGCTGTTTGAGAAAGGCTTTCGAGAGCGGCGGCCGCTGGTACGGCAGCTCGGTCTCCTCACACACGAGGTGAACCCCGATGGCGCGCCCGGCGGCCAAGAGACCGGCGCACAGCTGTGCGGCGGCGTGACCTCCGCCGACGATCACGATCGACGTGCTCTCCGACATGGTTCCGCTTTCCGTCATCGCGCCGGTCCGCGGCGCTATTGCTGCCGGTCAGGGATCCGCACCGCGATCCCGTCCAGTTCGGCAGTCAGCTTGATCTGGCACGAGAGCCTGCTGTTGGGCAGTCGCTCCGCCGCGGTGCACTCCAGCATTTCCAGCTCGTTGGCAAGCGGCGTCGACAGCCGCTCGAGCCATTGCGGATCGACGTAGACGTGGCAGGTGGCGCACATCGCCGAGCCGCCGCATTCGGCGACGATGCCGGTGATTCCCGCCGCGGTGGCGATCTGCATCACGCTTTCACCGGCGCGGCCGCTCACGCGCTGCTCGCGGTCATCCGGCAGTTCGAAGACGACGTCGGGCATGGGATCAGGCGGCGACGAGGCGCAGCGGCAGCGTCTCGATCGCACGCAGCGTGTTGTTGAGACGCCGCGTCGGCGCGCCCACCAACTCGATCCGTTTCGCGCGCCTGGCCAGGGCAGTCAGCACCACCTCGCCCTCCAGTCTCGCCACGGCCTGTCCGACGCAGCCGTGGATGCCCGAGCCCAGCGCCACATGGCCGCTCGGACGTCGTTCGATGTCGAAGCGGTCGGGATCTGGCCACTTGCGCGGGTCCCGGTTCGCGGACGCGAGCATGCACAGCACCTTCGTGTTTTCCGTGACTGGAAGACCCGAGATCATGGTGTCGCGCCCGGTCGTGCGGAAGAACGTTTGTGCGGTCGATTCCCACCGCAGCGCCTCTTCGAACGCCGGCCGTGCGAGCGCCGGGTTGGCATGCAGCTTGGCGTATTCCTCCGGATGCTGCGCCAGGGCGAAAAGCGCGTTGCCGATGCCGTTGATCGTCGTGTCGACCCCGGCGGACAGGAACGAGCGCACGAGCAACGGGGCCTGCTCGTGAGTGATCTCGCCTGCGTCAGCCGCTTGGTAGATCTGGTCGCCGAAGCCGCCGGGACGCAGTCGCTCGCGCTGGCAGCGTTCCATGATCCACGGCGTCACCGGACCCATGCGTTCGGCACTTCGTGCGAGCACCTCGTTGCGAGGACCCATGGCGTTGAAGACCATGTCCCCGTACAGCAGCAGGTTCTCGCGTTCGTCGCTTTCGACCCCGACCGCGTCCGGGAACACCTTGAGCGGGTAGCGCCGAGCGAGGTCGTGTATGCCGTCGATCTCTCCTTTCGCCATGCAACGTTCCAGGAGTGCCTCGGCCTCCGCCGTGAAGACCGCGCGAATCTGCGTCACCGCCTTCGGACTCAGGATCCGCGAGAGCACCGCGCGGGTCCGGGTGTGCAGCGGCGGATCGGCCTCGAGGATCAGGCTCTTCGGCCGCCAGGGCGGCTCCAGATTGAAGTTGCTGAGCCCGACGCCGGCGCCCGAGATGAAGTTCTCGTGGTCGTTCAGCACCGCGTGGACCTGCTCGTGACGAGCACACGCGACGAGGCTGGGATAGGGCTTCAACCGGAGCACCGGGCCCGCCTCGCGCATGCGCTGGTGCATCGGGTACGGATCAGCCAGGTTGTCCGCCGCATAGGGATCGATGTCCAGCTCGGCGATCTGGGACGTCTCGTTCATCGTGTTCCTTTCCGCGTCAAGCTGCCACGACGCTTGCACGGCGAGCACCCCGCCCGCCGACATACGCTTCGATCACCCGCTCGTCGGCCAGCACCTCTGCCGCTGCGCCCTCCGCAATCGGCACTCCGTGATCGAGGACCAGCACCCGGTCCGCGAGGTCGGCGACCATCTGCATGTCGTGCTCCACCCAGATCATCGGCAGCCGCAGCTGGTGTTTGATCCGCAGGATGTGGCGCGCGAGGTCTTCGCGTTCATCGCGGTTCAGGCCGGCCGACGGCTCGTCGAGCAGCATCAGCTTCGGCTCCATGGCTAACGCGCGCGCGAAGCCGACGATCTTCTGGACGCCGAACGGCAAGCCGCCGACGTGCTCGTGCCGGAAGCGCCAGAGCTCGGTGAAGTCGAGCACTTCTTCCACGGCGCGGCGATGACGGACTTCCTCGTCTCGGACCCCGCGCGTGAACAGGCTTTCGGCAAGCAGGCTGGTGGCGAAGCGCGCGTGTCGGGCAACCAGCAGGTTCTCGATCACCGACAGGTGCGGCACCAGCTCGCCGTGCTGGAACGTGCGGGCCAGCCCGAGACGGGCGATCACATGGGGCCGGCGAGCCGTGATCTCCTGCCCGTCGAAATGGATGCCACCGCGCGAAGGTTTGTAGATGCCGCAGATGCAGTTGAGCACGCTGGTCTTGCCGGCCCCGTTCGGGCCGATCAGGCACAGGAGCTCGGCATCCCGGGTGGCGAACGACACGCCCTGCAGCACTTCGAGGCCGCCGAATGCCAGACCGACGTCGCGAAGCTCGAGCCCAGCGCTTTCAGCCATACCAGCGCCGGCGCCGCCGGTATTGCTTGACGTCGCGATAGCTGCGCTGCCGTTCGCCACCGAAGCCGAGGTAGAACTCTCGGATGTCCGGATGCCTGCGCAGTTCGTCGGGCGTGCCGGCAAGCACGATGCGCCCGTTCTCGAGCACGTACGCGTGATCGGCAATATCGAGAGCCACCGCTGCGTTCTGCTCGACGAGCAGGACCGTCATTCCGAGGTCGCGGCGAATCACCTGCAGCAGGCGGATGAGTTCCTCGACGATCAGCGGCGCCAGCCCTTGCGAAAGCTCGTCCACCAGCAGGAGACGGGGTGCGCAGGACAGCGCGGCGCCGATCGCAAGCATCTGGCGCTCGCCTCCGGAGAGCAGTCCGGCATCGCGAGAGCGCAGCTTCGCAAGCGCCGGAAAGTATTGCCACACCGCGTCGGCGAGGCGGCGCGCGTCGGCGCCGCGCCGCGGCACGACGGCCTCCAGGTTCTCGGCGACCGTGAGGTTCTCGAACACCTTGCTCCGCTCGGGCACGAGCGTGATGCCGCGGGCCGTGATCTCGTGCGGCGGACGGTTGTCGATCCGCTCGCCCTGGTGGGCAATGCTGCCGTCGGTGACCCGCGCGTCGTCGAGGCCGATGAAGCCCGAGATCGCGCGCAACGTCGTCGTCTTACCGGCGCCGTTCGTCCCGAGCAGCGCGACGATCGCTCCTTCGCGGACGTCCAGAGAGACGCCCTGGACGGCGGTGGCAACGCGGTGGTAGGTGACCTCCACGTTGTCGAGCCGGAGCAGCACGGTCTCGTTCACGGCCGCCCCAGCGGCTTCTGGCCGAACGGCCACAGCAGGACCCAGGCCTGGATCCTGCGCCAGATGCCGACGAGCCCCTGGGGCTCGAAGACCAGGAACAGGATCATGGCGACGCCGAACGCGGCCTGGTTGATGGCGAAGATCATCGACGAGAGACGGTCGGTGAGCCCGAGCGCGTTCATCGATGCCTCGATTGCGTACGGGAAGAGCACGACGAACAACGTGCCGAGCAGCGCGCCGAGCAGGGAGCCGATGCCGCCGATGATTACGGTCGCGACGTACTGGATCGTCACGAAGAGCGGAAAGGCCTCCGCGGAGACGAAGCCGCGGTAGTACGCCGCGAGACATCCGGCCGCCGACGTGAGCGTGCAGGAGACGATGAAGGCGGAGAGCTTGGCCACCGGGACGTGGATGCCGAGCGCTTCGGCCACGGCCTCGCGGCCGTGGATCGCACGCCATGCGCGGCCGGTCTTCGTGCGCAGGAGATTGAGGCTCAGCAGCACCGTCGCTGTCGAAGCCGCGAGCAGCACGACGTACCAGGCGCGACCGTCCTGCAGCGCGTAGCCGAAGAGCGACGGAGGCTCGATGACCACGCCTGAGCTGAGCCCGCGGCGGGTTTCGTACTCCTGGCCGACATGCAGGACCATGAAATGCAGCGCCAGGGTCGAGACGGCCAGGTAGAGGCCGCGCAGCCGCAGGCTTGGCAAGCCGAACACGAGTCCGACCAGCGCGCCCGCAACGGCGCTTGCCGGCAGCGTGATCCAGAAGGGCGCCGCCAACTCCCTGAAGAGGACTCCGGTCGTGAAGGCGCCGACCGCCAGCAGGCCCGCGTGCCCGAGTGAGATCTGGCCCGCAAAGCCCGTGAGCAGCATCAGCGCAACTGCGCCGATCGACACGAGCAGCACCTGGTTGGCCAGGTCGAGGAGCACCGAGTTGGCGAGAAACGGGAAACCGGCGAGCGCGAATGCCAGCACTCCCAGCCAGACCTTCTGGGTCCGCGTGTCGATCAGAGCGAAGTCATCCTCGTAGCGGATGCGGAAGTAGCCGCTGGAGCGAGGCGCTGTCACTGGGTCCTCCTCACACGCGGTCGAGCTCTTCGCGGGTGCCGAACAAGCCCCACGGGCGGACGACCAGCATCGCCAGCAACACGAAGAAGGGCACGACGTCGCTCAGCAGCGGATCGACATAGCTGATCAGCGCCACTTCGACGAACGCAATCACGAGCGAGCCGATCAACGCGCCCGCAAGGCTGTCGAGTCCGCCGACGAGCGCCGCAGGAAACGCCTTCAGGCCGATCGTGGCGAGCGTTGCCTCGACCCCTGCATCGCAGGCGAGGAGCATGCCGGCAATGCCGCCGCTGAACGTCGCCAGGCCCCACGCGAGGGCATACACCCCGTGCAGCCGGATGCCCCGCTGGGCTGCAAGCAAGGGGTTCTGACCGGCCGCGCGCATCCGGATGCCCCAGCGCGTCATGCGCAGGAATGCGAACAGGCCGCCGTAGACCAGTGCGGTACCCAGGATGAGAAGCAGTCCAGCCGCCGAGATGCGCGCCGATGGGCCAACCGGAAGGGATGCGTTGGTCCAGCCGAGCTGCTGCAACGGATACTGGGTTTGCGTGCCGAAGGCGAGCACCATCCCGCCGCGCAAGAGGATGCCGAGCGCGATCGTGGTGAGCACCGCCGCGAGCACTGATTCCCCGGTCATTTGCCGCATGAGGAGCACGTACACGAGCACGCCCACGAGCACGGACAGGAGCGCCGCCGCGCCGATCGCGATCAGCGGGTGCCCGACGAACAGTGACGCTGTGACGGCGAGTCCGTACGCCCCGAGCATCATCAGTTCGCCGTGAGCGAGTGACAGGACCCGGCTGACGCGATAGATCAGCACGTATCCACAGCTGATCAGTGCGTAGATCGCCGCCAGGACGGCGACATTGACCGCCAGTTGCACGGCAGACGTGCTCGGTCAGGGGCGCTTCACCTCGATCGCCTGCCAGTCCTGGACGCGAACGATCGCGTTCTTGGCGGAATCCCAGCGCCACACCCGGTAGTGCTGGCGGGTGCGGAAATGGTTGTCCTTGGTCCATTCCAGCGGGCCACCGCGCAGACCCTGCAGATCCACCTTGAGGTTGTTCATCGAGGCGAGCAGCTTCTGCGGCGTCGCCGGCCAGGCGGTCGCCTTCAGGGCCGACTCGATCACCCGGCCGGCGATGAAGCCTTCGGTCAGGTACGTGGTCGGATAGGTCAGCTTAGCGCGATGGGTCAAGGCGCGGATCTCCGCCTGGATCGGCAGGTCATCCTGGAACAGGGCATTGGTGCCGATCACGTAGAACTCGCTGTCCTTGATGCGGGCAAGTTCCTCCTCGGCGTTGAGGTGTGCCCACGTGACGTAGCGGCCGGTCCAGCCCAAGCGCCGCAAGGCCTCGAACGTCCGCACTTGTGCCACCCATGGCGCCCAGGAATAGACCCAGTTCGGGTTCGCGTCCTTCAGCTTGGAGGCGTACGGGGTGTAGTCGGGGGCGGGCGGCGGCGAGATCTGCTTTTCGACTGGAGTCATCCCCATCGTCTTCGACAAGGTCTCGGCGTAGTCGATCTCGGCGCGCGAGATCGGGATCGCCATGGCTTCGAAGCCGATCCGAACCGGCTCCTTGGCTTGCGCCTTGACGAAGGCGAGCGCGCCTTGCGAATCGAGGTTGGCGCCGAAGGCACTCGAGCAGAACTGCAGCGGGTCGGCCGGCGGATACGTCTCCTTCGGACAAACCGATCCGGCGAAATAGAGCGGGATGTTGGCCCGCTTCGATTCCGCGACCATCGGAGCGTAGGTCGATGACAGGCTGCTGTTGACCAGCATGAGCACGTTATCCTGCGTCAGCTTTTTTGCGTTCGCGGCGGCGCGCGACGGCTCCGCGCCGTCGTCGAGAACGACCAGCCGGACCTGCTTGCCGTTGACGCCACCTCGACTGTTGACATGGTCGATGTAGATGCGCATCGCCTCGACGACGGGCGCATAGATGCCGGCACCCGGCCCGGTCATCGCGGCCGACACGCCTACGGTGTAGGCGTCCTGTGCGACTGCGGGCGCGGCTTGGATGGCGGCGAGCGCGACAAGCGCCGCCCATAGAGTCTTTCTCATGGCTGTCTCCGTCGTTAGATTCTCAGGACGTCGCCCACGTCAGCGGCGACGCGTCGTTCTTCACTGTCGTCGTACATCGCCTCGACCAGCGGGCTGAAGCGTTCGAGCATGCGAGCGCGCTTGAGCTTGCGCGTCGGGGTCACCGGCTCGCCTTCCTCTTCGGGATCGAGCGCTTTCGGCAGGACGCGGAAGGCCTTGATCTGCTCGACGCGCGAAAGTGCGCCATTAACGCGAGCGAGCTCGCCTTCCAGCAACCCCTGCACGCGAGGATGCTGGGCCAAGCTGGTAAATCCGGTATAGGTGACGCCCTCACCGCGAGCCCAGTCGCCGACGACGTCGAAGTCCATCTCGATCAGCGCCGTTAGGTACTTTCGTGCATGGCCGACAACCATCGCCTCTGCGACATAAGGGATCGCGCGCAACTGGTTCTCGATGAACGAGGGCGACACCGTCTTGCCCCCCGCGGTGACGATGAAATCGCGAGCCCGGTCGACGATCCTCAGCGCGTCTCCGTCCCACTGGCCGACGTCGCCGGAGCGAAGCCAGCGTTTTCCGTCCGCGTCGACCACGAACGCCGCACGCGTCGCGGCGTCGTCGCCCCAGTAGCCGTCGAAAACATCGTCGCTGCGTACCAGGATCTCGCCGTCTTCGGCAAGCTTCACGGCCCACCCATCCGGAACGGTGCCCACGTCTCCCGGTCGCGGGAACGGACCGCGCTGGCCACTGATGATCGCGCCGGCAGTCTCGGTTTGGCCGTAGATCTGGACGACGTTGACGCCCCACATCTGCCACAGCGCCATCGTTTGCTCCGGCAGCGGCGCACCTCCGCAGATGAGCAGCTCCAGCCGAGAGAGCCCGACCGGATCGAGCATCGGCCCGAAGACCAGGGCATGCGCGAGCTGATAAGCGGGAGACCTGCGGAGTCGACCGCTCCAGCGCGCCTGCGCCTCAATGCGCGCTCGACGCATCGCCCATTCGTACGCCGCCCGCTTTACGCCCGATGTGCTGCCCAGGCCGACCAGCAGCTGTGACGCGATCTTCTGCAGGTAGCGCGGCACCGTGAAGAGCACGGTCGGACCCACCTCGAACAGCGTCCGCGGCAGGTCGTCGACCTCTTCGCCGATGTGCGGCACAAGTTTGCTGAGGAGCGGCAGCGTCACGGCGATATCGCGCCCGAGGATGTGGCACAGCGGCAGGTACGCGACGGTGCGATGCGGCTCCTCGACCAGCATCGGGAAATGCTCAATGAGGTTGAACGCGGCGGCGAGGTGCCTGCCATGCGCTACGAGCGCGCCTTTGGGGTGCCCGGACGTCCCGGAGGTGTAGACGATGAACGCCGGCGAATCCGGGTCGATGTCCCGCGCCAGCGCCTCGAGCGCGTGGGCGTCCCGCGCACCGCCCATCGCCTGGAGCTGCGAGAAGGTCTGGAGGCGCGGGTCGTCGTAGCCGATCATCGCCGTGTCGTCGACGACGACGATCCAACGCAACGCAGGCAGCTGATCGGCGACTGCCAGGATCTTGTCGGCGTACTCCTGGTCTTCAGCCACGAAGACGACCGCGCCGCCATCAAGCATCTGGTAGGCGAGTTCCTCCATCGACGCGGTCGGGTAGACGCCGTAGACGATGGCGCCGATCGCCTGCGCACCCTGGTCGGCCAGAAGCCACGCCTCGCACACGTCCGCCATGATCGCGACCCGCTCGCCTGCGCCGACGCCGAGAGCCTTCAGGCCGTGAGCCATACCGGCAACATCGCGCGCGTAACCTGCCCAGGTCTGCTCTCGGTAGAGGCCCAGCCGCTTGGCTCGGTAGGCAACGCCATCGGGCTCGATGCGCGCCCGTTCCGCCAAGAGCGCTGGCGCCGACCGCTGTCGCAACTCGTCACGCTCCATGGCCTGCCGCCGTCAATGTCGCAGCTGCGTCGCTCCCTCGGCACGGAACGCACGCACCAGGAGATCGACGTAGTTGCTCGTGATGTGATCGAGTGTGGCACCCGGCTCGCGGCCGAACCAGAGGGCAGCCGAGTTGCCGAGTCCGAGCAGCGCCAGGGTCGCCATGCGCGGATCGAGTTCGGCGTGGAACTCCCCAGTCGCGATGCCTTGCTCGATCACCCGCCCGATGATGCGCTCGTAACGCCGCTCGATGGCGCGGATCCGTTCGCGTGCGGGCGCGGGCAGAAAGCGGCGCTCGCGCAGGAAGGTGAGCGTGAAGTCGAGCCGATCGGCGAGTGGTGCGAGGTGATGGAACATGAGCTGGGCCACCTTGTCGGAGGCGCTGACGTTGCTGCGCTGAACTCGACGCGCGTTGGCTTCGTACTCGGCGATGCCATCGGCACACACCGCCTCGAGGGCCACCTCCTTCGACGCAAAGTAGTAGTAGATGCTGCCCTGCCGGATGCCCATGACGTCGGCAATGTCCTGCGTCGAGGCGCCGTGATAGCCGCGGCGCGCGAAGACCTTGGCAGCGGCTGCCACGATCTCGGCCGCCCGACGCTTGCGCCCGTCCGAGGCCCGAGGATCAAGCGTTTTCTCGGGGATACCAGGCGGCATACCGGGCTATTCTATTGATCTATAGAAACTTGCGGCCCTGAGGAACACCCCAATGAGCATTCATGCGGACGGCCGCCCCCCCTACCGAGCCGATCACATCGGCAGCCTGTTGCGGCCGCCAGGGCTGCGCAAGGCGTTTCGGGCCCATGCGGCACGGGAGATCAGCGACGCGGACTTTCGCGCTGTGCAGGACGCCGCGATCCGCGACGTCGTCAAGCTGCAGCACGACTGCGGCATCCAGGTCATCACCGACGGCGAGTTCCGTCGCATCTCGTACTGGGAAAAGTTCGTTCGTCTCACACGGGGCCTGGTGGTCAAGCCCGCGGTGTTCACTTTTCACGACGATCACGGCCACGCGAGTGACTTCACCGCACCGTACGCCGAAGGCAGGGTCAGTCGTGGCGAGCCCGTCACGCTTGACGAATACCGTTTCGTCGCGCCCCTGACGCAACGCACGCCCAAGGTCACGATGCCGGCCCCTTCGACGATGCACTTTTACCGCTTTACGGACTGGTGCACCCCTGGCGTGTACGGGGACCCGCGCGAGTTCTTCTCCGATCTGGGCAAGATCTACCAGCAGGAGATTGCCGCCTTGCACGAGGCCGGTTGCCGCTACGTGCAGCTCGACGAGGTGGCGCTCGCAGTGCTGTGCGATCCCGCTGCCCAGGCGAAGGTACGTCAGGCGGGCGGCGATCCCGACGCGCTGGTCGACCTTTATGTCGACGGGCTGAATGAGGCGCTCAAGGCCAAGCCGCCCGACATGGTCGTGGGCGTGCACATGTGCCGTGGCAACTACAAGGGGATGTACCTGTCGGAAGGCGGCTACACGTCGATCGCCGAGCGGCTCTTCAACCGAGCGCAAGTCAACCACTTCCTGCTCGAATTCGACACGCCGCGCGCCGGAGACTTCGAGCCGCTGACCATGATGCCGAAGGGCAAAGGTGTCGTGCTGGGACTCGTCAGCTCCAAGGTGCCGCAGCTCGAGTCGATCGATGCTCTGCGGCGCCGGGCGGACGAGGCTGCACGCTACGTCGACTCGTCGCGCCTGGCAATCAGTCCTCAATGCGGGTTCGCCAGCACGATGGGCGGCAATCCGGTCACCGAGGACGACGAGCGCGCAAAGCTTCGCCTGTGCGTCGAGGCTGCTCGGACGATTTGGGGATGAATCCAGGTCGCGGATGGAATCGAAGGCGCGGCGCACGCTCGCGTCCACGGTCGCCTCCGCATGGACGTTGGCGCTGCTCCCCGATCGCAGTCTGTGTTCCCTAGAAGAGTAAAGCCTACAAAGGAGACAAACATGCCTAGTAACCTCTCGCACTGCCCCGCACCCGCTCCCTTCGAACGGTCATACCTTCCCGGTGGAAAGCCCGCGGGCTCGCCTGCATCGTCCTGGGTCGGCGCTGCGTCGCTCGCCGCACTATTCGCCGCCGTTGCTCTGCAGGCCTGCGGTGGCGGCGACGACTCGCCGGCCCCGGCACCGGCTCCTGCACCCGCTCCAACGGCCCTGACATGCGACGACTCGATGAAAGCCGCCTTCAAGCCAGACGCGAACACGACCGTCCTGCTCGTCAAGTCGTTCAAGAAGGGTGACCCTCTGCTCCTGACCGGAACGGCGACCGGCTCGACGCCTATCGCGGCCAATGATCTGTGCTTCGTCAAGCTTCAGGTTGGACCCGGCAATCCGGGTCCGGCGAGCGCGCCATCGACTTCGGCCGGCATCGGCATCGAGGTATGGCTACCCACTGCTGCGAACTGGAACACCCGAATCCACAACCTCGGCGGGGGCGGCTGGGCAGGCGGCAACCATCTTTCGCTGACTGCGTTCGGCAGCGTCGGCGCCGCCGCGACGGCGGGCACCGAGGGCTCGGTCGTCGGGACCACGGACACCGGTCATTCGCAGTCGAACGGCAATTGGGCGATGCTCCCCAACGGCACGATCAACACGGCACTGTGGACAGACTTCGTTTCGCGGAGCCTGCTCGAGCTCGCCAAGAAGACCAAGTTGCTGACGGCAGCGTACTACCTCCAGCCGCAGAAGTGGGCGTACTGGGATGGCTGCTCCACGGGCGGCCGCCAAGGCTATGTCGTCGCGCAGAACGATCCGGCGCAGTACGACGGGTACCTCACGGGTGCACCGGCTCAGAACTGGACCCGACTCACGGGCTCCCAGATGCACAACTTCGTCGTATACCAGCGCGACCTCAATGGCGTTCCATTGACGACCGCGCAGGCCAACCTGGTCAACGGCGCTGCGGTGAGCGCCTGCGACATGGTGAACGGCCAGCACCTTGGCTACATCCTCGACGAGGCGACGTGCAAGTACGACCCGACGCGTGACGCAGCGGTCCTCTGCTCGGGCACCACCAGCAACGGCGTAACGGGCACGAATGCGACCGCGGCTTGCGTCACTCCCGTCCAAGCCCAGGCTGCCAACAAGATTTGGTTCGGGCAAACGACCGACGGCTCGGTGCCGGATCCTGCGGCAGACAACGGAATGTCGGCCAACATCTTTGGCAATCACCTCTGGTACGGAATGACACGCGGAACGAACTTCAGCGGCCTGGCCGGACCAGCCAACCCGTTCTCGATCGGGCCGGAGCAGGTCGCGCTGAACTTCCAGAACTCGTACTGGGCAAGCCCTGCTTTCGTCAACGCGACGGGCAACGGCCAGGACGGCTGGAAGACGCTGACCTACGCCCAGAACGCGGACTCGGCCGCGCAAGGTCTCGCGCTGCAGCCGTACTTCGGCAATCTGAATACGGACAATCCGGACCTGTCTGGCATCCAGAAGGCCGGAAAGAAGATCCTGACCTATCAAGGTACCAATGACACCCTCATTCCCCACGGCCAGGGGATCAACTACTACACGAAAGTCGCGACGGCCGCGGGTGGCTTCCAGCAGGCGCAGGCCTTTGACCGCTGGTTCCTGATCCCTGGCATGGGTCATTGCGCCGGCGTGGGCACGGTGAGCGGCACCTCGAGCCCGGCAGCGACGGGCAACTCGGTGCCACTGCCAAAGGCCGGTCAGCTCTTCACGCAACTGCAGAACTGGGTGGAGAACGGCACCGCGCCGTCGTCCATCACGTTGACCAGCGCAGACAACAGTGCCAGCGGCCTGCTCTGCCCGTACCCCCAGAAGGCGACCTACAACGGGTCCGGGGCGATCAACGCGGCGTCGAGCTACACCTGCAAGTAAGGCATCTGCGGGCACCGCACACGCGGCGGTGCCCATGTTCTTTTGGAGGGGTTTTTACAGGAAGGTGCGCTCATGAACGCCGATGAGCTGCGTCAGGGGGCGGGCTTCGGTGGGCCACCAAAGTAGTCAGACTAGTACAAGCGGTCGGTAATACCCACGAGTGCTGTCTCACCCTGGCTAGGAGGAACGGGAAATTCACCGAAGGCAGCCGCTGGCGACCGGCTGGAATTGGCCTAGCTCGGCGATACCGAGCGTCGGCTTCCGTGCCAATCCAGGGACGACTGCTGCACTCGCGAGATCAGCGAGCGACGTGGCTCTACGCGACCCATTGCCGTCCTGCAATCGTTCAAACGGGGCGCCAGAAAGCCGTCATTGAGTCGATCCCTTATCTTCTCGGCTCTTGGCAGGGGCAAGTGGATTGAGCGTGCGATGGGGCCGATCACCACCATTTTCAGGGTTGGCTTCGGTTCTGCTCGACTCTGTGCACGGTTGCGAGGAGGCCAAAGATGCGCTCGAATCAACCAGCGTTGTGGTCCTCACGGCCACCATGGTGGACAAAACTTCGGTCTGTAGCGTTCGCCGCAAGGCACATTACCATGCAGGTAGGAGGCGGCACCTATGACTCCATCCCGAAAGAAGACTACGGACTTTGAGAGAACGAGCGAAAGTACGTGTCGCTTTTCAATCAATCTAGGTCCGGGTCAACTTCGAACCTGAAAGGAATGCCCCAGTCGGTGAGGCTTTTGAGGTAGGTTCCGGCGGAGCGGTCGTTGCGCTCGAAGAATATTGTTTGAAGGTCCAGGGTCAAAAACATTACGTCCCCCGCACCAGAGGAAAAAAGCTTCTTGTCCTTCACCAGGTGAACGATAGCGTAGCACTTACCTGTTTTTCGATACGTACTACTGTCGCCGAACACGACGCGAAAATAACCACCAGCGTCGTGGAACTTACGGTCGTCCACAACCGCGGCGAGATTTACCTTGACGTATTCGCTTCCCATGAAGTCTCCAACTCTTGCCAAGTCCGATTCGCTTTTCGATGCCGCCGATGCCAACTGGTGCAAATCGTTCGCGCAGTACGGCGACCGAGAGCGGAAGAAGCCGTAGTCTGATGAGCGGCGGCCGAAAGCAGGCGTAGCCTGCTGGAGGACGTCCGCTCGATGGAGGGGTTAGGCCTGACCAGTGAGGCAGAACCAATTGAGCTCACGGAAGTACCTTGGTAAGTGATACGGTCAGCTGATGGTCTAGTAGCTGCTCGACGCAAGCGACGAAGCGCAAGGTATGTGGGAGGCCGGCGTGGTGCTCGAAAGCACCCTGGTCTTGCCAGCGCGAGTGCACGTAGAACTCACTGGTATCGCGGATCGACTGGAATGCTTGATGGCTGAGGCAGCCGACTTCAGCGCGAGTGGGGATCTGGACCTCCGCGATCGCCTGCTGCAGCTGCTGCTCGCAGCCCGGCCTAGCGTGGAAACGGGCGAATAGGAACAACTCCATGTGACGTCTGGAATGGCTCCCAATCGTTGTGCTGACACCTACGAGAACGAGTGCCGCCTAACGTTTGAGTTCACCGGCTTGACCCGGTACTCCCGGGCAAGTCCGGTGCAACGAAGGGTTGGGCCGCATTTGTGCTGTGCGTTGCCGCGAGTGGTTTGGACATCAGTACGCTCAGGAAGTTTGTATGAGGTCGCCAGTCACCGGTGCCCACCAACGCGTAACCCCAAGACTGGTACATGGCGATCAAGGCTGCTGCAGGTTGTGCCGTGTGCAGCGCCATCTTGGTGCAGCCATGTGCGGCGGCATAGACGAGGGCGAAGTCATGCATTTGCTTGCCCAAGCCCTTGCCTTTGTGCTCCGGCGCGACGGCAAACTGCCCAAAGGACCACGTGTGAGGCTCGCGCAAGAGTTCGACCTGAGAGTCAGGCTCTGCTCGCTTGAGGGTGACCGTTGCTACC
>Ga0070671_100001814_pt1 | contig 16246 bp, 11 predicted proteins | sample KBSS73metaG_FD_65341 | JGI IMG/M metagenome (GOLD analysis project Ga0070671, IMG submission 65341) | Switchgrass rhizosphere microbial communities from Kellogg Biological Station, Michigan, USA - KBS S7-3 metaG | ecosystem: Host-associated > Plants > Roots > Rhizosphere > Soil ...
TTCCTGCTGCTCACGTCGCGGGCGCGCGAACGGCTGGTGAGCGTGGACACCGTCATCATCGACGAGATCCACGCGCTGGTGCCCGGCAAACGGGGTGCGCACCTGGCGCTGTCGCTCGAACGGCTCGAGGCGCTGCGCGCGGCGCGCGACCCGGAGCGTCCCCCGCTGCAACGCATCGGCCTCTCGGCGACGCAGCGGCCGCTCGACGAAGTGGCGCGGTATCTGGGTGGGGCGATCGATCAGAAGGCCGTACGTAGAGGGCGGTCTTCAGACCGCCCTGACAACGGGCCGCCTAAAGCCGACCCCCACGAAGACGTCCACGGCGAGTTCGGCGACGGTCAGGCGCCGCGCGAGTACCGTCCCGTCACCATCGTCGACGCCTCGGATCGCAAGCCGCTCGAGATCCGCGTCGAAGTGCCGGTGGAGGACATGGCGAGCCTGGGGCGGCCGGTCGCCGTGCCGAGCGGGCCCGCATCGCAGCGCCCCGCGCGCGTGTCAATCTGGGCCTCGATCTATCCACGCCTGCTGGAGCTGATTCGCTCGCACCGCTCGACGCTGCTCTTCGTGAACAGCCGCCGGCTGGCCGAACGCCTCGCCGGCGCGCTCAACGATCTGGCGGAGGAGCCGCTGGTGCGCTCGCACCACGGCTCGCTGGCGCGCGAGGCGCGCAGCGAGGTGGAGGACCTGCTCAAGGCCGGACGCATCCGCGCGCTCGTCGCGACGTCATCGCTCGAGCTCGGCATCGACATGGGCGCCATCGACCTCGTGGTGCAGATCGAGTCGCCCCCCTCGGTGGCGAGCGGCCTGCAGCGCATCGGCCGCGCCGGCCACCAGGTCGGCGCCGCCAGCGAGGGCGTCATCTTTCCCAAGTTTCGCGGCGATCTCGTGGCGTGTGCGGCCGTCGTCCGCGCGATGCAGGACGGCAAGGTCGAATCCACGCGGTATCCGCGCAACCCGCTCGACGTGCTGGCGCAGCAGCTGGTCGCCATCGCCGGCCTCGACCCGTGGAACGTGGACGATCTCTACCGGCTCGTGCGCCGGGCGGCACCGTTCGCGGACCTGGGCCGTCGCATGTTCGACGGGGTGCTCGACATGCTGTCGGGCCGCTACCCCTCTGACGAGTTCGCCGAGCTGCGCCCGCGGGTAACGTGGGATCGCGTGAAGAACACCGTGGTCGGGCGCGAGGGTGCCGTGCGGGTCGCCATCGCCAACGCCGGCACCATCCCTGACCGCGGTCTCTACGGCGTCTTCCTGGCCGGCGCGGAGAAGCCGACGCGCGTCGGCGAGCTCGACGAGGAGATGGTCTTCGAGACCGAAGTCGGCGAAACCTTCACGCTCGGCGCCTCGACGTGGCGCGTCGAGGACATCACGCACGACCGCGTGCTGGTGTCGCCCGCGCCGGGCGAGCCGGGCAAGATGCCGTTCTGGCACGGGGACCAGGCCGGGCGCCCCGTGGAGCTCGGCCTCGCCATCGGCAAGCTCGTACGCGAGCTCGGCGACATGCCCAAACCGGCAGCCGTGACGCGCCTGACGGACCAGCACGGCCTCGATGCGCGGGCAGCGGAGAACGTGCTCCAGTACCTCGGCGAGCAGGCCGCGGCCGGCGGGGTGCCCGACGACCGCACGCTGGTGATCGAGCGCTGCCTCGACGAGCTCGGCGACTGGCGCCTCTGCGTGCTCTCGCCGCTCGGCAGCCGCATTCACGCGCCGTGGGCCATGGCGGTCACCGCGCTCGTCCGCAGCCGCACCGGCGTGGACGTGGAGGTGATGTGGGGCGACGAAGGCTTCGTGGTCCGCTTCCCCGAAACCGAGCAGCCGCCGGATCCGCAGCTGATGCTCCCCGACGCGGAGGAGGTCGAAGGGCTCGTGCTCCGGCAGCTCGGCTCGACGTCGCTGTTCGCCGCGCGCTTCCGCGAAACGGCAGGCCGCGCGCTGCTCCTCCCCCGCCGCCGCGCCGGGCAGCGCACGCCGCTCTTTCTGCAGCGCAAGCGCGCGTCGGACCTGCTTGCCGTGGCCGCGCGCTTCGGGTCGTTCCCGATCGTGCTCGAGACCTACCGGGAGGTGCTGCGCGACCACTTCGACATGCCGGGCCTGGTGGAGGTGCTGCGTCAGACGGGCACCCGCGCCCGCCGCGTCACGACCATCGACTCCACGCAGCCGTCGCCGTTTGCGGCGTCCCTGCTCTTCAGCTACGTCGCCAACTACATCTACGACGGCGACGCGCCGCTGGCGGAACGGCGCGCGCAGGCGCTCTCGGTGGATCAGGCGCAGCTGCGGGAGCTGCTGGGCGACGCCGAGCTCCGTGATCTGCTCGATCTCGACGCCCTCGCCGACATCGAGCGCCGGCTCCAGCGGCTCGAAGAGGGGTACAAGGCGCGAACCGCCGACGGGATCCACGATCTGCTCCTCCGCATCGGCGACCTCTCCAGCGAGGAGATCCTCGAACGCTCGGCTTTTGCCGGCGTCGAGGACGCCGTGGCGGCGCTGACCCGCGACCGGCGCATCGTCCTGCTGCCGGTCGGCGGAGAGCGCCGGTACGTGGCCGTGGAAGACGTCGCGCGCTACCGGGACGCGCTGGGCGCGCCCATCCCCGCGGGCCTCCCCGAGTCGCTGCTCGAGCCGGTCCGCGACGCCGCCGGCGATCTGGTGATGCGCTTCGCCCGATCCCACGGCCCGTTCACGGCCGCGCACGTGGCCACGCGCTACGGCCTCGGCGTCGCCGTCGTGGCCAGCGTGCTGCAGCGGCTCACCGAGGCCGAGCGGCTGATCGAAGGGGAGTTTCGCCCCGGGGGCACCGAGCGCGAATGGGTGGACGCAAACGTGCTGCGCAGCCTTCGAAGCCGCTCGCTCGCAAAGCTGCGGCAGGAGGTGGAGGCCGTCGAGGGCGACGCGCTCGGGCGGTTCCTGATGGCGTGGCACGGCATCGGATCGAAGCGGCGCGGCCTCGAGGCGCTGCTCGACGCCATCGAGCAGCTGCAGGGCGCGGCCGTCCCCGCCTCGGTGCTGGAACGGGACATCCTGCCCGTGCGCGTGGACGACTACACGCCGGCGATGCTCGACACATTGATGGCCGCCGGCGAGGTCGTGTGGGTGGGCGTGGAGCCGCTCGGCGACAAGGACGGGCGCATCGCGCTCTACCTCACGGATCACGTGACGCGCCTTCGCCCGCCCGTCACCGCGCCGCCGAAGCTCGAAGGGCGCCCCAAGGCCGTCCTCGACTACCTCGCGGCGCACGGCGCCTCGTTTTTCGCCGCCATCCGCGAAGGCACCGGTGCGGGCTTCCCCACCGACACGGTGGAGGCGCTCTGGGAGCTGGTGTGGATGGGGCTCGTCACCAACGACACACTGCACCCGCTGCGCGCCTATACCGGTGCCGGCGAGAGCCGGCGCACCCGACGGCCGTCGCCGGCCCGCTTCCGCTCGCGCCGCAGCTCCCCGCGCGCCTCGGAAGGCCGGTGGTCGCTGGTGGCGACGGTGGCAGCCACCCCGACGACGGCCACCGAGTGGGGCGCCGCCACCGCGCAACAATTGCTGACGCGCTACGGTGTCGTCACTCGTGAAAGCGTGGCCCCGGAGGCCATCGCGGGAGGCTTCAGCGCGGTCTATCAGGTGCTGCGCGCGATGGAAGACGCCGGTCGCATCCGGCGCGGCTACTTCGTGGCCGGTCTCGGCGGCGCGCAGTTCGCCATGCCGGCGGCACTCGACCTGTTGCGCTCGCATCGCGAGGCGCCCGACGCGCCGCACGCCGTCGTGCTGGCCGCGACCGACCCCGCCAATCCCTACGGCACGCTGTTGAAGTGGCCCGACACGGCGGCAGGCGCGGATGCCTCTCCAGACGGCCGGTCTGAAGACCGGCAGCCACGGACGGACATCGGGCGCGGTGCCACCCGTACTGTCGGCGCGCTCGTGGTGCTCGTGGACGGCCTGGCCGCAGGCTACCTGCGTCGCGGCGAACGGGACCTCCTGCTGGCGCTGCCCGAGGCGGAGCCCGCCCGCACGCGCGTGGCGCAGGCGCTCGCGCGCGCGCTGATCCAGCTGGCGCTGGCGCGCGTGGAAGGCCAGCGCGGGATGTTTCTCGAAACGATCAACGGCGTGCGGGCCAGCCAGCACCCGGCCTCCCGCTGGTTCGTGGCGGAAGGCTTCGCGGTCGGCGCCGACGGGCTGCAGTACCGCGCGCCGCGCCACACCCCGCTGGCGGCCGACGAGAGCGCCGCCGACCTTCGCTAGTGCCTGAAGGCGACACCATCTACCGCGCGGCGCGCACGCTGCACGCCGCGCTGAGCGGCCAACGGATCGAACGATTCGAGTCGGTGCTGGCGCAGCTGACCCAGGTGGACGCCAACGCGCCGATTGCCGGACGGCTCGTCGAGCGCGTCGAGGCGCGCGGCAAGCACCTGCTGATGTGGCTCAGCCCGGAGCCGTCGCCGGTGCACGGCGGAGGCTCGCTGGTGCTGCGCACGCACATGCGCATGCACGGCTCCTGGCACATCTACCGGCCCGCCGAACGATGGCAACGACCGCGTCACGAGATGCGCATCGTGATCGAGACGGCACCGTACGTGGCGGTGGCGTTTGCCGTGCCGGTGGCGGAATTCATCGACGCCCGGACGATCGAACGCGCGGGCCCCGTCGCCGAGCTCGGACCCGACGTGCTCTCGGACACCTTCGATGCGGCCGCGGCCGTGGCGCGGCTGCAGACGCGCGGCGACCTCGAGATTGCCGAGGCGCTCCTCGATCAGCGCGCCATCGCCGGCATCGGCAACGTGTTCAAATCCGAAATCCTGTTTGCCGCGCGGGTGAATCCGTTCACGCCGGTCCAGGCGCTCGACGCTGCGGCGCTCACCCGCATCGTCGCGATCGCGGCGCGGCAGATGCGGGCCAACGTGAGCGACGCGGCGACGGGCGGACGGACCACGACCAACCGGCTCGATCCGTCGGCTCGCCTCTGGGTCTACTCGCGGCGCGGGCTGCCGTGCCGGCGCTGCGGCACGCCGATTCAGCGCGCCAAGCACGGAGCCGACATGCGCTCGACCTATTGGTGCGAACGCTGCCAGCCCCGCGGTACGTAGAGGCGCACCTTCAGGTGCGCCTCTACGGGTAGGATGAGTCGATGCGTCTCGCCTGGTTTCGACCCGACTCGGACGACGCCGATGATCTCGCGCCCGTGATCGAAGGGCTACGCGCCTCCCACGACGTGCGCGTCGTGGACGCCCGGGCGGCGCACGACTTCGTGTGGCAGGCGGCGCAGGGCGCGTTCGATCTGTGTGTCTACGAGCTCGACGACTCGTTCGCGCACCAGTACATCTGGCCGTATCTGCTCCACTATCCCGGCGTCGTCGCGCTGCGAACGTCGTCGCTGCACACGTGGCGCGCGATTTCGCTCGTGCATCAGCATCGCGATGCGGATCGTGACGCCGAGATGATCTTTGCCGACGGCGCGGGGCGGAACGATGCGCCGTGGCCGCTCCTGCGCGGCGCGTGGTCCACGTGGCGCGTGCCGGTGCTCGCCTCGCGGCTCACCGTCGTAACCGACGATGCGCTCGCCTCCTCCATCCATGACGCTTGTCCGGCCGCACGGGTCGTGGTCGCTCCAACAGGCGTGCCGGACCCGGGGGCAGCGTCCGCTCCGACGTTGCACGGAAGCGAGATCCGCATCCAGCCCCCGACCGGAATGTCACCGCGCACCTTTCGCGCGGCGCTGGGCCGCTTCCTGCAGGCGAGCGCCACCTCCTTCGCGCTCGTGGACGAACTGAACGCCGCCGACGTGGTGGTGGCAGTGCAATGGCCCACGTTCGGCCGGCCGATGACGCAGGCGCTGGCGGCATTCGCCGCCGGGCGCGCCGTGATCGTCGCCGAAACCGCGAGCACGGCTCGGTGGCCCACTCTCGACCCGCAGACGTGGCAGCCGCGGTCGCTGTCGGTCGGTGTGGGCGGCACCGAGGCGCCGATCGCCATCTCGATCGATCCGCGCGACGAGGAGCACTCGCTGATGCTGGCGCTCGTCCGCCTCGCCAACGACGCCGCGCTGCGCGCGTCGCTGGGTCGTGCGGCGCGGGCCTGGTGGGAACAGCATGCCACCGTGGGGCGCGCCGTCCACGGGTGGCAAGCGCTCCTCGACGAAGCGCGCACGCTTCCGGCTCCGCCGCGCCCCGCCGGCTGGCCGGCGCACTTGGACGCCGACGGCGGCGGGTTGGCGGCGACGATCCTGGACGACTTCGGCTTAAGGCTTAAGGCGTGGGGCCTGGATGGGCCGCCTGAAGGCGGCCCCTACGTACGTTCCCAGGCGTAGCCTGGAGCGGTCTCCAACCGGCTGTCCTCCATCGGTTCGCCGACGCAGAAGTGGTAGAGGCTTTGCCACGCGTGGCCGGTCAGGCCGAGCGTCTCGTGCACGGCGTCGTCGTAGAAGCAGCCGATGCCGGTGCCGCGCACGCCGGCGGCCTCCGCCTCCAGATACAGCACCTGGCCAATGAGGCCGCACTCCCAGAAGAGCCGTCGGTAGGCCCAGTCGCCGTGCTCGGCCAGCGTGGCCTCGAACCGCGCCAGCATGCCGAGGCTGAAGAACCCCTCGCCCGCGATGTCCTGATCGCACGACAGGCGACTCGCCACCCAGGTGACGTCGGTCGGCACGAGAAGCCTCAATTCCTGCACCGGCTCCCACAGGAACTCCGGACGCATGGCGGCGCGCAGTTCGGGCTCCGCAGCCGGGTCGCGCAGGAAGGCGTAGATTCCCGGCACCAGCCCCTCCACCCGATGGACGAAGAGGATCAGATGGACGGCAACCGGCCACCGCACCGCGTCCCAGGGCGGCGCCCCCGGACCAAGGCGACGGAGCATGCCGAGGAAGGTATCGAGGCGCAGCCCCACGCGGGGGTCGAACGCCACCGCGCTGCGCCGGCGCAGGATGACCTCGCGAGCGCCGGGCAGCTGCCCGGCCGTCGATGAGGCCCGAGACGGGTGGGCCGACGGCTGTTCCGCCTGCGCGGTCTCGGAGCCCGGCACACCCGGGTAGGCCGACGCGCGCGCCACCGCATCAATGGCATCCCACTCCACGTGGCCTGTGCTCAGCGCGTTGGCCGTGCCGCGCCAGCTGTCCGGAAGCACCGCCCGCAAGAGTGCCGCGGGCATTCGCCTCGCCACCGCCGCGGGGTCGCCCGGGGTCACGACGGCCAGACACCCTGGCGCTTCCCGCTCCGCGCCGGCCGCATCCGCGGCGCGATCGAGCCCGAGGAGCGCCGCCACCTCGTCGTCCGACCACTGGGGCAGCAGCGCCATGCGCCACCCGAGGAGCGAGGCCGCGAACCGCACGGCGCCAATGGCGTGACCGAGGTCGTGCTGGCAGTAGCGGTAGGCGCGCTCGCCGTACTTCCAAGCCTCCCGCCAGTGAATGGAGGACAGCCCCACAAGAAGGGCGCCGCCGGACCATTCGTCCCAAGGCTCCCGCTCCAGCGCGCCGCGCTGTTCCAGACCGTGGTCCTCGGGCGCGTAGTGAAACACGCTTGCGTTCCACACGACGTAACCCTCGGTCGGGTGCAGATTGCCGCTCGACGGGTTGACGCGCAGCGCCCACCGGGATTCGCGAATGGACTTCCAGGCGGAGAGCCCGAGGGAGCAACGCAGCAGCTCCCCGACGGTGTGGAGGTTCACCTCGGCGGGATCGCGCGATGGCTCATGCAGCGCGCCGTAGGGCACGGCGCGCACCACCGCCGAACGCGGCAACTCCAGCAGTGGAGCCCCCGCGTAGCGGCGGAACGGGTCGGGTTGCGTCTTCCAGTCGAGATACCCGGCCGAGCGGGCAAATCGCTGGAAGTGGTGTTTGGTGGCCTCGTGATACTGCAGCGCGGGCGTGGGCAGCCTACTTTGCCAACGCCTTGAGCCGCTTGTCGATTTCGCTGAGGGCCTGGGCGAGCTGCGCCCGGCGCACTTCGTGCGTCGTCAGATCGAGCTGGCGCTGCATCTCGGTCTTGGCCAGGCGCAGCGATTCGGTCTCCCGCGTCTTCTCAGGATCCGCCGTGCTCGGCCCGAGGCGAGCCGCGCGCTTCTCCTGTTCCCGTTCTTCCATGCGCTCGGCGAGGCGCGATTCCGCGTCGACGAGTCCTTCTCCAGCATCACCCATGCATTGTTCCTTCGATCCTCATTCGTTCCCCATCATACGAACGGAACCCGGCAATCGTTTCAGCCGGTGCCGCGAAAGTCTCTACCCTAAACAGGTTAGCCTGTGACAGCATAGTGTGCAGGTATGTCCACGCAGTGCTCGTTCGACATCACCTCCAACGTCGATCTGCAGGAGGTGGACAACGCGCTGAACCAGGCACGAAAGGAAGTGGCTCAGCGCTACGACTTCAAGGGTTCCAAGGCCGCCATCGACTTCGACCCGCAGCAGTCGACTTTGACGCTCGTCGCTGACGACGAGTTCAAGCTGAACGCTCTGTGGGACATCATCCAGACTCGGCTCGTCCGACGCAATGTGCCCGTCCGTAATCTGACGCGGGGCACCATTACGCCGGCCGGCAACTCCACCGTGCGGCAGGACATCACGCTGCAACAGGGCATTCCTTCCGAGAAGGCGCGAGACATCGTCAAGTTCCTCAAGGACTCCAAGCTCAAGAAAGTCCAGGCCAGCATCCAGAGCGACCAGCTGCGCGTCACATCTCCCTCCCGGGACGAGCTCCAGGAAGTGATGCGGCTGCTCCGCGAAGCCGACTTCGGCGTCGCGCTCCAGTTCGGCAACTACCGGGGCTGAAGAGCCGTCGTGGGCGGCTGGACCTTCGTTTCGCTGGTGGGTCTGGGCTTTCTGGTCTGGTTCGTCCTCGTCCTCCTGTTCACGCCCCGCATCGACTATCACTTCACCGGTCCCGCCTGCGGCGAGGCGCACCTGATCCGGGTGTTGGAGGAAGAGTGCCAAACCCGCCTCCATCAGGGTCAGCGGGTGCAGGTGCTGACCAACGGCGATCACTTCTACCCCGCCATGCTCGCCGCTATCGGCGAGGCGCGCCACTCTATTAACGTCGAGGCCTACATTTTCCAACCCGGCCGTATCGCCGACCAGATCGTGGAGGCGCTGGTGGAGCGGGCCCGCAGCGGCGTCGAGGTGCGAGTCGTCCTGGACGCGATCGGCAGCTCGGCGATGCACCTGTCCGCGGCGGCGACACGGCTGACCGACGCCGGCTGCCGTTTGGACTACTACCAGAGGCTCACCTGGTACCGGTTGCACCGGGCCAACAACCGGACTCACCGGGAGCTCTTGATCGTGGACGGGCGAATCGCGTTCGTCGGCGGCGCCGGGGTGGCCGACTGGTGGCACCACGCCTCCGGTCCAGACGACCCCCGCTGGCGCGACACGATGGTGAGGGTGGAGGGGCCCGTCGTGGCCTCGCTGCAGGGGGTCTTCGCGGAGAACTGGCTCGAATGTGGGGGCGAGATCCTGACCTCGCCCGCCTGCTGGCCCGACCTGACCAACGCCGGGTCGGTGGAAGCGATGGTCATCCGCAGCTCACCGTCGGACCGGGCGACGGCGTCGCGGGTCGCCTTTCAGCTTCTGATGGGGTGTGCACAAGAATCGATCGACATCCACACGCCCTACTTTCTGCCCGATGCGACGCTGCGGCGGGCGCTGGTGGAAACCGTCGCGCGCGGCGTGCGCATCCGCGTGCTGGTGCCGGGTCCTCGCACCGATCAGCGGCTGGTGCGGCTGGCGAGCCGGCGGCTGTTCGGCCAGCTCCTCGAGAAGGGCGTGCGGATCTTCGAGTACCAGCCCGGCATGACGCACGCCAAGGTGATGATGATCGACGACCGCTGGGCAGTGGTCGGGACGACGAACTTCGACAACCGATCGTTCGAGCACAACGACGAGGTGAACGTCGCGTTTCGGGATCGCGACGTGGCGGCGCGCCTGCGCCAGGACTTCGAGGCCGATCTCGCTCAGAGCACCGAGATCACCCACGACGCCTGGCTGCGTCGTCCGCTGCTCGAGAAAGCGCTGAAGCCGCTGTCGTGGATCTTGGAGCGGCAGCAGTAGGGGCCAGCCGGCTACCGGCTAACACCCTCACGGTTCGACGCAGCTGTAGCTGCTGGCGTCGTCCATGCTGCCGCTGCCCGAGTAGCGCGCATAGCGCGGATAGGCGCACAGCGGCCGCGTGCGATCGACCTTGCCGCCGCGCAGGCGCGACGCCGGAATCTGCTCGGGCGCGGTGCCTCTTTCCACCCACTTGTCGAGCGCCGCCACCATGTCGAAGCTGCTCGCGCCGTCGCCGCCGCCGCAGTGTCCCATGCCCGGCACCATGAAGAGCCGCACGGCGGTGGCGGCGTCCATGGTGTGGGCTTTGACCGCGGCGTAGTAGTTCACGATATGCCCCGGCGGGATGCCGGGGTCGGCCCAGCCCTGATACATCAGGAGTTTCCCGCCGCGGCTGGTGAACGCGCCAAGGCGCGAATCGTTGGCGTCGAAGATCTGGTGCGCCGCCGGATAAGCCTCGGCCACGTCGCTGCCGAAGTTCAACGTGGACGGGTCCCACGACGGATTCTTGAACACGATGTGCTTGAAGTAGTCGACGGCGTAGCTCACCGGCACCGGTGACCACCCCAGTTCGCTGCCGCGCTCGAGGCCGGGGAAGATCTTCTCGCCCGTCGCCGCGTGCGACGCACCGGCATAGATCTTCCGGACCGATTCGACCTGCGGCGGCGTCAGGCATGACGCGGGCGCCGCGCCCGGCTTGCACGCCAGCACGCCGGGGTCGAATTTGCACGCGAGCGGGTTCTCGAGCACGCCATCGGCGGCGCCGTCGAGGGCGTCGCAGGCCGCGAGCACCGCGTCGTGAATCAGCGGCAGCTTCTCTTTCGGAATCGCGCCCTCGCTGACGGCGATAGCCTGATAGAACCACAGCTGGCCGAAGGCCTGTTTCGTGGTGTAGATCGCGGGCGCGCCGCCGACGATGCCGGCGAAGTCGTCGGGATAGCGTTGCGCGGCGGTGAGCGCCTGGCGGCCGCCGGTGGAACAGCCGTTGAAATACGAGAACTTCGGCGCGGCGCCGTAGAAGCCGTCGACGGCCTGCTTCGCCGCCACCGCCGTCTCGTGGATCGCGCGGTAGGCGAAATCGAGCGTCGCATCCTCGGTGGCAAACGTGTTCGCGGCCGGCCCGGTATGCCCGGTGTCGGTGCTGGCGGCGGCGAAGCCGCTGGCCAGCGCGGTGGCCAGCGCGCGATAGCCGATCGTCCCGGCAAAGCCGCCGTTGCCCACCACCTGCAGCTTGCCGTTCCAGCCGCTGGCCGGCATCCACACTTCGGCCTTGACGTCGGACTTCGGCCCCGGCCGCAGCGTGATCGCCACGCGGCAGAACGCGGGCAGCGACCCGTACGGGCTGGCGGCCGCAGGAGGACCATCGGGCCCGGGCGCGGTGAAGGCGCCGGCCGCGACCGACTTCGCGAGCGTCACCTGCAGCGGCGCGCCGCCGGGCGACGCGGTCAGCGCGGTGAGCCCTTCGCACGCCGCGGCGGCGTGCGCCGGATGCGCGGCAACCACGAGCGCCGCCCCCATGATGAGCGCGCGGACGCGCCTGGACGTGTGGTGTGACATGGGTCGGATTCTATAGTGGAGAGAGGCGCGTGGTACCCTTCTCGGGCCATGTCCGCCGTCGGCACCAGCAGCACCTTTCCTATCGTCGGCAAGCGCCGTCAGGCCATCACGGCGGGGCTGCTGCTCGGCATGAGCCTGGGCGCGCTCGAAGCCACGGTGGTCGGCACCGCGATGCCGACCATCATCGCGACACTCGGCGGACTTGCCCACTACAGCTGGGTCTTTTCGGCCTACCTGCTCACGTCCACGGCGTCGGTGCCGATCTGGGGCCGGCTCTCGGACCTCTACGGCCGCCGCCGTATGTATCTGTTCGCGGTCGCCGCCTTTCTCGTCGGCTCGGTGGCCTCGGGCGCCTCCACGACGATGATGCAGCTGATCGCGGCGCGCGCGGTGCAGGGGCTCGGCGCCGGCGGCATCATCCCGCTCACGATGACGATCATCGGCGAGCTCTACTCGCTCACCGAGCGGCCGCGCACGCAGGCGCTCTTCAGCGGCGTGTGGGGCACGGCGTCGGTGCTCGGACCGCTCGTCGGCGGCTACATCACCGACGCGCTGTCGTGGCGCTGGGTCTTCTACATCAACATCCCGTTCGGCCTGCTGTGCGTGGCGGTGATCGCCACGGCCTACCCGCCGTCACGCGCCAGGTTGCGCGTGAAAGTAGACTGGCTCGGCGCGGCGCTGCTCTTCTCGTGCGTCAGCATGCTGCTCATCGCCTTGGGCGCGGAACAGCGCGTCGTCACCTGGGCGTCGATCGCCCTCGCGCTTTTCATCGCGTTCGTCCTGGTGGAGCGGCGCCAGAGCGAGCCGATCCTCCCGGTGGATCTGCTCTCGCATCCGGTCATCTCGCGGACGCTGGTCGTCGTCTTCCTGGTGGGCGTGGCGCTCTTCGGCGCCATCGCCTTCGTGCCGCTCTTCGTCCAGGGGGTGATGGGCGGCTCCGCCACGCAGGCCGGCCAGGCGCTGACGCCGCTCTTCCTCGGCTGGGTCACGATGTCGGTCGTCGGCGCCAAGATCACCGTGCGCATCGGCTACCGCGTCGTTGCGATCGCCGGCAGCATGCTGATGACGCTCGGCTTCATCGGCCTCACCCGGCTCGACGTCAACTCGGGCGATCTCCTGTTGCTCGGATCGTGCCTGATCCTCGGAGCGGGGATGGGCTGCCAGATGCTGTCGCTGCTGCTCGCCGTGCAGCACGGCGTGGAGCGCTCGCGCCTCGGCATCGCCACGTCGCTCAACCAGTTCGCGCGCAGCATCGGCGCCGCCATCGGCGTGGCGGCGATGGGCGCCATCATGTCGCGCAGCATCGCGGGCGTGGCGGTGCCGGGCGAAGGGAGCCTGGCGGCCGCCACGTCGATGAGCCTGTCACCCGAGCTGCGAATGCAGTTCGCCTTCGCCCTGCACCGCGTCTTCGTGGCCGGCACCGCGGTTTCCGTCGCCGGGCTGGTGGCATCGCTGTTCCTGCCCCATCTGGCCTTCAAGCCGGTCACCGCGAGCGCCGGCGAGCAGCTCATCGAGGCCGAGATGGCCAGCCTCGACTCCAAAAGCGAACCGATCGTCGTCGAGTAGCCGACTGATCCGCGACACGCCCCCGAAGAGCCAACGAGCCATCGCGACAGCTCCCGCTGGCACGCTCTTGGCAACGCACGCCTCTGCCCCCGACTAGAGGCTGTTCATGCAACACATCACCACCGGTACGGTCGTCGCGCTCGCCTGCAGCGCGGTGCTTGCCGTGGCTGCCCAGCGTCCGGCGCCGCATGTCGGCTCGGCGCCCGTGGCCCGGCCGAGCGTCGTCGGCACCCAGACCGACTCGAAGGAAACCTCCACCGCGACGGTCACCGGCTGCGTGCAGCCTGGAGCGGGACCGAAGACCTACGTGCTGGCGGAATCGCCGAGCGCGCTGGCGCCGGCCGGGGCGCCAACGCAGCCACCCACGGCACGGGACCGCGGGACGCGCTACGAGCTGCTGTCGGACGGCACCATCGATCTGTCGAAGCTGATCGGCCGGCAGGTGGAGGCCAGCGGCACGGTGTCGAAGCCGGCGATCTCGTCGGACGAGCACAAAGCGACGACGCGCGCCGACGCGCTCGCCAAGTTCTCGGTGAAGTCGCTGCGCGAAACCGGCGCGTCCTGCTGACTTCGTCGTGGCTGCCGGTCTTACGTCGTCGTGGCTGCCGGTCTTTAGACCGGTTTGGCGTCCGCGCGCTCCGGCACGTGGACCTGCCCCGAGAACAGCAGCCGCGCCGTGCTGATGATGGCGCCCTCGGTCACCTCGCCGGCGTCGTTGACGGCCAGCGACACCGGGCTCGCGCCGGTGGGATGCTCGACGAGCATGCGCTTGCGGGCGCCCTCGGGCACCGAGGCGACCTCTGACGCAGGGCCTTCGGGCAGCAGGCACGCGGTGGCCACGCTGAGCGCCGCGAAAACGCCGATCGTGGCGTGTGCGCGGTGGGGGATGAACGATCGGGTCGAGACGGTGCCGCCATCCCGCGCCGGCGCGACGAGGATCATCTTCGGCACCGTCTTGTCCGTGACGTCGCCGAGGTTCATCATCGGCCCCACCGCAAGGCGGATCGCTTCGACGCGCGCCTTGAGCTCGGCGTCGTCGTCGAGCGCTTCGCGCGTCTCGTAGCCGGTGCGGCCCATCTGATCGGCGCGCATCACCACGACGGGCATCCCGTTGTCGATGCACGTCACCCGCACGCCGTTCACCACGTCCACCGCGCGGCCGGTCGGGAGCAGCGCTCCGCACGTGGACCCGGCGGTGTCGGCAAAGCTGAGAGGAATCGGTGCCGCCGTCCCCGGGACGCCGTCGATCGCCGCGTCGCCGTCGTACTCGGCGCGTTTGCCGGGCGTCTTGATGGTGGCGGTCACGGTCTGGTTGGTGTTAACCATGAAGATCCGCACCTTGGTTTCGCCGTCGCAGGCCGCCACCAGCCCGCGCTCGATGGCAAACGGCGCCACCCCGGCGAGGATGTTGCCGCAGTTCTGCTGCGTGGACACCTCAGCCTTGTCGACCCACACCTGGCAGAACAGATAGTCGACGTCGATGCCGGGGCGCGACGAGCGGGACACGATCGCCACCTTGCTCGTGAGCGGATCGGCGCCGCCGATGCCATCGATCTGTCGCTTGTCGGGCGAGCCCATCACCGCCAGCAGGATACGGTCGCGCGCGCCGACCTCGTCGGGCAGATCCGACGCGAGGAAATAGGCGCCCTTCGAGGTCCCGCCCCTCATCTGGAAACACGGAATCGCTCTCTGCATCGCGTCTCTATTGTACGGCTCGTGATTTGCAAACTCGTTTTGCCAGGCCAGCCATATCCGGCTGGCAGGAGAACTGCCATGACAGCGGCCAGAACATACCGGCGAATGATCTCTGCGGTGTTGGCGTGCGTCTGTGCCACCGCTATCAGTTACGCGGATCAGGGGCAACGGCCGGGCAGTGCGCCGCGACCGCGGCCCGTCCCCGGCTCCAACCGGGATTCGAAGGAGAGCTCGACCTCGGCAGTCACCGGCTGTGTCAAGCCGGGAACAGAACCGAAGACGTACATGCTCATGGAAACGCTGAGCGTGTTGACACCCGAAGGGGCGGCCCCCAAGCCGGCGGCCATCCGCGATGGCGGCACCAAGTATCAGCTGTTCACCGACGGCACGATCGACTTGTCGAAGCTCGTGGGCCGGGAGGTGCACGCCAACGGCACGGTGTCGAAACCGGCGGTGTCGTCGGACCCTGCCAAGGCCACCACGCTCGTCGACGCGGTCCCCAAGTTCACGGTCAAGACGCTTACCGAGACCGGTTCGTCCTGCTGACCGCCGGCCAGGCTACTTCTTGGGGTGCACCGGCCCCGTGTAGTGGTCCATCGTCGGCGTGCCGTGCGTGTGGAACGTCTCGATGGTCTTGAGCCCCCACGCCTGCCCCTTCTTGCGCTCGGTCTCGGTCCACACGACCGGCTGCCAGTCCGGCGCGAGCACGAGGCGCGCGCCGGCGTTGGCCACCTCGACACGGTTGCCGCCCGGCTCGTAGACGTAGAGGAAGAACGTCTGCTGCACGGCGTGCTTGTGCGGACCAGTCTCGATGTGAATGCCGTTCTCCAGGAAGATGTCGGCCGCGCGCAGGATCTCTTCGCGCGAGTCGAGCGCGAACGTCGCATGATGGAACCGGCCGACGGCGCCGTAGTGATCGTGCGTGAACGCCACGTCGTACGACTTGTTGGTGGCGGTCACCCACACGCCGGCCAGATCGCCGTTGTCCATGACGATCATCTCCGTGGTGCGCATGCCGAGCGCGTCCTCGAAGAATGCCTTCAGCGCCGGCACGTCGTCGGCGAGCAGGTTGAGATGATCGAGGCGCCGGGCGTTGGCGCCGCGCGCCGGGAAGCGCATCGCCTGATTCTTGAGCGACGGCTTCAAGTGCTCGGGCGCCTTGTACCACTCCGTCTCGTAGTAGATCTCCATCGGGTGGCCGTCGCTCGTCTTGAACGAGTAGGTCTTGCCGTGCCCGAGGTCGCCGTCGGTCCAGCCGACGCCGAAGCCGGCCTTGTCCAGGATCGCGGCGCGGCGCTCCAGCGCTTCAGGACTGGTGGTCCGGAACGCGAAGTGCCCCATGCCGGCGGCCTTGGCGGCCGTGAGCTTGAGCGTGTGGTGCTCGTAGTCGTCCCAGCCGCGCAGGTAGACCGAGTC